>OGKF01000632.1_pt1 | contig 18580 bp, 7 predicted proteins | sample 1572391 | NCBI WGS metagenome assembly OGKF01 (sample SAMEA2582095, study PRJEB24529) | metagenome | biome: Human gut stool | place: China | collected 2011
ACTCCTGAGTGTTGATAGCACCTACCAGCTTGTCCTTAACCTCGTATGCGCTCATCTCAGGCTTCAGGTCGTATGTTGCAACCTTTGGAGAAGGAACCAGGATGCGGTCCTCGCCCTCGAATGCAGCCTCGCGTCCGCCGTTGAAGAAGAATGTTACGTGAGCATACTTCTCTGTCTCGGCTGTGTGCAGCTGTTTCTTGCCTTGCTTGCTCAGATATTCGCCAAGAGTGTCTTGTACGTTCTCTTTCGGGAAGAGGATGTGAACGCCCTTGAAAGATGCGTCATACGGAGTCATGCAGTAATACTGCAGATCCTTTATTGTGTGCATGCCTTCCTCCGGCATATCCTGCTGTGTGAGCACCTGTGTAAGCTCTTTTGCGCGGTCGTTGCGGAAGTTGATGAAGATAACAACGTCGCCCTCCTGTATCGTGCCGTCAACGCCGGCGTTGCTTATAGGCTTGATAAACTCGTCGGTAACGCCCTCGGCGTAGCTCTCTTCCATGGCCTTAACCATGTCGGTAGCCTTCTTGCCCTTACCTTCAACGATAAGGTCGTAAGCCTCCTTTACGCGGTTCCAGCGCTTGTCGCGGTCCATTGCGTAGAAGCGTCCTACGATGCTTGCTATGTGGGCGTCGTTCTTCTCGCACTGCTCAGTCAGCTCCTTGATGAAGCCGGCACCGCTCTTCGGGTCGGTGTCGCGTCCGTCCATGAAGCAGTGAACGTATGTATTCTTCAGTCCGTATTCTTTTGATATCTCGATGAGCTTGAACAGGTGGTCGAGTGAAGAGTGCACTCCGCCGTTGCTGGTCAGACCCATCAGGTGCAGCTTCTTGCCGTTGTCGCGGGCATAGCTGTATGCGTTAACTATTTCGGGGTTGTTAAGTATTGAGCCGTCCTTGCATGCGCGGTTAATCTTAACCAAGTCTTGATAAACGATGCGTCCTGCACCGATGTTGAGGTGTCCCACCTCAGAGTTACCCATTTGTCCGTCAGGCAAACCTACATCCTCGCCTGAAGCCTGCAGCTGTGAGTGAGGGCTTACGGCGTAAAGATAATCCAAATAAGGCGTCGGTGTGTTGAAAATTACGTCTCCTGCGCCATGCTTTCCGATACCCCATCCGTCGAGTATCATCAATAATGCTTTTTTTGCCATAGTTTATATTATATAATGTAAGAATTCCGGCGCAAAGTTACTAAGTTTGTCGTTAACAGCAAAATGCGTAAAGAGGTTTTTTGAAAATTCACAATTTACAATTGACAAATGCTGAATTTTGTTTCATAATTCACTGCGCGTGACTTGGTCCGTCCATCCTCATTACAATTATTGTATGTTTGTTGCCATACCGGTCCGTAAGGCAGTATCCGTACCAATCATTTTATTATGTTTCAAATGTATGCCTTTTCTTGTCATGCGCGTATATTTTATTCTTTTATATGTCTGTTGGCAAAAACAAAATTTTATATTTGCATCTGGCAGACGTGCAGCGAGGCATGGGCGTGCCTGCCATGATGGAAGCAGGTGCTGACAATAAGAGATTTAAAAAACAAAAACATACAAATATTATGAAAACATTTTTAGCATTAATTACGGCATGTCTGATGGGCGCAACGTGTGCCTGTGCGCAAGACGTAGCCGGCTCTGAATGTTGTCGGCGTGGCACGAATGACAACGTCCAGGCAATGAGGACATTCACGAACACAGGCAATCCGCTTGTGAAAGACAAGTTTACGGCCGACCCTGCCCCTATGGTTCATGACGGCAGGCTGTATCTCTATGTAGGCCATGATGAGTATTACGACGGTCAGGACACGGCTTCAGGCGGAAAAGAGTTTAACATAACCGAGTGGCTCTGTTATTCTACTGCTGACATGCAGACATGGACGGACCATGGTGCTGTGCTCTGTCCTGCCGACTTCAGCTGGGCTGTAGGCGAGGCATGGGCGTCACAGGTTATAGAGAAAGACGGCAAGTTTTATTTCTTTACCACGGTGCAGGCCGGTGCGCCATATACGGGCAAGGCTGTTGGAGTGGCTGTTGGCGACTCGCCTGTAGGTCCGTTCAAGGACGCGATAGGCAAGCCGCTGGTGTGCGACACGATGACGTCAAACGGCGAGCGCGGCTGGTGGAACGACATCGACCCAACGGTGCTTGTAGACGATAAGGGCCAGGCATGGCTCTGCTGGGGCAACGGCACGTGCTTCATGGCAAAGCTGAAGCCCGGCATGACAGAGCTTGACGGCGAAATACAGGTGATTGATCTTCCGAAATACATGGAAGGTCCGTGGCTGCACAAGCGCGGCGACATGTATTACCTGACCTACGCCTCTGACGGCGGCGGTAAGGAAGCCATTTCGTATGCCACGGCGCCTGATGTGGCCGGCCCTTGGACATATCGCGGCGAACTGACCGGTCCGGCAGAAAACAGCTACACCATACATCCCGGCATAATAGAGTTCAACGGCCGCTGGTATTTGTTCTATCACAATGCCGTACTGACATTAGACGGCCATCGCGGTGCCATAGGCCGCCGCAGCGTCTGTGTAGACGAGCTGCACTATAATTCCGACGGAACGATGAAGCATGTTGAACAGACAGGTGTCTGCGCAGGCAGGTAGGGGGCTAATGTCACCCTTGGTGCCTTGTGGCGAACATATCAGTTTTATCAAATAATATGCTTTTGAGCGCATGGACGCCAGCTTGACTTATGGTTATTATCAGGTCTTGTCCTGACAAATAATTCCAGCCGGTTATTAGAAATTGTAATAAAACAATAGCAAGCCCAAGAAATTCATTATTGATATTTCGAGGCTTGCTATTGTGTAAAAGAATGTATTGTATGGTTTTAAAATTTATGGTATAATCAACTTTCTTGCTTCAGCATATCCGTCGTCGTAAGTTATACGCTGTATGATAATGCCTTTGGCTGTTCCAGATATCTTCCTGCCTGACAGATCGTAGAATGATACGGATGCAATCTTTCTGGTGGCTGAAGATTCAAAATTTTTGATGCCGGTGCCTATTGTCGTGGTAACTTGTATATCTGCAGACGGCAGAGAACTCTTTAGCTCCTCTGCGGATAATGCCTGTACGTTGTAAATATAAGTACGGTTGGCGGTAAGCCCATCTACCATATAGCTGGTTCCGCTGATGCTGTCGACAGACCATTCCTGAGGACCTGCATTCCATACATCATCCTTTCCTATAGAATCTTTCAGTATGCGCAGGTCGTTGAAATATGCGCGTTCTTTGTTGGTCTCAATGACAAAGTAGGCTTTTTGCGGAACATTTTTGAAGTAAATGACAACCTCGCTTTCGGTTTTGTTGGCCTTCAGACTATGCTTTTGTATAGTGGCCTGTGTGTCAGGATCGGTCAGGCTTATGGTGTAATTTACGGTTTTGCCCGGATACGACACGGCATTGAATGCCATCGTTGCGTAACCGTCACAGTCGGCAAACTCGAACACGGGAGATCTGAGCATACCATTTTGCCCATAGAAACCCACCTGCATATATCCGCCTGACTGGTAAATCTTTGATCCGTACCACCCTTGCTGGGCCATGTAGCTGTCAAGGTCTTCGCCTATGTCTGTTATGTCAGATTTTGGGTATTCGCCACTGGTCATAAGCGAGAAGTCTTCATCGGTGATGACAGGATTGATGGAGTCGGGCAGTATCTCGCGCAGGTTGAGCCTGTAGCTTTCAGCTTCTTCAACTTCCTGCCAGTTAGCCACGAAGGACGATGATGTTATATCAGAGGCTTCTTCTGCAACAGGGCGTTTCAGACGGTCTTTCATGAATGAGAATGAAATCACGCCATTATTGTCGGTTATGTTAGTTACTCCTTTTTCAGTTGGCGTTCCATCCCATGACAGCGAACTTGGTGATGAGTAGTCTGTAAACATATTATTTGTGGCAATGGGGTAGAGGTCGCTTTCCGTTGTGATGCCCTGTGTTCCGTCCGCTTCAACAAGGTCATATCGCTGTATTGTTCCACTGTTGACATAGTTGCCGTCCCATGCAGACTGGTCGTATGCAACATGGAAAATCATAAGTCCGCGTCCGGGAAGGTAAGCATCCCAGCCTTTTTGCTGTCTGTTCTCTAATGTGAAGAATTCGTTTTCGTCGGCTGTGCTAATTTTGTATGCCACGTTGTTTTGGGTAAGTTCGTCCAATGTAACAAGGTCTGCAGGAGTGTCGAGTTCAACGAAGTCGAGCCATCCTATGGTGAAACGTTCAAAAGCCGAATAGGCAGGGGGAGTGTGTGACTCATTGTTATAGTTGCCGGTGTCCATGACATCCCATACGCCGAGCTGTACCATCTGCTGGTTTCGTGTGTTATATGCGTCAGGAAGACCGAGTACGTGGCTGAATTCGTGGCAGAATGTGCCGATGCCTTCAAGCTGTGTTCCCGATACATATTTAAGCTCGCTTGAGCATGCATAACGTTGAACTTGCTTGCCGTTGACATTACAGCTTATGCCTAGTGATACAAGGTTTGAGGCATGTGGCCATATAGTATTGCTCGATGCTCCGTAGCTTTCCGCATATCCGGCATAAATAACATAGACAAAGTCGACAATGCCGTCGTCATTATAGTCGTATTTTGTGAAGTCAACTCCAAGTTCTTCGCTGGCATATTCACAGGCTTCTTTTACCATCAGTCCGGGTTTGGAGTCTTGTCCGTAGCTGTCGTTGGCACCATAGTACATCATGCTTTTCTTCAGCTTGATTGGTCCAAAGACGTCGAAATCAGGAGTAAACTTGCCCATCGATTGTGATATGAAGTAGTCGCGTGCGCTTCCTGTAGCCCCGTTGAGGCTGAAGCCTTCCTCGTTCATTACAGAATGGAACAGCTTGCTGTCATGTCCCTCCTGCATAGAGTTGTCGGCAAATTCAACAAGCAGAATCACTCCTTTAAGATTGCCGGTTGTCGGGAATGTCGGTCCTGGCAGTCTCTGCATGGGCGCTTTGCGCATTACGTTCTCATTGTAAGCCTTGTTGAAGTCTGCTGTGCCTATGGCTTTCAGCCGCTCTACCTCTGCAGCCTGTCGCATGTCAGGATTATGTGCTATCATGCCCATAACGGGTGTGCCGTCTTCAGATATAGACTCTACATAACGCATTGCGCCATTGGCATCGGCTTTTATCATGTGGCCGTCTGTTGTTGTGAATGCATGGAAACGTTCGTCACCGACAATGCGGTATGTAAGCACGCTTCCGTCCGGTTGTGTTATTTTCAGCAGTCCGGGATAGGCTGGTACGGCGTTTGCTGTTGCCACGGCAAACAGAAATGATGCGATGGCTATAAAAATATTTAGTATTTTCATATTCAATATATTAATTTTGTTGTGTAAATTGCCTGTCTGTCGTTGTATACCTTTACTATGCATAGTCCTTTGCCTGACAAACTTATGCGTGCAGAGCCATTGACTAGTGCTTTTGACATGAGACACATGCCGGATGCATTATATATACATACCTTCATGTACTTGTTTTCAGCATTGCCGGCGATAATCTCTATGGTGTTGCCGATGCGTGATATGCCGATAACGTGGTTTGTACCGGTGGTGACAGATATGCCGTCAGTATCGTCAGAAGCAACAGGAACGATGCTCATGGCATTCTGTATGTAACCTGAAGACCTGTCGATAATCTGGCCTATTACATGTATGTTCTTCTTGTTTTTTACTGTGGGGGGTACGGGTATTGTGCTTGTTGTTTCATATTCTTTACCGGCCTCCATGTCTTCAGAACTGCATGGGTCGCCTGAATAGCAGCTGTAAATGGCACGTGCCAGGTCGTTGAAGCAAACGTCGGTAGTTATTGACTCCTTGTTCTCCCATCCGGCCATCTCTCCGTTTTTGCCGTCGGCATAATAGTTGGTCTGCGGATATCCGGTGACGGAGTCTTCTGTTATTGTGTAGGCGATATTGTACTGCGGTGATTTGATGTCAATGGCAGAATAGTAAACAGATTGTAGGGTTATGGCTGTGCTGTCCTCATTCCATTCGCCAGTCAGGCTATAGGCTATCTGGCTGTCTGACGAAGTCTCCATGTTGAAAAGATTCTGTATGTCATAATAAGGGTCGCCAGACAATTTGCGGTTTAGACTGCATGATGGCGCACCTGTACAAGAACTGATGAACGGCTTGTAACTGTATTCTTGCTTCTCGTCAATCTCTAAAGGGTCTCCTCCGTGTACGCTGACTGCTATGAATTGCTCGGGATATTTTTCCTTCATCATTTCCAGGCCAACCAGACCTCTAGGACACCATCCGCACCATGTACCTGTATATTCCTCGCATACCACACGCTTCATGAATGCCTTGTCGCGTACCGTAAGTATCGCAGTGGCTGTGTTGTTCGCAGAATAGGCATCTGCCTGTCCGTTCACTTTGTCAATGGTGATACGGATGTCGTGTGTACCCGGAATATTGGCCGGAACCTCGAACGATATAGTGTCACTTTCGTTTGTTGACAAACTTTTGTTTACGGTGATGGTTTCAGGTTCTCCGTCATAGCTGCATATTGCTGTATATGAGTTGATGTCATTAGCTCCAACGTTGCGCACCGCCACGCTGAATGTAGCGGTTGAGGCGCCGTAGGAGGCTGTCTGGTCGCTCATCTTTCCAATGAGCATTTCGTTTTGCGGCATGCCTTCGCCTTCAACAACTGCCTGTATGCATATAGATCCGCCGGTTGTCGTCCATTTGTTCTTGCTGTTATAATAAACAACATCGGCATCAGTATGCTTTTCTGAGCTGTATCCCACACCTTCTGATTTGGCAAAAGATGCTTTATATCCGATGGCAATGTCGTCATTTCCGTTAATAGCAAATGGAGTGTCAAGTGTAATTTCATTCCAACCGGCCTTCAGGTTGTCGAGCTTTTGCCTGTATATATACGTATTTTCTTGCGGCTTCTGCTTGATATAGAGATATACGTTTGTACCTTCAGAGCACACGCCTATGCGTATCTTGGTTATACTGTTGCCTTTGTATGGGCTTACAAATGTGGCAGGAAACGTTACGTAAGGTGTTACCACGGCTGAGGCATCACCCCATCCGTTGTCAATCTCCGGGCCATAGCGCATAACCACCTGACCATATGTGCTGCAGACAGACAGCATGGCTAATAACGAAGTAATAATGTTTCTGATCATAGACATCTTTTTAAGATTTAACAAAACAAGGACAGCCTCCGTATGAAACGGAAGTTGTCCTTGATGATAATGGCTATGTTATTTTACGACAATCTTGAATGTCTTGTTGCCGACCTTAACAAGGTAAATGCCCTGCTGTATGCTGACGGTAGTGCTGTCCTCAGCCTTGCAGCTGAACGTCTGGAGTCCGGCAAGTGTATATATGTTTACAGTGTTGCCTTTAGCTCCGTTGATGACGATGGCATTGTCGATAGCATATACATTTATGCCCTGTTCGGCAGTTGAAGCATCGATGCCGCTGCCAATGCTGCTCTCATAGCTGTTAGAATAGTTAGACTCACCTTCTTTCCATACGGCTGTAACATTGTAGACATGAGTGCCTTCGCCAGGATTGCTGTCGGTGTAAGTCTGTCCTGTAACATTGCTTGCTATCAGCTGGTTGTCGCGGTATACATTATATCCCGTGAGAGTTATTTCTGATGTTGAACCGTAGAGCGGGGTGTATGTGATGTCGTCAAGCAGTGCCACGGTGTAAGAACCCTTGCTGCAGCTGCGGATGGCGAAGTATTTTGCATCTGCCGGTAATGTGTATTCGAACAATACCCAGTCTGTTCCTGAAACGATAGAGTCGCGGTCGAATGCTATGAAGTTTTCAGGCTCCTGGTCTGTTGTTGAGTACATCATCTCGAATACCTGAGGATCAGAACCTTCGTTAGGCATCCTATAGTAGAACGACACGTCTGTTCCGCCTATGACGTCTGAAGAAATCAACCAGTCGTCGTTCGGCAATGTTGTCGAAACTCCGTCTGATGCAGCCCAGCAAGTGAGATACTTGTCACCAGAGTGAGGAGTAAGAACCTCAAACTTGTCGAGTGAGAATCCTGCCTCAACAGGAGCCCATACCTGCCATGCCTTAGCCTCGAATGCGTGTGATATGGTCGGACCTCCGAAGTATACAGTAGGTGTTCCGTCGCCGTCGTATGTCTTCCAGTCACCTATTCCTTCAATTATGAATGACTCGTATCCTTCAAAGTCGTCAGTTACTTTGTCTGCAATTTCTGATTTTGCAGGTTTCTCCCAGTTAAGGGTTACGCTGTTTCCGCTTGTAGAACCTGTAAGATTCTCTGCTACCGGCAGGTTAGATCCGTGAACATACAGGCGTACTGTAGATGTAGAGTCATTGTCTGTGTATGTGTCAGGTTCATATTCAATGGCTGCACGGTATATGTATGTCTTTGTAGCCTCGGCCTTTGTGGTATTTATTTCGAATGCCACTTGTGCCATGGCGTTCTGAGTTATAGTTTCGCCTTGTTTTGTATCTATAACTTCGTTGTCACGCAGCAATACAACTTTGTATCCTTCAGCTTTGTTTGTGCCGTAGTTTGCTACGCCCACATTGACAGTTGTGCTTTCTCCTGCCTCAATCCTCTTTTCGTCTATTGATATCGACGTTAATGCAAGGTCGTTTTCTGTGCTTTCGTCAATGCTGATGGCGTCTACATAGATAGAGGCACTCGCGTCAGCTGCATAAGCACCGAAAGCAATCTGGATGTTGTCGGCGTCAGTGCGAAGAGGAACAGAGTAGCGTACCCATCCTGTTGCGCCATTGTTATAAGCCACGTTTGCAGAGTTCTCCCAACCCTCGTCATCATAGTTTGTATATACCTTGAGTGTAAGGTCTTCAGGCTCAGCCTCAAATCCGTGATACATAAAGAATGACAGTTCGGGGCTTTCTGAACCATTAAGAGAAATACGCGGACCTGTAATTACTTGGTCGTTAGAATCTTCTGCGACGTATGAGAACTGAAGCATACCTTCGTCTCCGTCGTAAGGTTTAACTGCGATGCCTGAGCCAGTGCTCATATTCCATGCATAATTATATGATGTTGCATAGAGTGTCCATGGATCCTTGCTTGCAAATCCGTATGCAAACGATTCATCGTAAGGACGTTCGTAAGGTTCACCGAGCACGATGCCGACTCCTGTGCCTTCAGATGTTCCGGCGCTGTTTACTGCAACGAGCAGGTAGTCAACATACTGCTGCTGTGCACCATACAGCGGTGAGAATGTCTCGTCTGTAACTGTCAGGTCAGATGTATAGTCTGTAACAGGTTCCCATGGGTTTGTCCAGTTGTATTCATTATAGCGGCATAATACATATTGCACGTCATCAGGATTTACGTAGCCTCCGTGGAGTCCTTCTTCTGTAACCTTGTCCCATGTCAGAACGGCCTTGTTGTTCTCGTTCATCTTAACTTTAAGGTTGGCTACATTAGCAGGCATGTCGAGTCCTACCCAGTTGGTTATGACAGCCTCTTTGCCCTGGCCTGATGTGTTGAACGGAACGATGCGGTATGTTACGTTGCCTTGCTCAACATCAGTGTCTGTCCATGTTATAGTTTCGCCTGCCTTAGGCGTTTCAAACACGTGTGCCGGCTTGCTGCTGCCGTTGCGGTATACGTTGATATAGGCTATGTCGCTGAGTGTTTCGCCTTTGTATGTCTTGGTAGGAGCAACGAATGTCAGAGTGTTGTTCAGGGCACCCTTTTCTCCTGCGGTAACTTTTACATCTGTAACGCAGTCTGGACCTTCGAATGTAGAGTAAACGTCGAGCGAGATGTTGTCCATGCTGATGTTTACGCTTTGTGCGGGAGAGTCACCGTGGAACAGCAGGTTGTAGAGTCCGTCTTCAGGTACGTTGAACATTATCTCGTATTTATTCTTGTCGTACATGATGTCGAGCGATGCTATTTCTTTTTCATCTCCTGTCACTTCCTGCTTGTTGCCCAAAAGTATTGTCATATGCTCCATTGTCAGCCATTGGTCATATGTTTCGAAAGTGAGTCTGTAATCTGTGTTCTTCTTCAGACTGATAGAAGGAGAAATAAGGTAGTCGTCATTTCCGTTGCCTTCATATATGCCTGTGTCAACGTCTGCAGTTCCATTACCTGTTAAGTAGGCATATCCGCTTTCTACGCCAGAGGGGAACATGAACGACCATGTATGTGTGTCGTTGTTGGCATCGATGACCTTGAATGAGTCGAAGTCTGCCTGTGTGTCAAATGTTTCTATGTATGGCGTGAACCATGTTGAACCGGCTGTCACCTTGTTAGATGTGGCTGTCTCTCCTTCACGGTTGTCTGAGCAGGCTGTTACTGTGTAGTAGTAGCGGGCATGTGCCTCAGGTACGCTTTCGCTGAACGTTGTTTCTTTCAGGCCTTCGGCAACAACAGTCTCGTCAGGATAGCGTACAACTTTGTAGTTTATAGAGTTGTCGTCTACTGGACCGCCGTTTACAGATGTCGTTGGTGCGTTCCATGTCAGAACAACTGTTTTTCCGTCATCTATTGAAAGCGAAAGATTGGTTACGGCACTCGGTACATCCTGGCCTACGAATGTCTGTAAGCGACGTTCGGGTGAGTCGCCGGCTGCATTTGACAATATGATACTTACGGTATGTTTCCCTTCGGAAAGATTCAGATCTATAGCTGCATTGCTTCCGGCATTCACCTTGGCTTCAGTAGCATTGCCGCCGTCAACAGATATCTTGGCGGTCAGTTCTCCTGATAGCGTTTCGTCTGATGTGTATGTCTTAGTCGGTGCTGTGAAGTACAGTTTTCCGTCGGCATAACTGATCTTTGTTGGGGCGCCTGGTGCTTTGGCTTCACTATACGGTATGTATAGTCCCAGAAAATGCTCGTCTCCAGGCAGGTCTGCGATTTTTGTAGTGTGTGCCGTATTTAGGTCAATAGTGTAAAGTGCAGATTCCTTTGTGTTGTTGTTTACTCCAACCCAATAGACTTTTCCTGTTGCAGGGTCACACACGGCAGACATCTGGTCGGCTGTCAGTGCATGTGGAACATCCAGTTCGCCGACTTCTGTTGGTGTACCGTTCTCCTTATTGATCTTATACAGTTTCTTGTCGTTGAACGCTATTCCGTACAGCTGTCCTGCATTGTCGACAAAAAGAGTTTGGATAAATAGGTTGACTTGTCCTATGTTCTTTGTCTCCATGGTGTTCAGGTCGATGGAGATGAGCGGTTTGCCGTCGCCCCACGACATGGTGTATGCTTTATCCGTTGTAGGATCATAGACGCCAATCTGTCTTAGATACATCTCCATGGTAGGATCTTTTTCTGCCAACATTTTTGTGCCTAATTCTTGCCATGTCTCTGCATCGTATGTAGTAATGGATGTATTGGTCAGTCCATCTTCATCCATGGCGCTGTTCAGGGCATAGAATTTGCCCTTGGCATAAAATGCTGCCATAGGTCTTGGTATCTCTATAGAAGATTCGTCTGTATAGTTTATGACAGGTGCTGCCTGAAAAGAGTATACTTTGCTTGCTAATGGAGATAACGTTTGCCAAGTTCCGTCTGAATAATTAAGGCCATAGAGAATAAGACTGTCTGCCACGTTGGCCTGAGCTGCAATACGTTCTGTCTTGTTCTCTTTTGCTCGCGCTTTATTAATAGATGTAGTGATATTTCTGGCATTTTTTAGATGGTTGTAGACATCCTTTGGTGCCACGTTGAATTTGTTTGAAGGATTTAGCTTGAATGTTGTGCTTCCCCTTTTTGCCTTACTTACTTGCACCTTTTCTGAGGTTGGTGCTACTTGTTTTTGCATAGTCTTGTTAAGCGACTGCGCCATTGTCGGGCTTGCCGTCAGCGAACTAAGCAACATTAATTGTATTAGTTTCACATTCATAAGCATTACCATTTTATGGGTTAATATTCGTGATGCATCATATTGCAAAAATACAAATTCATATATTAGATAGGGCTTTTTGTGAAGGTGACAAAAGGGTGACAAATATGTTAAAACGTTGCATTTTATGATATTTAGGCCTAATTCTGTTCTTTTTTTATAGTTTAAGGTCTTTGCTGGTGAAGTTTTTGTTATTAAATCACTGTGATATCATTGTTTTGTTTTGTAGCATTATTGTAAGTTCATAAGTTTGTTTCATACCCTTTTTTGTGAGTAATTTGTGATGTCTTTCTCTTATAAATTATGTAGATAATAAGAATACTGATATATCTTTTTATTTTGTATGTGCTGGTTCTTTGTCCGTTTCTTGCAAGACCATAAGGTCATGGCAGCAAAGAAACTTGAGAAATGACTTTTGCAGAGTGTCGTTAAGCGAACAACGGCATGAATGAAAAGGTTGAAATGGCTGTAATGTGGATTAATTACTTATTAATATTATGTTTTATAAAATATCCTTATTGTTTGCGTATAATAAATAGGCCACTTTTCATGCAAAAGTGGCCCGTTTACGACACGTAAACGGGCCATTAACAGTCTGGAACTAAAATTGATGTTTATCTTAATAATTGACTCTGCTATGGCATAGAAATATTTAGAATGTAGTTGAAATATGTCTAAAATGTTACTGTTTTTTTAGACCTCGTATGTGCAGGCATGTCCTGACGATAAATCATGTCATAAGATATTGTCACTGAACATATTCCTTGCTATGAAATTTTACATTTTGATGATATAGTTATATAATTCTGCAGAACTCTCAATTCCAAGTTTTTTGCTTATTCTTATCTTTCTGCGTTTGCATGATTCCGGATTGATGTTTGTCAGTGACGCTATGTCTTTTGTAGACATGTTCATGCGTATGTATGACAGAAAGCGTATGTCTGATGACGACAGGTCTGGATGCATCTCCTTGAGTGTCCGTATAAAGTCTGGATTTGCAGATTCAAAGTTTATGATAAAGTTATCCCGCTCGTTGCTTGTCTTGAGCAGCTGTTTAAGGTGTTGCACGAGAGTCTGAACGCCTGTTATGCCTTGCACCTCCTTTATGTCGGTGAGATGTTTGAGAAGATCTCCTATGAGTTCATTGCGTGATGATATGAACATATTGGTTATAGACAGTTCCTTTTGTTTTTGTTCCAAAGAATGTTTCATTATCTCCTGACGATAGTGTGCTTCCATTTCTACCGATTTTGCCTGTTCCTCAGCCAGTCTCTTTTCATGTTGCTCTTTTTCCAGCTGTAGTTCCATCATTTTATGTTGATTTCTGCTTTTTATACGTTGGTTGCGCATCATTATTACGGCTATTGTTATAAGCAGTACAAGTATGCACATCACAAGTATTAATGTATAATGGCGTTGTTGCATGCGGGCAAGTTGTTTGTCCATGTCTGCCTTAAATTTCATTATCTCAATTTTAATCTTGCTGTTTTCTGTAAGCTGACGGTTAGTCACAGTTGTTATGGAGTCGTTATAGACTATTACTGAGTCCATGTAGTTTAATGCATGCCTGTAGTTGCCAGTTGCTTTATATAATTTTGCAACAGACTCAAATAAATATGGCTTGTTCTTTAGTCCAGTCTGGTCTTCACCCTGTTTAATGCAGTTGTATGCTTTTAAGTATTCTTTCCGTTCGGTGTATATGTTTATAAGGTATATAAGAACAATGCTTTTATTATCTTTGTCTGCATATTTATCGTTGAGCAGCTCTTCGGCAATGTTGATAACGTTATCATATTTTTTCTGCAAGAACATAGTTTCTGCCTCCACAGCTAATGACCTTGATCTTTTTTTGTAGTTTCTTTTCTCATACGTCTGTGCTTCTTTTATATATTTTATTGCCTCATTGAATTTTTTCTCCTTGTTGGCTATAAGTGCCATGTCCAAAGCGCAGGTATATGACAGGGAAGAGTCTTTATTGCTTGTAGCCGTAGTGTAGCATTTATATGCTATTTCTCTTGCCTTTTTATAATTTCTTTCTTCAAAATATACGCCTGCTATGCCATTGAGGATGTTTGCTTCTTTGTGCCAGTCTAATTTGTTTTTTTTGCATATACTGTAAGCCTCGTAAAAGTTTTTCAGTGCTTCTCCATTTTCTGAGATAACAAAATAGCAGACACCGATGTTGTATGTTGAGAGGCATATGTCTTGTGGACTATTTGCCTTTGTTGACAGTTCTTTAGCTTTCATGAAGAGTTTTATGGCTTTTGCTGCATCTCCAGAATTGTATGCCTCCTCTCCTGATTTTATAGTTTGATCGATTTTTTTATCAATGCTTTTTTGTGCGTATAGAATACTACTGTATGGTATTATTGCCATAAGCATAATGAAGCATTGCATGATTATGTGGTTTCTTTTTTGGAATAGCATGATTTTATGGTTAATATCGAGTTATGAAAGCATCGTAAGACTTGCTGATTTGTCTTTGGTTGCCAAGGCTTGTAAATTATATTAAGAATTACAGAGTGTAAAGGTACGGCTTTTTGTTTATTTTACCAAATTTTGATAAAGATTTAATGTTTGATGCTTTGTTTCCCTTATAGGTCTGTATTTTTCGGATTGACTATATTATTGGCTTACTGGGTTCTTATATGATATAATGTTTTAAGCCTCATTCTGACATTAAAATTCAGTCTATATTTTGTTTTATATTGAGTTGGGTTCAGTTTGATTCATTGTAAGTGTAGTGTGCTATTCAAGTAAAAACAGATGAAAATATACCAGTAAAAAACAAAAAGGTGCCTGAAAGAATGAATACATAATAGAGATAATAAATATATTTGATTTAATGCTATACTGGGAGGATTATATATAGTTTGCGTAACTATAAAATATTAAATCCGAATGTCCTTTTAACACATTGAAAAGACATTCGGATTTAGTCATTTGCTTTTTCTGTCAGGCCCTAGCGGCAGGCTTATCCTATCTTGGCGAGGGGCACGGCTGATGCTGATGTTGTTGAAGTTATTTTCTTGTCCGTTGCTGCTGGCTTTATCTTGTCAGCTTTAGTCTCGTCCATGTCGCCGTCCTCGTCTTTCTTCTTGGCCGAGTAGCTTACGCTCAAGATGATTCCTATGTAGACACAGTTCACTATGGTTGACGTTCCTCCCTTGCTTATCAGCGGAAGCGGCTGTCCTGTGACGGGAACAAGGCCGACGGCTACAGCCATGTTGAACATGGCCTGGATGACGAGCAGCAGAGCAAAGCCCATGATAAGAAGTGCCGGAAACGTGTTGACACAGCGGTTGGCTATGGTTGCCGTGCGGAAGAGCAGTATGATGTACAGCAGGCATACGAAGGCTGCGCCGGCTATGCCCATCTCTTCGATGATGATGGCGTAGATGAAGTCAGAGAATGCCTGCGACAGGAAGTCGCGCTCTACGGAGTTGCCCGGGCCTTTGCCTACAACGTTTGACGAGGCAATGGCTATGTTGGCGTGTGCAGTCTGGCCGTCCTTGTCAAGGTCTACTTCTTCAGGAGCTATCTCCTTGTTGTCGAGGAACTTGTCTATACGTGCCTTCCATGTGTCGAAACGGTGGAAAACTTTTTCTACCACGGTTTCGTCTTTTTTCTCCACCTGTTCGGTCATGGCCATCTTCTGCCCGTCGGCATTTTCTTTTTCCTTGTCGTGTCCGAGTATCATTACCATAGACACGATGAAGATCAGACAGAGCATCACTATGCCCAGCAGTCTGCCCAGCTGAGCCTTTGGCACCTTGCCGATGAACATGAGCAGGAACACCACCGTGCAGAGCAGCACGGCTGTTGAGAGGTTCTCTACCATGATGAGAGGAACGATGAAGGCGCATACGATGCATATGTATTTAAAGGCACGCTTGTCGGCCCCGGTGGGGGTCTGCATGGCGCTGAGTATCTGTGCCGTTGCAAGTATTATGGCGCCTTTGGCAAGCTCGGAGGGCTGAAACTGTATGCCCATAACCGACAGCCAGCGCTGCGAGCCGTTGGTGCTCTCGCCGAAGCACAATACGGCTATAAGGCCGATGAACGAGATAATCAGGGCCCCAGGCGTAACCATCTTGAAGTATTTGCACTTTACGTTCATGGTGGCTATCATGGCCATGACGCCGACGACGAGCAGCATAACGTGCTTCAGTACGGGTCCGAGATAGTTGCCGCTCTTGAAAGAGAGGTTGCTCGATGCGCTGAACACTTCAATGATGCTGATGATGCAGAGGAAGAAGAACACTGTCCATATCACTCTGTCACCCTTAAATTTGCCGGTTGCGGCTTTTTCTTCCATGTTTGTCTGTTGATATTATTGTTTGCTATTGTTGATGAAGAGGCTGTCCGTCATTGCTTGGCGTGAGGCGGTGCTGTGACGGACGGCTTTGATGTAGCGGCGGTGTGTCAGAGAGCTCTTACGAGTGTCTTAAACTGTTCGCCGCGGTCTTCCATGTTCTTAAAGAGGTCGAAGCTGGCGCAGCAGGGGCTAAGCAGCACTGTCTGTCCTGGCTTTGCCATCTCATAGCATGCGTTTACGCAGTCGCGCATTGAGTGAGTGTCGCGTACGGGTATGCCCATGCCGTCGAAGAAGTTGTGAAGTTTGGTGTTGTCGGCGCCGAGATAAACCAGGCCGGCACACTTTTCCTTCACAAGGTCTTTTATTGCGTTATAGTCGTTGCCCTTGTCTTTTCCGCCGAGAATAAGTATTACGGGAGTCTTCATGCTCTCGAGCGCATACCAGCATGCATCCACATTGGTGGCCTTAGAGTCGTTTACGTAAAGCACGCCTGCCACTGTAGTTACCTTTTCGAGGCGATGCTCAACGCCGGGGAAGTCGCTGAGGCTCTTGCGTATAAATTCTTTCTTTATTCCAGCCACGTTAGAGGCAATGCCCGCTGCCAGAGAGTTGTATATGTTGTGCTTGCCTGTAAGGCTCAGGGCCTCCTGCTCCATGTTGAAGGGTGTGGGCTTCTCTATCTTGTACATGCCTTCCTCGATGTATCCGATAGAGCCTTTCTCCTTCAGTTCCGAGAACGGATAGCATATGGCCTTGATGTCATATTTCTCGAGCTCGCGGCTTATTATCGGGTCGTCGTTCCAGTAAATAAATGAGTCTTCGTCTGTCTGGTTCTGCAAGATGCGCATCTTGGCGTCTACATAGTTCTGCATGCAGTTGTCGTAGCGGTCGAGATGGTCGGGCGTGATGTTCAGCAGGATTGCTATGTTGGCGCGGAAGTCGTACATGTTGTCGAGCTGGAATGAACTGAGCTCGATGACATAATAGTCGTGCGGCGTCTCGGCCACCTGCAGTGCGAGACTGTTGCCTATGTTTCCGGCCAGGCCCACGTCGTAGCCTGCGCTCTTGAAGATGTGGTATATCAGTGATGTAGTGGTTGTCTTGCCGTTGCTTCCCGTTATGCAGATCATCTTTGAGTCGGTGTAGCGGCCAGCAAACTCAATCTCGCTGATGAGGTGGATGCCCTTTGCCACGCATTTCTTTATCATCGGGGCGTCTGAAGGGATGCCCGGACTCTTGATAATCTCGTCGGCGTTTAGGATGAGTTCCTCTGTGTGGTGTCCCTCTTCCCATTCTATGCCGTGGCTGTTGAGCATGTCCTTGTATTTGTCCTTGATGGACGACATGTCAGAAACGAAGACGTCAAAGCCTTCCTTCTTTGCCAGTACGGCGGCTCCGGCACCGCTCTCACCGGCTCCTAATATAACGATTCTTTTCATACTCGTCTGTTTATCTTATTTTCAGTGTAATGATTGTGAGTGCCGCAAGGATGATGGTGACAATCCAGAAGCGTATGGTTATCTTCGACTCGTGCACCGCTCCTTTGGGCTTTTTGAATAGATACTTAATCTCCGGGTCGAGCTGCTCCTGCTGCGTGCGGAAGGTGTCGTGCAGCGGCGCGCGCTTGAACATGCGCTGCTTTACGCCCTTGCGGGTGCCCATTTTGGCATACCACACCTGCATTATCACGCTGAGGCTTTCGACGAAGAAAATTCCACAGAGTATAGGCAGCATCAGCTCCTTGTGTATGATGATGGCACACACGGCAATGATACCGCCGATGGTCAGCGAACCGGTGTCGCCCATGAATATCTGCGCCGGATAGGCGTTGTACCACAGGAAACCGATAAGCGCACCGATGAAGGCACATAGGAACACCACAAGCTCCTGTGAGCCCGGGATGTACATGATGTTGAGGTAAGCGGCATATTCGATGTGACTGCTCACATAGGCAAATATGCCCAGCACCACGCCTATTATGGCCGAGTTGCCGGCACACATGCCGTCCATTCCGTCGTTGAGGTTGGCACCGTTTGACACGGCTGTTACAACGAATATGGTCATCACCACGAACAGTATCCATCCTGCAGCAGTCTTGTACTTGCCGCAGAAGCTCATGATGTTGGCGTAGTCGAGGTTATGCCCTTTGACGAAGGGTATTGTTGTCTTCAGCGACTTGGTGGCCTCGGGCCTGTGCTTCACTACGACTTCCTTGCCGTCCTGCTTCTCGATGGCCAGGTTCTCGTTTATCTTGGCGTCAGGACTGAACCACAGCACCAGGCCCACGATGAGGCCGATGCTTATCTGTCCGATAATCTTGAAGCGTCCGGGCAGTCCTTCCTTGTTGTGGCGGAATATCTTGATGTAGTCGTCGGCAAATCCGAGTGAT
>OGKF01000648.1_pt1 | contig 18454 bp, 10 predicted proteins | sample 1572391 | NCBI WGS metagenome assembly OGKF01 (sample SAMEA2582095, study PRJEB24529) | metagenome | biome: Human gut stool | place: China | collected 2011
TTGATTGCCTTTTCAAATTCATCCACAGATTCTCTGATTCCCTGTGCAGAAAGGTTCTTAAATACCTTTACGATGACATCTGCGCCTGCACGTTCAAATGCCTTTGTGCTGTCGTATTCGCAGTTTGTACCCGGAAATACCGGAATAAATACAGTCGGCTTTGCTACTTTATTCTTGCATACATAAACACTGTCTGCCTTGTAGAGCTTACTTTCAACCGGTGTTTCATCCTTTGAAACCTTTGTCGGGAATACATTTTCAAGCGGTTCTTTCCATACGCTTAATGCTTCTTCTGCATTAATTGCCACTTCTTTATAAGTAAACTTTGCTTCATCTGTTACTGTACCAACCGTTGTATACGGTACTGTAATTTCTGATAAACGGCTCTTTTCTACTTCTGCCACAATACAGCCGTAAGCCGGTGCAAATAACTGTTCTTCCTTGAGATCATTATTTAACGCAAAGCCTTTCATATTACCGAATGCCATCTTTGAAAGTGCAGGAATCAGACCGTTTGCATCGCATACATAAGCAGAAACCACTGCTTTCTTTACAATGAGTTCATGAACAGCCGCATATAAAGCCTTTACCTGTTCAAAATCCGGTAAATCATATTCATTCTTTGTAATATCAAACCGTACCAATACATTTCCTGCTGTCTTTAATTCCGGTGTAATAATGTCGCTTTCCTTTGCTACATCAACTGCAAATGAGCAGAGTGTCGGTGGAACATCAATATCTTCAAATGTTCCTGACATACTGTCCTTACCGCCGATTGACGGAAGTCCGAAGCCTAACTGTGCTTCATAAGCACCTAACAGTGCTGCAAACGGCTGGCTCCAGCGTGACGGGTCTTCTGTCATTCTTCTGAAGTATTCCTGGAACGTAAAACGGATCTTGCTGTAATCACCGCCTGCTGCCACAATCTTTGCAACAGAATCAATAACTGCATAAACCGCACCATGGTATGGACTCCACTTTGACAGATATGGATCAAATCCATATGCCATCATCGTTACAGTATCGCACTTACCCTTTAATACAGGGAGTTTTGCAACCATTGCCTGTGTTTCGGTCAGCTGATACTTACCGCCGTAAGGCATGAGTACCGAACCGGCGCCGATAGAGCCATCGAAACGTTCTACCAGACCTTTCTGTGAACACTCATTTAAGTCTGAAAGAACCTTTAACCACTTACCTCTTACATCTTCAACCTTGCCTGCATTTAAGACACAGTCTTCCTTCTCCGGAATGTCAACCAATACAGAAGTTTCCTGATGTGCACCGTTGGTATCCAGAAATGCTCTTGAAATGTTGACAATTTCCCTGCCTCTCCACTCAAGCACCAGTCTAGGCTCTTTTGTTACAACCGCAACTTCTACTGCTTCTAAGTTTTCTTCTGCGGCATATGCTAAAAATGCTTCTACATCTGCCGGATCAATGACAACCGCCATTCTCTCCTGTGATTCGGAAATTGCAAGTTCTGTTCCGTCAAGACCTTCATATTTCTTTGGCACTTTATCTAAGGATACGCGTAAACCGTCTGCAAGTTCACCGATTGCAACGGATACACCGCCCGCACCAAAGTCGTTACACTTCTTAATCAGCTTTGTAACTTCCGGTCTTCTGAATAATCTCTGCATCTTACGCTCTGTCGGTGCATTACCCTTTTGTACTTCTGCACCGCAGGTTTCAATGGATTCTGTTGTATGCACCTTTGAAGAACCGGTTGCACCGCCGCAGCCGTCACGTCCTGTACGTCCGCCGAGTAAGATAATAATATCGCCCGGATCAGAGGTTTCTCTCTTTACGGCACTTCTTGGCGCTGCTGCCATAACGGCACCGATTTCCATTCTCTTTGCCACATAATCCGGATGATAAATTTCCTTTACATAACCAGTTGCAAGACCGATCTGGTTACCGTAAGAGCTGTAGCCCTGTGCAGCTCCTGTTACAAGCTTTCTCTGCGGAAGCTTGCCCTTTAAGGTCTGTGAAATCGGAACGGTCGGATCTGCTGCACCGGTTACACGCATTGCCTGATAAACATAGGTACGTCCTGAAAGCGGGTCACGGATTGCACCGCCAAGGCAGGTTGCCGCACCACCAAACGGTTCGATTTCTGTCGGGTGGTTGTGTGTTTCATTTTTGAAGTTTACAAGCCATTCTTCTGTTTTTCCGTCAATTTCAACCGGCACAACAATACTGCACGCATTGATTTCATCAGATTCTTCCTGATCCTGTAACTTTCCTTCTGCCTTTAACTTCTTCATTGCCATCAGGGCAAGGTCCATTAAGCAGACAAATTTATCTTTTCTGTCTTTATAAATTACGGCTCTGTCTGCAAGATACTTTTCATAAGTTGCCTGCATTGGTGCTTTGTAATAACCGTCTTTAAATGTAACGTTCTTTAATTCGGTTGCAAATGTCGTATGACGGCAGTGGTCAGACCAGTATGTATCGAGTACCCGGATTTCCGTCATGGAAGGATTTCTCTTTTCCTCTCCTGCAAAATACTGCTGGATAAATGCAAAATCCTTAAAAGTCATAGCAAGTCCTAAAGAATCATATAATTCCTTTAACTGAGTTTCTGACATTTCATTAAATCCGTCAAAAATCTTTACATCTGCCGGCACTTTAAATTCTGTCACCAGTGTCTTTGGCAGTTCACTGGATGCTTCCCTTGAATCTACCGGATTGATACAGAGTTCCTTAATCTTTTCTTTTTCATCAGCTGTTAACGCACCCGTCAATACATATGTAACTGCTGTTTTGATAACCGGTGTTTCATTTTCATTGAAAAAACGCACACACTGCTCTGCGGAGTCTGCTCTCTGGTCAAACTGTCCCGGAAGATATTCTACGGAAAATACGAAATCATCAGCATCTGCCGGAAATTCCATTTCATATACATCATCAACCGGTGGTTCTGAAAATACCGTTGTCAATGCCTGTGTATAAGTTTCCTCTGAAAGATTCTCAATATCATAACGGATTAAAACCCTTACCTGTGAAATCGTCTTAATTCCCAAATATCCTGCAATCTCATCATGAAGCTCTTTTGCTTTTACAGCATATGGTTTTTTCTTTTCAACAAAAACTCTTTTAACGCCGCTCATCTTTTCCTCCTAAAATTCTGCCGGGTGCAAACTTTACCGCGCCCCGCTTTAATGTATTATTGAAATAAGTATCATTGTAGCATATCTGTCAAAATTAAACAATAACTACTCATGCATTCTTCGTATAATCTTATATACAACCTCATTTCCCGTAACCATCGGTGCCGTATGCGCAAAAAATACGATACCGTCCGTCTGGGAATAGATTTCACTTTTGACTTCTCCCTCATACGGATCAATTACCTGTGCAATCAGATCGCCGTGAAATACCGGGTCTCCCGGATTTTTCAAATGCCTGTAAAATCCGGCATCATATGTTTTTACCGGAAGCAGGTCATATTCATTAATCACACTGGCAATATAGCCGCTGTGGTTGTTATATTTTAAAATGCCCATGCGGGTCAGAAAACGAAGCACCGATGACACAGCCTGCCTTGCTGAACGGTCATCCACCAAATCAGTGCTGTTGGTATAAATCGAAAATGCATTTGTTCCGTTCATCTGCCAGTTATAATTTAGTGTTACCGTATCCATCGGCTTTGGCTTTCGGATAACTACATACTGTAACCCGAACAGATTCGCAAGGCTTGCATTCTGATAACCGGTTTCCATCATGCGCACATGCGGGATAAAATCCCCCGGCATATAAAAGCTTGCAAACTGGATACCGTAGCTGTATCCTTTTACCTTTTCAAACAGTTCTCCCGCAATCTGCTTTGTGGTATCTCCACGCAGATCGCCCGGAAAGGTTCTGTTAATATCTATATTATCCACTGCCCAGAACCGTTTGCCAACATTCATGGAATAACTGTTTGCCGTCGGCACAACCAGAATGCCGTGTCCGTGTGTAATCGCCCCGTGTGCTTCCAGCTCTTTTAAAACTTTAATCAGCTGTGAACAGATATAGAGCTGCTGCATTTCATTTCCCCGCAACGCCCCGACGATACAGGCTGAATTCTCCTCTCCGCCGAACCGGTAGCCCTATATAACTCAATCTTTTTCATGCTTTTCCTCCCTATCCCCGGGCAATCAACGCACCTTTGTATACAACCGGATTTTCCCGCAGGGTAAATATAATTCCGTTTGTCGGTGACTCAATTCTCTGAATCACCTTTCCTTCTATCGGCTCAATAATATCGCCGATATGCGTTCCCATCTCAATTGCTCCCATATGGTCTGTTGCTGCAACAAACACACCGGTCTGAGCAGCATTGATAATGCTGACTTCTCCTTCGGTAGAAATAATCGGCTGTTTCACCTGCGGTGCTTCATCCTCCCATATTCCCATATGAATCAGCATATTAAAAATGCCGTCTATCAGCTGATGGCAGTATGCATTATTGATACGGTGTCCCACACCCATTTCAACCACTAAAGTCGGCACACCCATATTATTCAGGCTGTAGGCAAGTGTTGCTTCCAACACTGTAATAGATGAATAAATCCAGACAAAATCCGCATTGAGCAGCTTTGCATACGGCAGAAGCTTCTCCTCGTTGTCATCATTTAAACGCACCTGCGGCACTTCTTTGACAAAAATATTGCTGGAATGAATATCCAGACACATATCGCTTCCAATAATATCACCAATAATCCCGGCAGCCAGATATTCCGTAATCGCACCATTGTTATCTCCCGGAAAGACCCGGTTCATATCAAGGTCAAACATAGGGATTCCTCTTGAACCTGTATCAAGTCCAAGAGGATTCACATCTGGATATATATCAACAATTCCTTTCAACTTCTCAGGATGCGCATTCAGCTGCTTCACAATCTCATAGCAGACATACTGCCCATCCAGTTCATCTCCATGCGTACCCGTCACAATGGAAATTCGCTTTTCATTTCCTGTAAGCTGTTTCGGTGCAAGTCTGTTTTTTCTCACCGTCAGTCTTTCATGAACTGCCAAATCTACCGATACAACTTCCTCTATCATCGGATTGTTCCTCCACTATTCTTCATAATCCCTTACAACGATACTGTCATTGACCTTTCGGACTAAAACATGTACCAGTGTATCCGCCGGTTCATAAACCTTGGCTTCTATATAAATACGTGCTCCCGGAAAGATTTTGGAATCAACCTTTACAACAGCTTTTCCGGACTCTTTAATCAAATCGTATAGCCGCTTGCTTTCCTGCTCACACTTAGCCTTCTCCGCACTCTTTATAATCTTGGACTGACAGATTTTCGTATAAGAAACGCTGTCAAATGCCTCAGGTTTTACATCCCTTACCATCGTCAGTTTCTTCAATGCACTCTCATACATTTCAATCTGGGAATCAATATCCTTTAACTGTACAATAATATTGGCATAATCCATACGGAGTTTCTTTGTTGCTCCGATTCTTAAATTGGTCGGTGCATAAGATGCATTACCGGCATTGGAGGTTTCAATTCCCATAACACCTGTTACATCACCGCCGTGAATCGTTCCTCTGCCTCCCTGTACAATGACTTTGCCAAGTGCCATAATCTTACTGCTTAAAATATAGCCTGCATTGACATCGCCTTCCGCATAAACAATCGCATTCTCAAAAAAATGTGCCGATATATTCCCTTTGGCTTCAATCTGTCCGATGCCATTGGCGTTGACGCCTTTATTTAAAACGATATCTTTATTCGACTTAATCACCGCACCCTCTACATAGCCACCGATATAGATGCTGCCCATTGCCCGGATTGTTACACCGGTAATAACATTTCCGGTGATATTGACATCCCCATTAAAATCAATATTACCAATATTCAAATCAACGTCACCACTGATGTCCAATACATTCACGATACGCAAATCATAGTTACAGTATTCAACTTTACCGTCAATGGCTGCATAATAGGTATTACCGTCCTCTGACACGGTAAATCCTTTGCCGCGCAGATTGGATTTTGGTTTGCCCGCCTTCGGTGCTAAAAGTTTCCCCTTTACATCAAATCCAAACACACCTTTCGTCGGCGGATAATACTGTGCAAGCTTATCACCCTCACTCACCTTTTCATACAGCTTCATATTATAATAGTCAACCGAGCCGTCTTCACGCACAGACGGTTTTGCCTTCAAATCCGTTTCAAATTCAAATTCATAGTAACCGTCTGCGCCATCCTGCACCATCTTCCCCTGTGCAACGACTACCGCCGTATTATAAATCTGCTCCTCCACCATATGATGAATCCTGGCATCATCCAACCCCATCTTTACGCCGGCATTAGACAAAGCCCGCATCACTTCTTCATATGTATAGGGGTCTTCCTCTTTTGCAGGTTTACTTAAAAAAAGGGTCGCAGACATATTGTCATCGGCTATTATGACCTGAATATCTTTTTTATTAAGTTGTCCCATTTCATCAAAAAGTTCAGGTGTTCCCATATGTACCTCAATTCTGCCCCAAAAGGCCTCATATCCTATTTCATCAATATCCTACTTTTTTAATGCTTCTGACTCAAGCCTCATATTCATCATAACATCACTTGGTATCAGCGGATTGAGCAGCTTTGTCACATCAATCCCATGTTCCAGCCCAAGTCTTATCTGCTCCATCTGTTTAAAATCATATGCTGCATCTGCATAGAGATTAACATTCACACCGCTTTCCAGTCCCAAAAGGACTTCCTGGCTCTGCAATTCATCCAGCCCGCCGCCTTCGGATTTGCCCTCAAGCTTTAACCTCATATCTTCCATTTCCAGTGCATCGATAAACGGATCTGCATATCCTGAAACATCAATTCCGGCTTCCAGTCCCAGCCGTACCTGTTCCATCTGGGCGGATGAAAATCCAACCATCGAATACCAGCTGACATCAAGACCGGCCTGTAATCCAAGCCGCAACTGCTTCATCTGGTCCCCCGTATATTCATGCAGCAGATATTTTGTAATATCTACACAGTGTTCAATACCAAGACGGATTTCCCGCAGCTGATATTCATCAAATCCTTCATTGACAAAGAACGATAAATCAATCTCTTTTTCCCTTGCCTTGCGGATCTGTCTAAGAACATTTCCTGAAAATCCCCGTTTTGCGTATTTTGTAATATCATAATTCATCCGTTCCGATAAACGGATCTCTTTCATGACCGAATAATCATATGCCGGATTGCATACCGCATCTAAATCCATATGTTCCCTGATAACCGCTTTAATTTCCTCCATCTGCATATAATTATAACGGTTATCTGCAAACGGTGTGATATCCATGCCTTCTTCGAGTGCCAGCCGGATAGACTTCATCTGCGCTGCGTCATACTTTTTATCCGCATATTTTGTAATATCCACTTCATTGTTCAAGCCTTTGGCAATCTCTACGGACTGAAGACGGTTAAACCCCATCCCCTGAAGCGTTTCCTTTAAAGTACCATCTTTTCTGCTTTCTTCTAATTGATTCTTAATACTATTCTCCATATGCTATTCTCCACTCACTGCCAATTATTTTGTCAGACGTTCCTAATATTGCGTTGGATTTTTCACTCACGAGCCATACTTGTATATACAGCTTACATTAATTCTTTTAATTATTATACAATATATTTAACTTTATTGCACTAAATTTGTTGCCGGATAGACCTCATTCCACTCCCTCGGATACAGCTTTTCATATCCGGGTGTTAAGAATCTGTCATCGAGTAAAATAATCACTCCACAGTCCTCCTCCGTGCGGATAACGCGCCCTGCCGACTGCAATACCTTATTCATGCCGGGATAGACATACGCATACGCATAGCCGTCTTTTCCGCATCCGTCAAAATAATCCCGCAACAGATTTCTTTCCTTTGATATCATAGGAATTCCCGTTCCGACAATAATCGTCCCAATAAGGCTTTCTCTTTTTAAGTCAATCCCTTCTGAAAAAATGCCGCCCATTACACAAAATCCTAAAAGGCTTCCACTTCCCTGCACATTTTCAAATAAAGACAGAAAATTTTCTTTTTCCTGTTCTTTCATTGACGGAAGCTGCACAATCAGATTCTGTTCTGCTGTAAGCTTTGGTGTACCGCCCTCTGCGCCCATGATGATTTCATCCGGTTTATACATCTGTTCATAGTTTTCTTTTACCTGCTGCAAATATCCATATGATGGAAAAAATACGAGATACCGTCCCGGATGCACCTGTACCGTTTCGGCAATGTAGCGGCATACTTTCCGGTATTCCCCTGCATTTCTTCTTGTATATCTGCTGCTGACATCTTTTCCGATAACAATTCTGCGCTTTTTACTGTCAAACGAAGACTGTGCATACACTGCATAATCCTGTGTATCTGCAGTCAGCATTTCTTTAAAATAATTGACCGGAAGCAGCGTCGCCGAAAAAAAAACGGCACTTCTTCCCTGTGCCAGTCTTTCCGACAGATTCGTTGACGGGTCTACACAGAACAATTTCATATAAAAATGATTGTTCTCATCATGCTTTGTATAAATCAGATATTTTTCATCCATGCAGTCATACATATTCAGAAAATGCCGCAGTGTAAAGAAAAACTGCAAAATTTCCTCCTGCTGCGGATGATTTTTATGATGTTCCAGAAAATGCTGTAATCTTACATAACACCGTTCCAGTGCCGCAGGAAAAGTTCCCAGATAATCAATCACATCTATTGTATCACATTTTCTTTTATATTCCAACAATCCGGCATTGCACTTTTCAAGGCTGTTATACAATGCCCTGTCTGTATCTTTTACATATTTTTTTATTGTCAGAAAATCCTCCTTTACAAGAATAGCACTGTACATCTGCCTTGCCCTGTCAACCAGATTGTGTGCTTCGTCCACCAGAAAAATATACTCGCCCCTGTTTCCTTCGCCAAAGTAGCGCTTGAGTGCCACATTTGGGTCAAAAACATAATTATAATCACAGATAATGCCGTCACACCAGTATGAAATATCCAGCGACATCTCAAACGGACAGACACAATGTTTCTTTGCATATTCCATCACTTTTTCACGGTCAATCACCATTTCATGTGTGATCATGTCATAGACCGCATCGTTAATCCTGTCAAAATGTCCTGCTGCCCGCTCGCATTTTACAGGATTGCAGTTTCTTTCTTCCAGAATACAGATTTTATCCTTTGCCGTCAGTGTCACTGTCCGCATAGAAAGCCCCTGCCTGCGCAGAATTGAAAAGGTTTCTTCGGCAACGGTTCTTGTAATCGTCTTAGAGGTCAGATAAAAGATTTTGTCTGCCTTACTCTGTCCCATGGCACAGACTGCCGGATAAATAGTTGAAATGGTTTTTCCAACACCGGTTGATGCCTGAATAAAAAGATTTCTTGCTTCCCCGATGCAGTGATAAACACCTGTTACCAGTTTTTTCTGTCCTTTGCGGTATTCAAACGGAAAGGACAGCTTCTTAATCGATGCCGTCCTTTTTTCACGTTCGCAAAAGACAAAATCTGACCACCGTTTAAAGCTGTTGATCAGCGTTTCAAACCATTCTGTCAGTTCTTCTTTTGAATATTCTTTTGTAAAACGCTTTATTTTTTCTGTTTCAGGATTGGCATAGGTCATCTGTACGCCGATACCGGAAAGATGGTTCTGTACCATATAAATATAGCCGTACACCTTTGCCTGCGCTTCATGTACCGGCACCGGCTGTTCTAACTTTTCCACATCGGACTGCATGGTTTTAATCTCATCAATAATAACCTTTCCAACCGGTGTCTTACTGCCGTCCGCTTCTTCGTGAAAATCACTGATAATACCGTCTGCCCTGCCCTCAAGACGTATGATGTAATCAATATCATCCACCGTTTCCGGCAGTTCAATTTTTAACGGAACTTCTGCCCTGTAAGAAGCGCCCATGCTTTTTTGTATTTTTTTGTGCATGCGCGTACCTTCCTGCATCAGACGCACATCTGAAAATCCGCCGGTTCTGTTATCAATATCACCGCTGCGGCAGATAAATTCAACCAGTCCGCGGACTGAAAGTTTAATTACGTTGTCCTTTATTACATACATCTGTTGTTTTCCTTCACCTCGTAAAGATACGACCTGCCCTGCTTTCCTACTCTTGTAACCGTCTGCGTGTCCTTTAAAATATTAAGCGTTATTCTTGCCGTATCCACCGGAATATGGGCGGCTTTTGCAAAATCCGCCGAAGTAAATGTGCCCTCCAGCTCATACGGCACAAACTGCATATAATCTTCAATCTGCTCAATTGTCACAATTTCCCGTATGCCTATCGGGATTCTGTCCTTTTTTTCACCGTGCCTGCGGATTCCTTTTTTCGTATGAATCTTCTGCTGTAATGTCTTATACTCCTGCATATCCATTAATACCAGTTTGACCGTCAGCTGCGGGTGATTCAGATACTGCTTGATTTTATACAGCTCCGTAAAGGCATCGTAGACTGTGTAATGACGCGGCGACTTTCTTGGCTCGCTTACCTCCCCGGTCTGCTCATCAACCCAGAGCACCCATTTGTTGCGGGGCATCGGATCCACAATTGTTCCCGGATCGTGGTTCAAGAAAACTGCCAGTTTTTCCCGCAGCCGTTCAAAACTTCTTGTCTGGATTTCAATAACCCCGTTTTCATTGTAAATATCCGCAAAATAACCCTCAAGCGCAACTTCATGGTTGTCTTCTTCCGGCTCAAAGAATTTTTTCAGTACACTATGTACCGTCTTTTCGGAAAGTGTTCCAATCCCTTTATCGTGCCTCTTTGCCGAGAGTACTGCTTTCTTCGCCTGCTGGAAGCGTTCCTGCTGTATGTACTGTATCTGCTGTATCTGCTTCTGTTTCATTTACAATCCTTTTTTCTACGACATAACCTTCTGTAATGGTATATTCTGTATCATCAAATTTCACTTTTCCGCTAAAGTCATATCCGATTCTGCCCTGCTGATAATACCATTCGCCGTAACTGTTTGCGCCAATACCGGTATATTCCTCATTTAACAAACCATTTTCAAAATACCACCAGCCGTATTCATTTAACGCCATTCCCGTATATTCACGATTCAGTTGACCGTTTTCAAAGTACCACCAGCCATATTCATTTAACGCCATTCCCGTATAGGCATCATTTAAATTGCCGTTTTCATAGTCCCCCCAGCCGTATTCATTGACTGCCATTCCCGTGTAATTCCAGTTTAATATGCCATTTTCAAAATACCACCAGCCGTATTCATTGATTGCCATTCCCGTGTATTCACGATTCAGATTGCCGTTCTGATAGTACCACCAGCCATATTCATTACATGCCATTCCCGTATAATCCCAGTTTAATACGCCATTCTCAAAATACCACCAGCCGTATTCATTGTATGCCATTCCGGTGTAATCCCAGTTTAACTTTCCGTCTTCAAAGTACCACCAGCCATACTCGTTACATGCCATTCCCGTATAGGCATCATTTACATAACCGCCCTGAACATAATACCATTCCGCTCCGTCACAAAGCATTCCGGTATAATCCATGTTTACAACACCGTCCTGCATATACCAGCGGCCATACTCATTTTCTGCAATACCTGTATAAGAATCATCTATTTCACCGTCTGTAACATACCACCAGCCATATTCATTGACCGCCATTCCCGTGTAATCCGATACTTCACCGTCTTCGTAATAATGCCAGTCACCGTATTTATCCGTACATAGACCATTTTTCTTATGCAGTCCGAAATAATCTGCAATTCCGCTGGCATCTGCCTGTCCCATACGTACCAGCATATTGTCATTGGACAAAAATACATGTGTATCCCCCGCATCTGAAAGATAAGCATGTTCTACAATAATTCCCGGTACACCGTTGTACTTGGAATTTCTGATGACACTGTAATAATCCGCGCGGCTTCCATCCGGATACCAGTTGGTATCATCATCTTCTTCGCCATCACTATCTCTTGTATACAATCCATTCCGGTATATGCCCATTTCACTCAGGTAACCCGCAATATGCTCAGATACCGCATATCCTATATCATTAAATTCTGATACATAGTGATTATTGGGATAATAAATTTCATATCCGCTGTCATCGCCCGAATTGTTATGCAGACTTACAAAAAGGTCCGCTCCGACTTCTCCTGCATATTCTGTCCGCTGTATTAAGTCCTGTTTGGTTGTACTGCCTTCAAACGGACACGCAATGGTATCATGTGTCATATAAACGGTTATGCCATCGTATTTTTCAAGCTCTGTACGGCACGCCAGTCCGATTTTTAAATTTAATTGCTGCTCTTTTAAACCATATGCTGCCGCCCCTGTATGTGTACTGTCATGTCCTGGATCTAACATCACTACAACATTGTCTGCCGCTTCTGCCCTCTGGGTGCTGTTCATAAAAAATGCCGCCGTCATTGCAAACGCAGCTGCCGCCAGCACTGCTGCCTTTCTTTTTTTCATACTTTTGTGCCTCACTTTCCCCTTATTCGAAACTAAAAACAGTATACCATACTTTTCCCCATTGTGAAACTTCCCGTTGACAGTCTTCCCACAAAAATGTCATACTTACAGTAATAAAAGATTTGGAATATACGCCGTTTGGCAGATAGGAGTACGTTATGATTTCAATCAGTCTTTGCATGATTGTTAAAAATGAAGAAAAGTTATTAAAACGCTGTCTGGATTCGTACCGTCCGGTCTGCGATGAAATTGTTATCGTAGATACCGGCTCAACCGACCGCACCAAAGAAATCGCCGCCGGATATACGGATTTGATTTATGATTATCCATGGAACAACGATTTTGCCGCCGCAAGAAATTTTGCCTTTTCAAAAGCAAACTGCGACTACATTTTTTCTGCCGATGCGGACGAGGTCTTAGACGAGGAAAACCGCTGCCAGTTTTTAAATTTAAAACAGGTGCTTGTTCCGGAAATTGACATTGTGCAGATGATTTACGTCAACAGCAAATCGCACAACACCGTTTATAATTTTGAAGAAGAATACCGCCCGAAGCTGTTTAAGCGCCTGCGTACGTTTGAATGGATTTCTCCGATTCACGAAACCGTACGATTAGAGCCGGTTGTATTTGACAGTGATATTAAGATTTTACATCTGCCTGAACAAAGCCATACCAAACGGGATTTCGGCGTGTTTGCCGATGCTGTCCGCCGCGGTGTGCGCCTTGAAAATTATGTCGTGATTATGTTCTGCAAGGAACTTTTTATTTCGGGAACAGATGAAGACTTTTTAAGTGTCCGTGAAATTTTTGAAAATGTGCTTGCAAAGGAAGACCGTCCCGAAGACTGCCGCAAAAACATTGCCTGCGTGCTGGCGCGCATTTACCGCCTGACAAACGCATACAATGAATTCTTTAAAATCTGCTTAAAGGATATGGCACAGAATCCGTGTGCGGAAATCTGCATGGAACTCGGACACTATTTTTACGGATTAAAGGATTATGAAGAAGCTGTTCTTTGGTATTTAAACGCAGCTTCCGAAACACCGAGCATTATCGACATCCACTCGTCCGGCGATGCGCCGCTTGCCTGTCTTTCAAAATGTTACAGCACGCTTGCCGCACAAGCCAAACAGGATAAAAATGCCGAACTTTCTGCCGCTTTTTTAGCACAGGCTGAGGATTATCAGGCGCAGGCAGAACACTGGCAGGCGGCAATCTAATATTTGTATTATATATATTCCAGTAATATATTCAGTAAATTACACTTTATACCGAAAAATGTCAAAAAAGAACAGACCACCGCATTTCTGCAGCAGTCTGTTCCTTTTTCTGTTATGTCCGTTTCACATCATCAACGTCATCTACATTCTGAATGTCTAACACTTCCAGATCATCCTCATTTTTTTTCAATGCTTCTGAAATCGAACGTACGACCTCATCTTCATCGTCTTCCTGGATTTCATCTTCTTTATCTGCCAGCACGTCCTCCGATAAATCTTCATCATCATCTTCTTCATAAGAATCAAAATCATATTCATCGTCATCATATCTGTCATAGCCGTCATCTGCCGCCGCTGCAAATGCCCGCTTACTCTTTGAAAGCTTCACTGCAAGCATTACAATCGCAATGATACAAAGAACCACAACTGCCGAAAGCACCAGTGCCACTACTTTCCACATTCTGTCAGAAGCAGCGCTTACTCCCTGTGATTCAGTCTGTGTCGTGAGATTTGCCGCCGGAGCGGACATCACACTGTATACCTGTATTGTATTGTCATTGCAGTCATAACGGAACCACCCTGTAACGCCCAGCGAACTGACACCATAGAACAGACAGTAACTGCCATCCTCAGACATTAATACATCTGCCGTCTGTCCGCCAATCGTATAAGTCGTCTTTTTATATCCATCCGGTTTTTCCATGGAATCCGTAATCGGAAGCACCGCATAAGTAATATCCGGTTCACTTGCTTCTATATATAATGAAAATGTTTTCGCAACTGAATCATACACATAAAAGCCCGATGTGCCTTTGCCGTCCGTATTTTTCAGATACATCAGAATAAGCTTCGTATTCACGCCTTTTCCGGCTTTAACGGTAATGCCGTTATATTCATAATCCACTTCATCATAACCGGACGGAAGCGGATTTGCCGTATAGTCATCAGCCAGTTCATACTGTGCACCTGCTACCTGTATACTGCGGATTTGTTCCTCACTCTGTGTCGGTTCTTCCGAACTGACAGTCGTTGTTTCCTGCTCTCCGGCTTTGGTCGTTTCCTGTTCGTCCGCTTTGGTTGTCGCCGCCGCAGAATCGTCCTTTGTTGTTGAAATCGTATAGACCTTTTTAGAGCCGTCCTGTGCCGTTACCGTAATCGTTGTCGTATTACTGCCAGGGTCCATGCGCGTTCCGCGGACAGATACCGAAGCATTTTCATCATTTGCAACCGCACTGACAACCAGCTGTGAACAGTCTGAACCGACTGTCGTCGTATACGATGTGACATTCGGTGAAAATGCCGGAGATAACACGCCCGGACTGATATCTAACGATGCAAGCGTATTATCGGTTGAATAGCTGACCGGTGCTTTTACGGTTACTGAACCCGAACCGGCACTGACTGCCATATAATCCTCATCTGCCGAACTGATAATCGTATTGGAAGTGCTTACAGAAATCGAAGAACTTCCCGCCGATACCGCTTTAAACCGCACGCTGAATGAGGTACTGTCAGTAGAGAGCAGGCGCACACTGCCGCCGCCCCCACCGCTGTAGCCGGAAACCGGCTGTAGCACGCCTGAATCATAACTGAGCCAGATGTCACACATATAAATGTCCACACTGCTGCTGACACTGACCGATATCGTCACTTCATCACCAATATCACAAGAGCCTGAGCCTACGGATATCTTTGCTGTTTCTTTTGCATACGTTGGCAGCGGTACCAGCAAAACTGCCATTACTGCTGCCAGCAGCACTGCGGCTGCCTTTTTCCATTTTCCCGTCATTTTTCACCTCAATCACATTTCTTTGGCAACTCCCACTACTGTCTGAATCCTACTGTTCAATGTACCGGATATCCAAAATGTGTCTTTTAATATATAACAAGTCTATTGATGTAATGCCGTCATTTCCACGGTTTGCATCTGCCGCCGTCAGATACGGTTCTTCCAGCAGCTTTGTTCCTAAAATGTGGCGCTTCACATACAGTAAATCCATGCTCGTCACCGCTCCGTCGCCGTTGACATCACCGTAAATCACAAACGTGTAGCGTGCCATTTCACCGCCGTTTTTATCGTAAATCGTAAGCACATCGCCAGTTCCCACAATACCGTCATTGGCACTGCCGTCACTGTGTGTTACTTTTCCGTATGCGCCGCCCGTAAAGGAAATGTGATTTAAAACGTCCTGTGCGGCACTCCCGACACCGACTCTGGATATCTTGCCGTTTTCAAGCAGAAAATCTGTCGAATATCCGCCCTTTTCCGAATCGCCGCCACTGTTTCCGTTATCCGTGCCGCTGTCACCGCCGCTGTTTCCGGAATCTGTACCGCCGTTGTTACTGTTGTTTCCACTATCACCGGAAGCCGCTTCTTTGCGCACAACACGGATGATATACGTCTTTGTTTCGCCGCTTTGTGATGTAACCGTCACTTCAATCTCATTCGTGCCGACCTTTAGCGCATGACTGCCGGTTCCTGTAAGTTTTGCACCGGAATCTGCTGTTTGTGCTTCGATATCCACAGAAGAAATTTCATTTTCCACAATTACACCATACTCAGTTGTAAACATATCAAACGTCGGTGTCAGCGAATAACCTGAAACCGAAAGACTTGTTAAGGCATTGTTTGGACTGCCCTCCCCTGTCGGAAGCTCGCACGCACTGTCCGGCATATTTTTATAAACCGGAATCTTAAACACCAGTGCCGTATTTTTCTTGGTCGTATCACTGTATGCCTGTGAAGCGGTCGAAGACTCACTTCTCGGTGCTAAGACATTTGTCATATACTGATGGGTATACGGTGTTACCATATCAAATTTTTCATAATAAATCGTATTCTGTCCACGGTTAATGTAGCGGCTTCCTATGTAAATCGCACCGCCGATAACAGCTTTCATACGGGTATTCCACGGTCTTAATGTCGCCGCATCGGTTTTGGCGGCATACTTTAAGCCGTTGACCACCGCACTTGCCGTTGCGGTTTTATAAGCGCCCTGATTGTAGTAATTGTAATACCCCTCATAGCCGCTCACCGTTCCGGAAATGCTGTTGCCCTGTCCTTTTCTGCCCTGCTCCTGGATAATGCGCGTTGCCAGATGATACGGACTGACACCCGATGCCCGTCCTGCATACATCAGCGCCGAAGGATAATTAAAATCCGTTCCGTCATACGACAAGTCATGGGACGAACCGTCCATAAACGTATCTTCAATAATACTGCTTACGCCGGTTTCACTCTGCACGGAGCTGTTATAGGACAAATCCTCAAACATAAACACATTTGTTTCGTTTAAGAAGTTACGCGGGTCAAGGGCATACTGCACCAATGCGCTTGAAGCCTGTACCCAGCCGCCGCTGTCCAATTCATACCACGAACCGCTCTCCCAGTCGTATGCGCCATCCGCCGTTGACTTCCACGAGCTTTTTGCCGAAGCATAAATCAGGCTCCGGCCAAGTACATTTTCATTTTCAACGACCGTATCCCAGTCCTTGTCCACAAAATCCGCAACAAATATCCACTTTGGATACTTCGCATGCAGACTGCGCAAATCTTCCTTATAAGATTCCGGGAAGCCCTGACTTGAAAGATAGCTCTCAAAATCCGTATCGTCCGAATAGTCAATATCCGTACTGTCTACCGTGACATATTCACTCGTCACATAGCCCTTGGTGTAAGTACCGTTTAAATAAAAACCCACCTGATACCACGCGTAGGTATCACTCGTCTGCACCGTATCCAGAATTTCAAAATGGAATCCGCCGCTGACCTTTGTAATGACATTTGCCGTACTGGAGGTATCTGTCGATGAACGGATACGAAGTCCTGTGACACCGGCATTGACCGTTCCCGTCTTCTCCTGTGCATAAGTCGTCACCGGCTGTATCTGTGCCGTAAGCACCGGCAGCGTTGAAACACACATCACCACCGCCAGACACGCAGCTTTCATTTTTGTCAGTAAACGTTTTCTTTTTTCATGTACGTTCTTCCCCATAGTGTCCTCATTTCTGTACTGTTTCCTGCACTTACTCTGCCGTTTACAAGTTAATTGTTCTTACCGAATTCAGAAAGCTTTAAGCCTTCATTTCTTTCCAGTACCATATTGACACTCCAGCTGTTCACAAAGATTAACAGCGGATTGTCCTTTAAGTCCTTAATCTTCTTCATATCGGAAGTACCGACAATGCGGTTTACATCGATTTCTTCCGGATTTTCAATCCAGCGGATATATTCATACGGAAGCTGTTCCAGTTTAATCTCTACGTTGTATTCGTTTTTCAGGCGGTATTCAAGCACTTCAAACTGCAAGACACCGACAACACCGACAATGATTTCTTCCATACCGGTATTAAATTCCTGAAAAATCTGAATCGCACCTTCCTGTGCAATCTGGCTGATTCCCTTGATAAACTGCTTTCTTTTCATCGTATCCATCTGTCTGACACGCGCAAAATGTTCCGGTGCAAATGTCGGGATTCCCTCATAAGCGAATTTTTCCTTTGAAGTCGTAAGGGTATCTCCGATCGAAAAGATTCCCGGATCAAAAACCCCGATGATATCTCCACCATAAGCTTTGGTGATCATCTTCCGTTCACTCGCCATCATCTGCTGCGGCTGGGAAAGACGGATCTCTTTTCCTCCCTGCACATGGTAGACATTCATTCCTGCCTCAAACTCACCGGAACAGATCCGCATAAATGCGATCCTGTCACGATGTGCCTTATTCATATTCGCCTGAATCTTAAATACAAAAGACAGATCTAACGGTGTCTGTGTA
>OGKF01000653.1_pt1 | contig 18399 bp, 15 predicted proteins | sample 1572391 | NCBI WGS metagenome assembly OGKF01 (sample SAMEA2582095, study PRJEB24529) | metagenome | biome: Human gut stool | place: China | collected 2011
TTCTGGTTCTCTTTTGGCACGCAAAAGAGAACTTAGCCCCGCGTAACCGCGCTCTTCCCCCGCGCCACAGGCGCGCATCACCCACCTGAAAATGCTTCCCTTCACAAACGCACTCCCCTCTTGTAAAAAGCCATCAAAAAGGGTATCATAAGAAAAAACATAAAGGAGCTTTACTTATGCGTGCTTATGAGCGACTTCTGAAATATGCCAAAGTATATACCACCTCTGACCCCGAATCCGGCACCCACCCCTCTGCTGCGCGGGAATTTGATCTGGCCCACCTGCTGGTGGATGAGATGAAGTCCCTCGGCATCGAGGACGCCTTTGTGGACGAGCACTGCTACGTCTACGGCAGCATCCCCGCCACCAAGGGCTGCGAGAAGAAGCCCGCGCTGGGCCTCATCGCCCACATGGACACCGCCCCCGACGCCTCCGGCGAGAACGTCAAGCCCATCCTCCACGAAAACTACGACGGCGGCGACGTCGTCCTGCCCGGCACCGGCATGGTCATGAAGACCTCCACCTTCCCCTTCCTGAAAGAGCTGAAGGGCGAGACTCTCATCACCACCGACGGCACCACCCTGCTGGGCGCAGACGATAAATCCGGCGTGGCTGAGATCCTCACCGCCGCTGAGACCATCATCCAGAAGAAACTGCCTCACGGCAAGCTCTGCATCGCCTTCACCCCCGACGAGGAGATCGGCGAGGGTGCTTCCCTCTTCGACATCCCGGGCTTCGGTGCAGACTTCGCGTACACCGTCGATGGCGGCGATGTGGGCGGCATCGAGTATGAGAACTTCAACGCCGCCTCTGCCACCGTTACGGTCCACGGTTTCTCCGTCCATCCCGGCAGCGCCAAGGACGCCATGATAAATGCCTCCAACGTGGCGATGGAATTCCATATGGCCCTGCCCACCATGGCCCGCCCTGAGACGACCGAGGGCTATCAGGGCTTCTACCATCTGTGCCAGATGTACGGCGACGTCACCGAGGCAAAGCTGGGCTATATCCTCCGTGACCACGACATCAGCAAGCTGCAGTTCAAGAAGGACAACCTTCTCCACATCGCCTGCTACCTCAACTGCAAGTATGGCCCCGGCACGGTGGAAGTCGAGATCAAGGACAGCTACCGCAATATGCTGGAGAAGATCAAGCCCCACTTCCACCTTGTGGAGACCGCCCGCAAGGCCATCACAAAGGCCGGCCTGACCCCGGAGGAGATTCCCGTCCGGGGCGGCACCGACGGCGCTGTCCTGAGCTGGAAGGGCCTGCCCTGTCCTAACCTCGGCACCGGCGGCTTTAACTTCCACGGCGTCTGCGAGTGCACCACCGTCGAGCGGATGGACAAGGCCACCGAGATCCTGCTGAACATCGTGGAGCTGTACTCCAAGTAATGATATAATGCGATACAACAAGGGCCGCCCCGGACAAGGGCGGCCTTTGTTGTGCAGGACCGAGGCTCTGCTGTTTTTATCTCTTCCCGAAGAAGCATCTCCGGGCTATTTATCCCGTGATTAGATCCCAAGCAGACCATGCAGCCCAAGCCCGGCCACGCCGCACAGGCACATAGTCAGGATGGGGTTCCATTTGAGCTTCCGCAGCGCCAAAAAAGCCGCGGCAAAGCTGCCGATGCCGACCCAGTCCAGATGGGCGAGGGTCTTTGCATTGCCGCCAAACGCCACCATCGACAGGATGGAAAGCCCTGCGCCAAAGATAAGCGCCACGATGACCGGACGCAGGCAGCCCAGAACGCTTTGCAGCAGGGTAATATCCTTATACCTTCGGTAGATGTAGGACAGGAGCGATACAAAGAACAGCGCCGGAGTGATGCAGCCCAGCGTTGCAACGATGGCTCCGGACACCTGCGCGATCCGCAGACCGACAAAGGTCGCCGCGTTGACCGCAATGGGGCCGGGGGTCATCTCCGCGATCGTGACAAGGTCGGTGAACTCCTGCATGGTCAGCCAGCCGTGCTGCTCCACCACCTGACTCTGGATCAGCGGAATGGCGGCATAGCCGCCGCCCACACTGAACATCCCCACCTGCAAAAAACTGAGAAAAAGCTGAACGTAGATCATTTTGCACCGCCTTTTTTCCACTGGGCCAGCGCCCGCACCACACCGAATGCCGCTGCGGCAAGGATGACCACGACCACATTGACATGAAGCACCGTATTGGCGATAAAAGCCGCCGCCATCAGGGCAATATACACCCATGAGCGGGTCTTCAGCACCTTGCTGCCGAGGTCGAACACCACATCCAGAATGACCGCCGCCACACCGGCCTGCATCCCCTTGAGCAGCAGGGCAATATAGTGGTTGGAGGCAAAGGCATTGTAGAACACCGAGACGACCGAGAGGATGACCATGGGCGGGATGATGGTCCCCAGCACCGCCACGAGCATTCCGACCAGCCCCTCTACCTGCCAGCCCACCAGAATCGCTGCATTGACGGCGATGGCACCCGGCGAGGACTGCGCCAGCGCGGTCATGTCCAGCATTTCCTGCTCATCGATCCAGTGCAGCTCATCCACAAATTTCTTCTTCATAAAGGTCACGATGACAAAGCCGCCGCCGAAGGTAAAGCTGCTGATGTACAATGTGCTTAAAAACAGCTTCCAAAGCCGCGCCGACCGCATACTGTATGTTTTATTTTCATCCATGCAAGTTTTCTGCTCCTTTTTTATTCCTGACAACTATTTTGATTTTATCGGTATTTCAAACAGCTTTTGCCCGTTACTGCTTGCGAAAGCCCGTGTTTTCCGGTATCCTTGTTTCAGGAAATGAAAAACACGGAGGGTATCCCTATGAAACACAATACATTCCTCGTCAAGCCAGCATCCAGTTTGTGCGACCTGCGCTGCCGGTACTGCTTTTATGACGATGTTTCCAGCAGCCGGGCCTGCAAAAACATGGGGCTGCTCTCCCACGAAATGGCAAGAGAGCTGATCGAAAAGGCCTTCGCCGCCACCGAGGACGGCGGCAGCGTCCATTTTCTGTTTCAGGGCGGCGAACCGACCCTTGCCGGGCTGGAGTTTTTTCAGTTCTTTCTGGAGACGGAGCGCTCCTTGAAGCGCAGCCTCTCGGTGTTCCACAGCATCCAGACCAACGGCATCGGCCTGAATGAGGCGTGGGCCTCCTTTTTCAAAGCCAACTCTTTCCTTGTGGGCCTCTCTCTGGACGGCACACAGGAGGTCCACGACCTCTACCGGCTGGACGCTGCCGGACATGGCACATGGGACAGAGCGACTCATACTCTTGGGCTTCTGGATGCCTACGGGGTCGAAACGAACCTGCTCTGTGTCGTGACCGGCCAGCTGGCCAGAAAGCCCCAGCGCGCCTTCCAGAGCCTCTGCGCGCTGGGGCGGCACAATCTGCAGTTCATCCCCTGTCTCGACCCGCTCGACACCGTCGGCGGACAGGCCTATTCCCTGACGCCGGAGCTTTATGGCCGGTTTCTGTGCGGCGTTTTTGATGTCTGGTATCAGCAGCTGCAGCAGGGCAATTACGTCAGCGTCCGCAATTTTGAGGATTATCTGCGCATCCTGCTGGGAATGCCGCCTACCTCCTGCGCTTCCTCCGGCTCCTGCGGCCATTATCTCACGGTGGAGGGAGACGGAAGCCTTTATCCCTGCGACTTTTATGTTCTGGACGAGTGGAAGCTGGGCGACCTGAGCCGCTGCACCGTCGAAGCTGCACTTGCTTCTCCCACGAGCCAGACCTTTCTGGCGCAGGGCCGCAAACGCCCGGCGGAATGCGCTGCCTGCCCTTACCGGCTGCTCTGCCGGGGCGGCTGCAAGCGTGACTGGGATGCCTCCGGGAGCAACCGCTTCTGCACAGCATACCGGCAGTTCTTTGCCTATGCGCTTCCACGCCTGCAGACTGCGGCACATTTTCTGGCGCAACAGGGCCGATAAAGAGATTCTCCCGGAGAGCAGGACTGCCTCCGGGAGAATTTTTATTTTGCCTTCTGGATCTTCCGGATGGAATGGCCATCGTAGAGGATGGGCTTCATGACATAGGTATAGTTCCGGTCATCGCATTCGCCGGTGGAGATCATCTCCATAAGGCGCAGCGCAAGCTGACGCCCCATCTCGAAGCCCTGCTCCACCGAGCAGGTGACGTCCTCCTGCCGATACGTTTCTTCGGAATAGTCGAAACAGACCAGCGAATAATCTTCGGGCACGCTCTTTCCCATCTTCTGCAAAGTCTTGATGACCAGTCGATAGATGATGTAGTTGCAGCAGACGATCGCGGTGCATTTGGGGATGCTCTTCAGGAACCGTTCGATGGCGCGGACATAGCTTTCATTGTGGGCTTCGTCCGAAATACACCACTTGATATAGTCATCGTTCAGCTCCAGCCCGCGGCTGCGCATCGCTTCCGCCATCCCCTGAAACTTCTCCACGCTCTGGTAGTTGTCGTACACGAAGATACCAGCGATGTGGCTGTGCCCGGCATCCATCAGACGCCCGATCAGCTGATGGGCACATTCTATATCGTTGATGGTCACCCGGGGGCAGCGCAGATTCCGATAGAAATTGTTGTAGAAGATCACCGGGATCCTGCGCCGGTAGAGTTCCTTGTAGCAGTCGAGATTCGGGCTGAGGATGCTCGACTTCACGCCGTCCACGATAAAGCCGTGGAAGTTCTGGTGCACCACCGTTTCCAGACAGCGGCGCTCGTTGCAGAACTTGTTGTCGGTCAGGAAGACGTGAAGGTCTACCTGATCCTGTGTCAGGATGCTGCGCACCCCTTCGATGAGGCCTGAGTTGGCGCTGGTATCCTGTCCCTGCAAAATAAGGCCGATCTTATAGAGCGCATCGTCGGTGTTCAGGTCCCGCGTCATCACCTTTTCCCGGTGGAAATAGGTCCCGCTGCCCTTGAGCTTGTAGACAAGGCCCTCTCGCACCAGACGGTCGATGGCCACCCGGATCGTCTCCCGGCTGACACTCAGCTTCCGGCAGAGGGCATTTTCCGATGGAAGGCGCTGGTTTCCGGAGAACTTGTTCTCGTCGATATAGGCCAGAAGCCAACGGTAGACCTGATCGGATTTTTTCTCAACAGCCGAGAGCATGGGCAGGCGCTCCTTTTCAGTCGGTGATGGTGGGACGGGTGCCCTCTGCGCGTTCGATCCAGTTCAGCAGGCGCTCCCGAAGCTCTGCCTTGACCACAGCGTATGCGGGGTCTGCCACCACGTTGTTCAGCTGCCACGGGTCCTTCTTCATGTCGTAGAGGAAATCATCCGCATAGACATCCGATGCCGCAGCCTCGCCGCCGTTGACGCCAGGGGCATAGACAGAGTACATATAGTCCGCTGTACGGATACAGCGTCCGCAGCGGCTCTCCGAGATCTGTGCAAAAACCTCGTTTGCTCTATTATCGTTCTTCTTTTCCACCACGTCAAGCAGATTTTCGCCGATCATCCTGTCGCCGACGTCCACGCCCGCCAGAGCCAGCAGGGTCTTGGGGATGCTCTCGGTGCTGACCAGTTCAGTCACTTCCCGGCCTCCCTTGAACGGGCCGCCGCAGATGACCAGCGGCACGTGCAGGCAGCCGTCGTGGCAGGAGCGCTTGTAGTCGTCGTAGCCGTTCAGGTGCGCGTCGCGGTTGCGGGTCTTGAAGTGGGAGCCGTGGTCAGAGGCGTAGAGGATGACGGTGTTGTCATACAGACCCTTTTCCTTCAGCTTTGCCACCAGCCTGCCGAGGTTCTCGTCGAGGCTGGCGCACTGGCCCAGATAGTCCGGGTACTCCTCCGCTGCGTTGCCGCCCAGAGCCTTCAGGTCCCCGGGCAGAACAAAATCGGCAAACCGCTGCTTGGAGCCGTCGGGGCCTTCGTAGTGGTTATGGTCGTTCTGATGGTGCGGCTCGATCTGCGACACCGTCATGAAGAAGGGCTTTTCGCCGGTGTACTGGTCGAGGTAGTCCAGCGCAAACTGGTTGATGCAGTCGGCGCGGTAGCCCTTGAAGTCGATGCGGTCGTTGTTCTCATCGAACACATAGCCGTCGTAGCCGTGGGAGGTAAATTCCAGCACGTCCGCAGCGCGCCAGTAGCCGGTATAGCCGCCGCGCAGCTCCTGCGGGACCGCCGTGATGGTGTGGTCGATGGTCGGCTTTTTTTCCAGCTCGCCGTCCGAGGCCAGATGCCACTTTCCGATGTAGGCCGTCTCATAACCGGCATCCTTTTCCATGTACTCGCCCAGCGTCTTGATCTGGGAGGGCAGCATCAGGTTGTTGCGGAAGCAGCCGGTCTCGGTGGGGTATTTACCGGTCTGGAACAGGGCGCGGCAGGGTCCGCACACCGGCTGGGGCGAAAAGGCGTTGTCAAACTTCACGCCCTCCGCTGCCAGCTCGTCCAGATTGGGCGTGATGTTCAGCGGCTGACCGAAGCAGCCGCAGGTGTCCCAGCGCTGCTGGTCACTGAAATAAAAGATGATGTTATATGCCACGGTTTTTTCCCTTTCTTTACTGTTTCACTTTCGCTTCCTTCATCTTGCCGCGCAGGATGCCGAGGATGACCACCACGATCAGCACAATGAAGATCCAGCAGTACACGCTGCCGAAGAAGATGCGGGGGCTTCCGTCCGAGATGAGCAGGGCGCGGCGGAAATTGGTCTCCGTCATATTGCCCAGCACCATGCCCAGCAGAACAGGGACAGCAGGCAGCTCCAGCTTGCGCATGAACCACGCCATCACGCCGAACACCAGCGCAACGCTCAGGTCGAAATAGCTGCTGTTCACCGAGTAAGCACCGGCAAAGCAGAAGATGACGATGATGGGGGTCAGGATCTGCTGGGGGATGGAGACGACCTTTGCAAACAGGCTGGTCAGGTACTTGCCCTGCAGGAACATGAAGATGTTCACGAGGATGAGGCCCAGCATGATGGCATACATGATGGGGCCATCCGTGGTAAAGAGCGAGAGGCCGGGGTTCAGGCCGTTGATCATCAGAGCGGACAGCATAATGGCCACGCAGCCGTCGCCGGGGATGCCCAGCGTCAGCAGGGGAATGAGGGTCGCACCGCAGACAGCGTTGTTGGCCGACTCCGCCGCCGCAACGCCCTCCACAGAACCGTGGCCGAACTCTTCCGGGTGCTTGGACATATTCTTTGCGGTGTTGTAGGAGAACCACGAGGCCTCCGAAGCACCGGTGCCGGGCACGATGCCCACGCAGGAGCCGATGAGAGAGCCGATGAGCACCGGGCGGAGCATCCGCTTGTACTCATCCTTTGTGATCTTGCCGTCGTCGTTGCCGATCTTTCCGGCGTGGAGGTTCAGCTCGCTCCGCTTCAGCTCCGCCTTGCCGATGATCTCCACCAGTGCGAACAGGCCGATGAGGGTAACGGCAAGGTCGAGGCCCAGATACAGGCGGTGGACGCCGAAGGTGAAGCGGTCGTAGCTGGTCATGGGGTCTGCGCCCACGCAGGAGATGAGAAGGCCGAGGCAGGCGGCGATGATGCCCTTGACGAGGCTCTTGCCCGAGACGCCTGCGATAATGGTCATGCCGAACAGACAGACCATGAAGTACTCTGCCGTGCCCAGCTGTGCCGAAATTTTGGCCACCTGTGGGCCGAGGAAGAGCAGGACCAGCGCCGAGAAGATGCCGCCGAAGGTGGAGGCGTAGAGCGCGATCTTCAGCGCCGCTTTCGTGCGGCCCATCTTGGACAACGGGTGTCCGTCCAGCATGGTAGCCGCTGCGTGGGGCGTGCCCGGCGTGTTGATGAGGATGGCCGACACCGAGCCGCCGTATCCGCCCGCACAGTAGATGCCCAGAAGGAACATCATGCCGGGGATCGCCCTCATGGTGTAGGTGACGGGCAGGAACAGGATGATGCAGAGGATGACGCTCAGGCCCGGGATGGCTGCGAACACGCAGCCGATAAAGACACCGAGGTTGATCCAGATGATATTTTCGAGGGTGAAGAGCAGCCCGGAGGCCGGGCCGATAAAATCAAACAAACCCATATTCTGCCTCCTCAGAAACTAACATTCAGAACAAAGTGGAACACGACCCAGATCAGTACGGCCATCGAGACGGTGATGGCGTAGTAGAGGGGCTTCTTGCAGCGGAAAAACAGCAGGAAGGCCAGCGCGCAGAACACGGCACCCACCACGAACAGACCCGTGATCTCTGCCAGCAGATAGGTGACCACCAGAATGAGGACGATGACCAGCGCTTTTGCTTCCACCAGAAGATTCAGCGTTTTCGTTTTGACCGGGCGGTGCATCACCATGTTGTATGCCTCCCGGCCCACCAGAAGGGCGCTCATGGCCAGCATGAGCCAGACCAGCATCGTCGGGAAGGCGCGGCCGTTCACAACGTCCTTTTCTGAGATCTGCACCTGCTGGGGCATGATGAGCAGCAGCACGATGCCTATGACCAGAAACAGAATGCCGCAGATCAGGTCAACGGGGTACTCGATGTTCTTCTCCTCGAGCTTCGCGCCCCATTCGTCCAGCCTTGTTTCGATGCGTTCTATCAGATTTTTCACCTGTTTCCACTCCTTTTTGAACCATAAAAGCAGGGGGTCGGGGCTATCCCCTCCCCCCTGCTTCAGCTTTTTTCGCTATGAGGGCCTGTTATCAGCCCGCCACGATGTCCTTATACTGCTCGACGATGCTCTTGACGTTCTCGATGTGAGCCTTTACATCGTCCTCGGTCATGGTGTCAACTTCCAGCAGCATGGTGTCGTTCAGCCACTCGACCATCTCCTGATCGGCGAGGATCTTGTCGTACAGCTCCTTCAGCTCGGCCACCTTTGCCGCGTCGGTGCCCTTGCGAGCCATAACGAAGCAGCGGTTGCGGAAGTAGGGATAGCCCTTGGCACCAACGCCCTCGACCCCTGCGAAGGGGCCGTTTTCGATGGCCTTGTCGTCGAATGCGCAGACCACGTCAACGCCGCCCTGCTGGTAGGTCTCGAGGATCTGGGACTGATGCGAGACTGCAAAGTTCGTCTCGCCCTTTGCCACAGCCTGTGCAGCCTCTGCGGCGGACTGATACGGGGTCAGCTTCAGCTGATCGCCGGCACCCATCGAGCCAAACAGCGCCGCTGCAAGGAAGGCCTCCGAGCCGGTAGCGCCGTTGACGGCCACAGACACGGGGTTGCCCGCCTTGACGTAGGCTTCCAGATCGTCCAGATTCTTGAGGTTCAGAGAAGAATCAGCGGACAGGACGAAGACGGAAGAATACAGATTCTCCACAAACTCGAAATCGTCGTAGCTGAACTGCAGCTTGGCCGGGTCCAGCGTCTCGGTGATGGCGAACAGTCCCTCACCGGCAAAGACCAGCTCCTTGTCGTTTGCCTTGGTGCCGGCCACCCAGGTGTTGACGGTAGCGGCATCACCCTTGACGGCCTCCGCCACCAGCGTGATCTTCTTCTCCGAGTAGTCCGGGGACTTGGCGGCTGCCTTCTGGCTGACCATCGCTGCCACACCAGACGGTGCCCACGGGCAGGTGACTTTCCAGCTTTCCTGCTTGCTTCCGCAGCCAGTGAGCATCGACAAAGCGAGGACACCGGCGGTGACCAACGCCGCAATACGCTTCTTCATCATTTTACTCTCCTTTTTGTTTGCCTTTTTCGTGTAGTGGCTGGCACCTGACGGTGCTTTTGTTGACCCTAGGATAACATTCCGGATGATTTTAAGTCAACAGATTTTTCGATTTCATTGATAAAGTTGTCTGGTTTTAGAACTAAATATCTACTTCTGTATTTTGTTGCGGAAAACTTATTGTGCATATTGCGCATAGACTTCGTTCCTCTTTGTGCAGCTTTCACTCTCTCATGATGCAGGTGCAGCGTACGCAGTGTTCGGATCCGGAAAGAGGCCCAACCAGCATCTTTTTGCCAGTAGAAAAAACAAAAGACCTTGTAAACACTGCTGTCTACAAGGTCTTTCCAGAAGATGGTGCGGATAAGAGGACTTGAACCTCCACCGAGTTGCCCCGATTATAGCGATCCAACTTTTTATCGCAATTTTCAAAAACAACGTCTGTCAAAACAGCCCTGCATTCCCTGATTTGAGACTCCTTCTTGCAATCTCTTTCCAGTTATGGTATATACATCATACAAAAAGCAGCCCATGAAGGAACGTATCATCGTTCCGTACTGTATAAAGCCCCGAGAAAGGATATATCCCCCATGCAGATCAACGACCGCTTCGGCGCAGCCGCAGCTTTTGAGACCGCATCCCTGCCGGACGGCACCGAAGCCGCCCTGCCGACGGAACACGCAGCCGTCCTCTATGTCAACGAGCAGCCCGCATTCCGGGTGGTGTGCACACCGGAGCTGCTCCCGCAGCTGGCGCTGGGGCGGCTGCTGACAGAGGGGTGGATCGCATCCGCCGGGGAAGTAGAGCAGATCGCCGTCTGTGCCGAGGGGCTGAAGATCAGCGTCTACCTCACCCACCCGCTGACGGCGCGGAGCGCGGCGGCGCAGGAGGTATCCAGCTGCTGCACCGACAACATCACGCTGGGCAGTCCCGTGGAGCTGCGGCCCCTGCGCAGCGCACCCCATCTGGACCTGCCACCGGAATGGGTGGACGCCCTCGCCGCTGCCATGAGCGCGGGCCTGCCCCTCTATCAGGCCACCCACGCAGTCCACAGCTGCTTCGTGCTGCACCGGGGCCGCATCCTCTGCGCCTGCGAGGACATCGGGCGGCACAATGCGCTGGACAAGGCCGTGGGCAGCGTGATGCTGGCCGGCGTCCCGCTGCACGAATGCGTCCTCTACACCAGCGGCCGTGTGCCGATGGACATGGTGCGCAAGGCCATCCGGGCCGGCGTCCCGGCGCTGGTGAGCAAGACCATGCCCACCGTGCAGTCGCTGGAGCTGGCGCAGGAATACGGCTTACAGCTGCTCTGCGGCCGGAAACATCCGCTGACATCGTCAAAAAATGTGGGGTGACATCGGTTCGCGTTGACTTACTTCTCGTCCATGTGATAATATATTAACGAAGAGACCGCTCCGCTTGTTGCAGCAGGCTGAGCGGTCATTTTCGTGTTTGGGAAACTTTTCCCGCACAACCAAAAAACAGGCAGGTGATAACATGAAGCAGGCAACCAACTCGTTTGCGCCCGTCCCACTGTGGCGCAGACGGCTGCCGGGCTATGCGGCCATGGGCGCTGCGACGATCGCCATGGCGGTCGGCCTCATCGCAATGCAGAACGCACGCACCACGGTCGCAGGCACCCTGCTGCCGGTGTCGGAGGCGGATGCAGCCACCTACGGCATCAGCGCAGTGTACCAGCTCGACGACGGCAGCTATCGCGTGGAGGGCGTGCAGAAGGGCTTCCAGAGCGATGTGCAGGCTGCCGTGACCATCGACGCCGAGGGCAATGTTTCCGCTGTGGAGATCCTCTCGCAGGCGGAGACGGACAGCCTCGGCGGTCAGTGTGTCGCTCCGGAGTTCACGTCCCAGTACCAGGGCGCGGCTCCCTTTACGCTGGCAGGCAAGAGCTACACCGTGACCGACCCGGCCACCGGCGCAGCCTATGCCGCAGCCAGTGCATCCGATGCGTCCGCTGCGGCACAGGGTTTCGACCCCGCACAGTGGAATGTGTCCGACACCTCTCCCGAGGCGGAGGCCACCCGCAAAATGTATGCGGCGGGGCTGACCCTCTCGGCCCTGAACGGCCAGCCTCTGGACGACGAGCTGCCGCCCCCGCTGGATTCCAGCGCCGAGGCCGTGGCACGCCGGAAGCTGTACGCTGCGGGCCTGAGCAAGAGCGCACAGGACGGCGAGACGCAGGCTCTGCCCTACGCAGACTGGTCAGCTGAAAAGCAGTCGGCCTACCGTCTTGCCGAGGCCGGGCTGACCGCCGGGCCGTCCGACAGTGGCGCTGTCAGCGCAGACCTCACCGAGGTGGACGCCCTTTCCGGCGCGACCATCACCTCGGCGGCAGTGACCAATGTGGTCAACGATTCGTATTTCTATGTAACTGAGGTGCTCCGCGCAGAGTGACCTCAACGGAGGAATGGAACCTATGGCAAAAACTGATTTTCTGACGGCCGATATGACCCGCCGCCAGTTCATGAAGATCTCGGGCAAGAGCCTTGCAGGGCTTACCCTCTCCGCATCCATGCTGTCCCTCTTCGGCTGCTCGCAGAAGCAGGTGGACAGCGGCGCAGTGGCCACTTGGGCGCTGCCGCAGGGCCTGCTGGTGGTCAACGCTGACCTGTGCACCGGCTGCCAGCGCTGCGAAATCAACTGCACCCTGACCAACGACGGCGTGTGCTCCTCTTACATCAGCCGCGTCAAGATCCAGCGCCGCCTGAATCTGGACGGCGCTGGCAACGGCCTGCTGTCCGGCAACGACAACTGCTGGGTCTACTTCCCGGACACCTGCCGCCAGTGCGAAGACCCCGCCTGCGGCAACGCCTGCCCCCAGAAGGCCATTACGACCAATGCACAGGGCATCCGCGTGGTGGACACCGACAAGTGCATCGGCTGCGGGGCCTGCCACGACGCCTGCCCCTGGCATATGCCCACCGTCAACCCCGAGACCGGCAAGTCGTCCAAGTGCATCGCCTGCGGGGCCTGCGTGGCAGGCTGCCCGTCCGGCGCTCTGTCCATCGTGGACTGGGATGCCGTCACCAGCGCAGCTCAGGCTGCCTACATGGACCTGTAAGGAGGAACAACAATGGCTGAAACGTATGGCTGGGCAGGCAAGATCCTGCGCGTTGACCTGACCACTGGCGAGATCACCACGCAGGATGACGCAAAATACCATAAGTATATCGGCGGTATGGGCATGGCCTACCGCATCATGTATGAGGAAGCTCCCATGGACCTCGACCCCTACGACGAGAAGGCACAGGTCATCTTCGGCGTCGGCCCCCTGACCGGTGCCGGCGTGCCCTGCTCCGGCCGCATGAACGTCACCTTCCGCTCCACCTGGTCCAAGGGCAGCTCCATCATCGACGCCCACATGGGCGGCCACATCGGCCCCATGCTGAAGTATGCGGGCTGGGACGGCATCGTCATCACCGGCATCTCCCCGAAGCCCGTCTACCTGCGCATCGAGGACGACGAGGTCTCCCTCGAGGACGCTTCTGACATCTGGGGCAAGGGCACCTTCGCGTCCAACAAGTGGATGGTGGAGCAGAACGGCCGTGAGTTCGAGACCGCTTCCATCGGCCCTGCCGGTGAGAATCTGGTGGACTACTCCACCCTGAACACCAGCTTTGGCAACTCCGGCGGCGCCGGTCTGGGCGCTGCCATGGGCAACAAGAAGCTGAAGGGTCTGGCCATCCGCGGCACGGGCAGCGTCAAGGTCGCCGACCCCAAAAAGGTGCTGGAGCTGTCCAACTACATGATGGGCAACCTCATCGGCGGCAACAACAACCACAACGTCCCCGCACAGCCCCAGAGCTGGGCCGAGTACAGCGCCACCTCCGGCAAGAACCGCTGGTCCGGCGCACCGGGCCGTATGTGGAAAAAGGCTCCCGGCGGCCCCGTGGATACCGGCGAGCAGCCCTACAACGACATCAACAAGATCGCGCTGCGCTGCTTCAAGGGCTACTTCGACTTCGGCGCACCGGCTGCGGAGTACACCGTGAAGAACGGCGGCTGCTCCTCCTGCCCCATCCGCTGCTACACCGAGTATGATGTGGACCCGCTGGCCGATTACGACCTGCCCACCCACAACTCCAACACCTGTATGCCCGTGCTGTACGGCACCCGCGTCTACCCGGATGGCGTGCACGACTTCAAGTACGAGGGCGACGGCACCATGGTCATCAATCTGGCATGGTCCCACGCCGTCGATGACATGGGCCTGTGGGACAACTACGGCAACCTGAACCGTGACCTGCTGTGGATCCTGCGGATGCCCCGTGAGGAGGCCACCAAGTACATCAGCGAGGAAGAATACGACTCCCTGCCCTGGGCTTGGGAAAAGGCCGGCGACCCCCGCTGGGAGGTGGAGCTGATCCGCCGCATGGCCTACGGCGAGGGCGACCTGTCCGTCATCGCAAAGGGCACTCTGGCCATGATGGAGAAGTTCGGCCTGCCCAAGAGCTGGCTGGACCGCAACGACGGCGCTACTAACTCCAACCTGATCTACAACGGCTTCCCCAACCACCACGGCCCTGCAGAGGCATGGCAGGTTGGTATGCTGTACAACCTCGTCTACAACCGTGACTGCATGATCCACGAGATCGTCTGCGAGACCGGCTCCGGCGCACCCTACGAGGTGACCAAAAAGGTCATGGAGGACTTCTTCGGCGAGGGCTGCTACGACAAGGCCAAGGCCTATACTCCCATCAACGAAAACAAGGCAAAGCTGGCCGCCTACTGCGTCAACGACAAGAACTTCCACGACTCCGCCACCCTCTGCAACTGGATGTGGCCCATGACCCAGTCTCCCTCCAAGGAGCGCAATTACCACGGCGACCTCGACCTGCAGGCGGACTTCATGACCGCCGTCACCGGCGAGACCTACACGCAGGCCGGTCTGCAGGAAGCAGGCGAGCGCATCACCCAGATGCTGCGCGCCATGACCGCCATCAGCTTCCAGAAGAACTGCGGCAGCGCAAACCTCCGTCAGGAGCACGACGCCATCTGCGACTGGGTCTTCGACAAGGAACCCGACTTCAAGGCATTCGAGGAAGGCACCACCAAGCTGGACCGCGCCGACATGGAGAAGGCCAAGGATATGTTCTACGACATCTTCGGCTGGGACAAGACCACCGGCGTGCCCACCCGCGAGACGCTGGAAAAGTTCGATCTGGCTGACATCGCCGACGATCTGGAAGCACGCGGCATCTACGGCCAGACCGAGACCGCAGCCCAGTAATCTATTCTAAAAAAACGAGAGGAACTATCATGCTGTTTGGCAGACGCAAACCCGGTTACACCACCACAGTGGACGCCGCCGCTGACCCGGAGCAGGTCATCCTCGACCTGCAGAAGGCGGAAATGGCCGCCAAGAAGAAGCCGAAGGCCGAGGTCTTTGACATCGACGCAGCCAGCGAGACGGCCCGCCGCCTGAAGGAGACCGGAAGTATGTTCGACGGCAGCGCCGCCAAGACCGGCGAGGACGTCATCGCCGCAGTGGAGCGGGAGACGGACGCGCTGGCCGCAAAGCAGGCCGAGGCACAGCCCGCGCCCGCCCAGACGAGCACCCCGGACGATGCCGAAAAGCCGCAGCTGCTGGATTTTCTGGCCGCTGCGCCGGAGGCGGAGGGCGACCCCTACGCCGACCAGCCCACCGTCACCGCACCGGAGCTGCCTGAGCTGACCCCGGCGCAGGAGCTGGCGGGCTACATCCGGTCCCGCTCGGCGGCGGCTCTGGTCACGCCCCACGCGCTGCTGGTCAGCGAGGTGGAGAACGCCGACGAGCTGCTGGCCCAGATGCCGGCTGACCCCCAGTGCACAGACATCGTCTCCCGCACCGGCGCGAAGGACACCTACTACTATTCCAGCGCCAACATGAGCGACAACTACGCGATGATCGCCCAGCTCATCGAGGACAGGGATCTCTGCGTCATGGTGGCCGAGATGGTGCGGTTCAACGCCCGCGTCTACCCCAGCGCCACCCCGCTGCGCTACTTCCGCCGCTCGCCCTACGACCTGACGCAGGAGGCCATCGAGCAGACGTGGCAGGCCATGCAGGGCAGGCCGGAGTACGCCGACATCGAGGAGCTGACCAACAACCAGAATGAGCGGTTCCTCTTCTCCACCAAGCACCTCACCCGCCGCTATGCAAAAGCCATCAGCGACGTGGATGAGTGGACGGACTGAGCCGTCCATCACAACTGAACAGGATAAGAGCTTCTTTGAGCAAAGGTGTCTAAACCGTCCGGCAATAGAAGCCGTTTCCATAAGCATCGTACTCTGCTTACGAAAACAGCTTCTGACACCGCGCCGCAATGCTAAGGGCTGTATCAGCCGGCATTCAAGGGTGGAGGGGGAAACCCCGCCGCCTTCCCGCAGAAGAAACGCTGCAATTTGAAAAAAAGAACTCCTCCCATCCACACAGGGGCTTTCCGGGCCGCACTGTCACTGCAAGGACAGGCGCTGCCCGGGGAGTGCCATCGGCAAAGACAGCCTGCAAGCTGTCTTCCGGCCGGAACGTGCGGAGCTTCTGCGGAGGCGTTTTGATTTTCGGTCAAGACGTCTCCGCTTCTTTTTTCACCTGCCTTTTTGATCAAGAGAACACCCCGCCGCTGCCCGCCTGAGCCATAGCAGGCCGCGCCGCTGCGGGCTTTTGGAGGAAGTTTATGAAACAGCCTTTCTGTGCGCCCTCTGAGGCGCTGCGCCGCGTGCTGGATGCAGCTGCGGCCCTGCCAAGACCGGCAGCGGAGACCCTGCCGCTGGACGATGCGGTCGGCCGCATCGCCGCCGAGGCTCTGTCAGCCCGGATGGATCAGCCGCCCTTTGACCGCAGCCCCCTCGACGGCTATGCCCTGCACAGCGCCGACACCGCCGGGGCCAGCCGCGAAGCACCCGTCACCCTGCCGGTGGTCATAAAGCTCTACGCCGGAGACGCCCCCGCCTCTCCCCTGCCCGCAGGCTGTGCAGCCCGCATCATGACCGGTGCGCCCCTGCCCGAGGGGGCTGACTGTGTCCTGATGCAGGAGCTGACCGACGGCGGCGAGGACGCCGTCCGGCTCTATGCCGCCCTGAAGCCGGAGGAGAACGTGGTGTTCCGGGGCGGGGACATCGCCGCCGGGACTGTCATCGCCGGGGCGGGCACTGTCCTCACCCCGGCCCACCTCGGGGTGCTGGCCGGGCAGGGCTATGCCACCGTGCCGGTCTGCAAAGCGCTCACCGTGGGCGTGCTGGCCACCGGCAGCGAGCTTCTGGCCCCGGGCGAAGTCTGGACGCCCGGCAAGATCTACGACGCCAACGGCATCCAGAACGCCGCCCGGCTGCGGCAGCTGGGCTTCGGCGTCCGGCGGCGGCACTGCTCGGACGACCCGGAGGAGATCGCAGGCCAGCTGAAGGAGCTGCTGGCGGAGTGTGACGCCGTCATCACCAGCGGCGGCGTCTCGGTGGGGCAGAAGGACTATCTGCCCGCTGTGCTGGAAGCGCTGGACGCGGACCTCCTCTTCGCAGGCGTGGCTCAGAAGCCCGGCAGCCCCATGCTGGCCGGAACGGTCGGCGGCAAGCTGGTGTTCTGCCTGTCCGGCAACCCCTTTGCCGCCGCTGCGACGCTGGAGCAGTACGCCATCCCGGCCCTGCTGCGGGCTGCGGGACGCTGCGAGGAGGGCTGCATCCTCCCCCGCACCACCTGCACCCTGACCACCGGCTTCTCCAAGCCCAGCAAGGTCGCCCGCTACCTGCGGGCCAAGGCCACGGGCGACAGCGTGACCATCCCCGGCGAGGGCAGTGCCGAGGCCCACTCGTCCGGCAGCCTGTCGGCCATGATGGGCTGCAACTGTCTGGCAGAGCTGCCTGCGGGCAGCGGCCCGGTGGCCCCGGGCGAAGAAGTGGAGGTGCTTTCCTTTGTACAGTGAACCGAAACAGATCCTTGCCGAGCAGCTGGAGCTGAAGCGCCCGGCGGTGCTGGCCGTCAGCGGCCTGCACAACAGCGGCAAGACGACTCTTCTCGAAAAGCTCCTGCCTGCCCTGCGCAGCCGGGGGCTGAAGGTGGGCGTCATCAAGCACGACGGCCACGATTTCACCCCCGATGTGCCCGGTACCGACAGCTACCGCCTGCGGGAGGCCGGGGCCGAGGGCGTGGCCGTCTACTCCGGCCAGCGCTACCTGCTGACCGAGGCCTTCCGCCTGACGGAGCAGGACCTTCTGGCCCTGTTCGAGCGTCACGGCTACGACCTCGTCCTCTTGGAGGGCTTCAAGGACAGCGGCTGGCCGAAGATCGAGGTCGTGCGCTGGGAGATCTCGGACACGCCGGTGTCCTTCCAGCCGCTGGCCGTCGTGGGCGACATCCCGGATGCCGATTTCGGCCTCGAAGAAACGCAGGCGCTGGCCGACTGGCTCGTGGCCCAGATGCCGACGCTGTAAGGAGGAAAAACTACAATGAAACTCATCCGCACCGAAGACGCGGCAGGGCAGGTGCTCTGCCACGATATTACCCAGATCATTCCCGGCGAGTTCAAGGGTGCCCGCTTCCGCAAGGGCCATGTCATCCAGCCCGAGGACATCCCCGTGCTGCTCTCCATCGGCAAAGAAAATCTCTACGTCTGGGAGAAGAAGCCCGGCATCCTCCACGAGGACGAAGCCGCCGCCCTGCTGTATAAAGCTGCCGCGGGCAAAAACATCCACGGCACCGAGCCGAAGGAGGGCAAGATCGAGCTCATCGCCGACTGCGACGGCCTTCTCAAGATCAACCGCGACGCCCTGCTGGCCGTCAACCGCACGCCCCAGATGATGATTGCCACCATCCACGGCGACCTGCCCGTGAAAAAGGGCCAGAAGCTGGCCGGCACCCGCA
>OGKF01000693.1_pt1 | contig 17798 bp, 12 predicted proteins | sample 1572391 | NCBI WGS metagenome assembly OGKF01 (sample SAMEA2582095, study PRJEB24529) | metagenome | biome: Human gut stool | place: China | collected 2011
TTTCGAGGCGCGGGAGGCACGAATTAAGGGCTGCTCGCCCTTAATAATCCCAAAGAAGATGGGCTCCATACAAAAAATCCAAGTCGCTTCGCTAAAGGATTTTTTGTGTTACGCCGATTTACAGTCGCTTGCGCGACGAAACGTAAGGGCAACAGCATATTTTCATGCTGACGCGAATGCTCCCGCAGGGAGCCAGCATCAGCACATGCCGTTTGCCGTTACGGCCTTTCCCGTGAAAACGCAATGCCGGGCGGTCCGCAGACCGCCCGGCATTGCTCTATTATAAATAATTCTTCCGCTGATGATACGCAAAGCAAAGCGGCGCGCATTCTAAATCGTCATGCTGTCGTCAGGCTTCCGGCTGTGCCGTGCCCGCAGACTTCTGCGCCGCAATGAACTCGGCTGCATCGTCCGGAATGTCGTCCAGATCATCGTCGCTGCCAACATCCACGTTGAGCGGCGGCTTCTTGAACAGGATATCGTACAGCACCGGAACGATATACAGGGTCATCAGGGTGGCGTAGCTCAGGCCGCAGATGATGACGATGGCCATGCCGCTCATCAGCTGGCTTGCCATATCGCCGCTGAACACCAGCTGCAGCATGGCCAGCACGGTGGTCAGGGTGGTCATGAGGATGGGGCGCATACGGGTCTTGCCGGTAGCCACCAGCGCAGCGCGGCGCTCCATGCCGCCAATGCGCAGCTGGTTTGCATAGTCCACGAACACGATGCCGTTGTTGACAACAGTGCCCATCAGCACGATGAAGCCCATCAGGGAGATCATGGTGAGCTGCTGGCCGGTGATCAGCAGGCCCAGCAGGCCGCCGGTAAAGGCCAGCGGCACCGTGAACAGCACGATGAAGGGGGACAGCAGGCTCTGGAACTGTGCCACCATGACCAGATATACAAAGGGCAGGGCCAGAGCCATCCACTGCACCATTTCGTTCACCATGTAGTCGGTGCCCTCGGTCTCGCCGCCCAGCGTGGTGCTGCAGCCCTCCGGCATCTCACCGCTGGCTGCATACTCGTCCAGCTTCTTCTGCAGCACGCGGGACTGCACCATGGTGTTGTAGCCATCCAGCGTATCTGCCGTCACAGTGACATACTCGGTCTGGTTCTCGCTGGTAATGGCATCCGGTGCGGTGCCGGTGGTCCAGCTGGCGATGTCGTTCAGGGTGCAGGTACCATTGGTCACTGTGCCGTCTGCCGACATTTCGGTGGTCTCAAAGGTAAGCTCCATCATGTTTTCCTTGGTGACAGGGTCCAGATTGTCCGTGATCTGGACATCCATGGTGGTGCCGTTCACCGTGACGGGGGTCTGGGCCGTGGCGGTGGTGGTGAGCTTTGCCGCGATCTGCTGGTACACCTGCGCAACGGTCAGGCCGTAGGCGCGCACCTTGTCGCGGTCCACCTTCAGGATGATGGTGGCATCGCCGCTGCCAAGGCCGTTGTCCGCATTGGCAAAGCCCTCGGTATCGTTGACGATCTCCATTACCTTCTCGGAAACGGTGGTCAGCGTTTCCGGATCCTTGCCGTAGACCTTGACCGACAGGCCGGTGGCCAGCTGGCTGGTCAGATCATCTGTCATGCCGTACAGCTTGACCTCAGCGGTGCAATTCTCGATCTGGGACACTGCATCCTCCATGGCCTGCCGGGTCTTTTCCACCTCACGGGAGGAAAGGCTCTCGCTCATCATAACGTTGATCTTGTATCTGCCGTAGGCATTGGCGGAGTTCAGGATATCGGTAATGGCGGTGGGCAGGCCCAGCTGGCTGATATCCAGACCGGCCATGCTGGTGTCGAGGGTGATGCCCACCTCTTCCACGTTTTCCACATTCAGGGCCGCCTCTGCCACCTGACCCGCAATGGCATAGGATTCCTCCTTGGTCAGGCCGTCAGCGGTGGACAGGGTGATCTGCGCCTCGTTGCTGGTGATGCTGGGCAGCAGCTCCACGCCCATGTTCAGCACCTGCCAGCCGCTGAACACCAGCAGCACCACCGCCGCGATCAGGGGCAGGGCACGGTGCTGCAGGCACCATTCCAGACTATGGGCATACTTTTCCTGCACCTTTTCAAACCAGGCAAGGCGCTTGGGTTCAGCTTTTTTCAGCACAGTAGAGGATGCCGCCGGGACCACCGTGAGCGCCACGATGAGGGAGGCCATCAGGCAGTAACCGATGCACAGGGACATGGGCATCATCAGACTGCGCACAATGCTGGCCGAGAACACCACCGGCAGGAACACGCACACCGAGGTAAGGGTGGAGGCCACCACCGACATGCTCACCTGTTTTGTGCCCTGCACGGCAGCGCGGGCCGCAGGCACGCCGCGGCTGCGCAGACGGTAGACGTTCTCAATGACGACCACCGAGTTATCCACCAGCATACCAATGCCGAGGGAAAGGCCGGCCAGCGTCATCACGTTCAGGTCCAGCCCGGTAAAATACATGAGCACCACCGCGAACAGAACGGACAACGGGATGCTGATGCCGACCACGAGGGTGGGCTTGATATCCTTCAGGAAGATGGCCAGCACGATGATGGCCAGTGCAGCGCCCACCACCATGCTGGTGAGGATGCTGTTGATGACGATGGTGATGTAGTTGCCCTGATTGGACAGCACCACCATGTGCAGGCCGTCGTATTGTTTTTCCAGCTCTTTAAATGCGGTCAGGCAGTTGTCGGAGACCTCGCCTGCACTGGAAGTCGCATTCTTATAGATTTTGAGGATGGATGCCTTTTCGCCGTTCAGGCGGGTGTAGCTGTCGGCGGAGTTATCAATGACCTCCACATCCGCCACATCAGAAAGGCGCACGTCGCCGTAGCCCTCCACATGCAGCAGCAGGGCACCGCTGATATCCTTCACACTGTTGTACTCTTCGCCGACTTTCAGCAGCCAGGACTCGCCGTCCTTATCCTGCACGTAACCGGCTGGCATGGAGAAGTTCTGGGCATAGATGAGCTGCGCCAGCGTTTCAATGTCCAGCTGCTTTGTCACATCGGCCTGTGCCAGAGCGTTGGTCTTGGCCGTCTCGTACTCTGCCTTGGCAGCCTCCAGCTGCTTTTCGTACTCGTTCAGCATTTCACGCGCTTCGGTGAACTGCATATAGGCGTTGAGCTGCTGCTGGGAGAAGCTGCCCAGTGCGCCGGAGAACTCGGTCATCAGCTGGGGCACATTGTCCATGGCCTTGATGGTGCTTTCCAGGGTGTTATAGACCACATTCAGGCTTTCCTGCAGCTGCATCTCATTGGCAAGATCCTCTGCGGTGCTGCCTTCGGAGCCGGTCTCGGTGTTCACGCGCTCCTGCAGCTTCTGCAGGGCAGTAGTGAGCTTATCGGTAATGGTGCGCAGCTCAGCCACAATATCGATCAGAGAGTCGATATCCCGCATACCGGTCTCGTTGAACTTGTCCATGACCTTCTGCAGACCGTCGCGCACCTCGATCAGGGCCTGCTGGATCTCAGGCTCCTTGACCACAGCGATCAGGCTGTTCACGCTCTCCAGAAGAGCCTGCGCCTGCGCGCGCACCGTTTCCACTGCGGCGCCCACCTCGGTGCTCATCTGGCTCATGACCGAGTTGGACACCGTATTGCCAAAGTTTTTCAGCTGCTTTTCGTATTCCTTGCGTCCGGCGGTGATCTGTGCCTCGGCGCTTTCCAGCTGGGAGCGGGCTGCAGCCAGCTGGGTATCGATCAGTTCCAGCAACTTTGCGTTGATCTCGTCGATCTTATCCTGATTGAGCTGCACCTGCACCAGCTTTTCCACCAGACCGCTGGACGAAACGCTGGACACACCGCCCTTGCGCTGCACTTCCGGCACAAGGGTGTTCTGGATAAACTCAGAAAGCTCGTACTGGTCGGCACCTTCGCGGCTGACAGCCACCGTCATGAAAGCGTTCATGTTCAGGCTGTACTCAATGATGGAGGGGGTCAGGCAGGTGCTGGGCAGGTCGCTTTTGGCCTGATCCAGCTTGTTGGACACCTTGACCAGCGCGCTGTTCATATCCGTATCCTCGGTAAACTCCATCAGCAGCAGGCTGTAGTTTTCTGCCGATGTTGCGGTGATCTTGGACACGCCCGGCACTGTGAGCGAGTTCTGCAGCACATCCGAGACCTCGCTCTCCACGCGCTCCGGGCTTGCGCCAGGATACACGGTGACCACCATCAGATACGGTGTGTTCACGTTGGGCAGCAGGTTCGTATCCATCTTTGTGACCGCCACAAAGCCCAGGATCAGGATCATGACCACTGCAACCAGCACCGTAAACGGCTTTTTGACACTGAATTTTTCCATTTTCTCCTACCGTTTCTCTGCCTTGCCGCAAAGCAGGACAGCTGCTTTCCCTGCGGGAAAGGCTACACTTCAACATTTTTATTATACACGCAAGCCCCCGCCTTGCAAGAGCGGGGTGGGATTCTTTAGATACTTTCGCAAGATTTTAACATTTGCCGTTCCGTTTTTCCATTTTCCGGCTGCGGGTGCGACCAAATTCGGTCAGTCTTCCTTTATGGATACGCGGCAGCAGGGCAGATTGTTGCACCTTTTTAAAATTTTTCTGCCAAAGCGCCAGAGCCGCTTTTTGTTTTTTGCGTGGAAATGTGCATTTGAATATGTTATACTAGAGTACAGAATGGATCAGCAGGCTCTTTTTCGGGCCTTATCCTATAGATTCGACCGATAAAAACGAGGAACACTATGAAAAAAGTCATTTCCGTCCGTTTCAAAGAGAACGGCAAAAGCTATTATTTTGATCCCGCCGGAGCCGACATCAAAACCGGCGAATACGTGATCGTGGAGACCGCCCGCGGCATTGAGTGCGGCGAGGTGGTGCAGGGCGTGAGGGAGATCGCCGATGCGGCAGTGCCCAAGGCCCTCAAGCCCATTACCCGCATGGCCGACAGCGTGGATATCCGCCGGATGCGCCAGAACCGTGAGGACGAAAAGCGCGCCTACCGCACCTGTCAGGAGTGCATTGCCCGCCACGGCCTGGAAATGAAGCTTGTGGAGGCCGAGTATACCCTGGACCGCTCCAAGATCATGTTCTACTTTACCGCCGATGGCCGCGTGGACTTCCGCGAGCTGGTCAAGGATCTGGCCGGTATCTTCCACACCCGCATCGAGCTGCGCCAGATCGGCGTGCGGGACGAGAGCAAGATGATCGGCGGCCTTGGCATCTGCGGCCAGCCCTTCTGCTGCAGCCGCTTTTTAAAGGACTTCCAGCCCGTCTCCATCAAGATGGCAAAGGAGCAGGGCCTTTCGCTGAACCCCACCAAGATCAGCGGTGCCTGCGGCCGACTGATGTGCTGTCTTGCCTACGAGGAAAGCGCCTACGAGTACCTGAACAGCATCATGCCCATGGTGGGCAGCACCGTGCGTACGCCGGACGGTCTTGGCACCGTGCTGGAGGTGAACCCGGTCTCCGGCTACCTGCGGGTGCGCTGCGGCACCGAGAGCCTTTCGCCCCGTTACTATAAGGTGGGCGTGTGCGAATATATCAGCGGCGGCAAGCGTGCGCCCCGCCGCCCGGACCCGGACGACGATTACTCCGGCGTGCGCAACCCGGCCCCGGTGGTGGCTTCCTCCGACGATGGCGAAAAGCGCTGCGTGGGCGGCGGCTGCGCCCGGAAGCGCGCTGCCGAAAAGGAGTGAAGGACGCGCCGGAGGTTCTGAGGGGTTAGTCTGCTAAAACTAACCGTTCTTCGTGATTTTTGCCAAAAAACTCCTGCAAATTTGGCCATAAGTTAGCCTGTGCTTTTGTGCAACCCAACAAAAAACAGACTTTTGTGTTTTTCGGGTCACGGTTAGTCTTGCCTTTTCTCACCTGCTTTGTTAAAATGCAGGCAAGGATATGATTTCCGGAGAGACATGCACAGCCGTGCCATACATGACTCTTCATACAATACTTCGGGCACGGAGATAAAAAGGAGAGTTTATTATGGCACACAAGGTTTCTGACGCATGTGTTGGCTGCGGCGCTTGCGAGGGCGCTTGCCCGGTTGGCGCTATCACCGTTGATGGTGTTGCTTCTGTGAACGCAGACGCTTGCATCGACTGCGGCGCTTGCGAGGGTGCTTGCCCCACCGGTGCTATCACTGCTGAATAATTTTAGCAGCTGCACAAAAAACGCATCAAAAGCAGCAGGCCTGTCCAAAGCAGGTCTGCTGCTTTTTTGTTTTGCAGTAATTCGCACAAATTCCCCGAGCAATTCCACGCATTTTTTTGAGAGGGTACGGCACACTTATCTATGGAACATTCTACCGAAGTCTTGTATAATAGAACTATGGTTTATTGCTCGCCGGAGCATCGTTTTGGCTCCGACGCGCTGCTGCTGGCCCGTTTCTGTGAGCCAAAGCGCGCCCAGAAGGCCGCAGACCTGTGCTCCGGCTGCGGCATCGTGGCGCTGGAATGGCACGACCGCGGCCACCGCGGCCCCTGCATGGGGCTGGAGCTCCAGCCCGAGGGCAGCGCTCTGCTTTCCGCTGCGGTACAGGAGCAGGACATCGGGCACATTGAGCCTGTCTGTGCCGACCTGCGCGCTTTCCGGCAGGGCGAGGGCAGTTTTGACGTGTGTGCGTGCAATCCGCCCTATTTCACGGATGGGCCCCAAAGCCAAAACACAGCCCACGCCCTTGCCCGGCACGAGAACACCTGCACACTGGACGATGTGTGCCAGTGTGCGTTCCGCCTTTTGAAGGACGGCGGGCGCTTTGCGCTGTGCCACCGGCCGGAACGGCTGGCGGAGGTGCTGGCGGTGCTGCGGGCCAACCGGCTGGAGCCGAAGCGGCTGGCCTTTGTAAAGAACAAGGCGGACGGCGCGCCATGGCTCTTCCTTGTGGAAGCGCAGAAGAACCGCAAGACCGGCCTGCGGGTGGAGCCGGATGTGTTGATCAGCGCCGGTGCGGCGTTATATGGGAGGTAAACTATGGCAGGAACTCTTTATATCGTGGCAACGCCCATCGGCAACCTGGACGATATGCCGCCGCGCGTAGCGGCCACCTTTGGCGCGGCAGACTTTATTGCCGCCGAGGACACCCGTGTGACCATGAAGCTGCTGAACTTTCTGGGCCTGAAAAAGCCCATGGTCAGCTACTATGAGCACGCCCTGCAGAAGGGTGAGGGCATCCTGCGCCGCATCGAGGCGGGCGAGAGCTGCGCCCTGTGCAGTGATGCGGGCATGCCTTGCGTCTCCGACCCGGGCGAGGTGATCGTGCGGGACGCACTGGCCCGGGGCATCAAGGTAGTGCCAGTACCGGCGGCTTCCGCCTGCGTCACAGCGCTGGCCGTGTCCGGGCAGGACACCTCCCGCTGGGTGTTCGAGGGCTTTCTGCCCGTGAACCGCAAGCAGAAAAAGGAACGCCTTGCTGAGCTTTTGCAGGAAAAGCGCACCACCATCTTTTACGAAGCGCCCCACAAGCTGCGCACCACGCTGGACGATCTGGCCAATGCCTTCGGTGCCGACCGCAGCATCACCCTGTGCCGGGAGCTGACAAAGCTGCACGAGGATATCTGGAAGACTACCCTCGGCGAGGCGGTGGAGCACTACAAGACCAACGAGCCGCGCGGCGAGTATGTGCTGGTGATGGCCGGTGCGCCGGAGACCGCCGACCCGGAGCAGGAGCTGACGCTGGAGCAGGCAGCGCATCGGGCGCTGGAGCTGACCGGGCAGGGCTTTGGCCCCACCGCCGCAGCCAAGGCGGCGGCACAGGGCACACCTTATTCTAAAAGCGAAGTGTACAAGCAGCTGCTGGTATTGCAACAGGGCCAGCAGGCAGCGGAATGATACGTAACTGGTAAACAGAGGAGGACCCTTTTTGTGACAAAGCTTCTGGTTTTGAGCGACAGCCACGGCGGACGTGCCGCCATTGAGCGCGTGCTGATGAAAGAGAGCAAAAGCATCGATGCCCTGATCTTTCTGGGCGACGGCCTGCGGGATCTGGAACTGGCTCTGACGCTGTACCCCAAGCTGCGGGCATACTCGGTGGCGGGCAACTGCGATTACGGTGCACTGGAACCCACCGACGGCCTTGCCGCCTTTGACGGCGTGGTGATCTTTTACACTCACGGTCATATGTACGGTGTGAAATACGATCTGGATACGCTGGCAGATGCCGCATCTGCCCGGGGTGCCGAGGTGGCGCTGTTCGGCCACACCCACATCCCCCATGCAGAGACCCGCAGCGGGGTGTTCCTGTTCAACCCCGGCTCCTGCGGCCGGTGCTACACCGGGCCGGACACCTACGGCATCCTGACGCTGGACGAAGGCAAAGTGACCGCCTATGAACATAAAGAGGTACCCAGACAATGAGCATCAATGAGGTGCGCTATCTGCCGGAATGCGGCAGCACCAACGCTTACGTGAAGGAGCATTTTGAAGAGTTCGGCCCGGTGGGTGCGGTGTATACCGAGAACCAGACCGCAGGCCGGGGCCGCCTTGGCCGCAGCTGGGTGAACGCCGAGGGCAAGGCCCTGTATTATACAGCAGCCATCCGGGAACCGCTGGCCCAGCCTGCCACCCTGCCGCTGCTGGCAAGCCTTGCCGTGCGCACCCAGCTCAAGCTGCGCTACGGCGTGGACTGCCAGATCAAGTGGCCCAACGACCTTCTGCTCAACGGCAAAAAGGTCGTGGGCATCCTGTGCGAGGGCGTGAGCTACGGCTACCAGCAGCAGGGCCGGGGCATTTTGTGCGGCATCGGCATCAATCTGGCCCAGCCGCAGAGCTACTTTGATGCCGCCGGTCTGCCCAACGGCACCTCGCTGGCGCTGCAGGGCGCAAAGGTGGATCTTTCCACCGACCCCGCATGGCTGGCCGAGGGCCTGACCGACTTTGGCTTTGACCGCAACATGTATGTGTTTGCCCGCGATGGCTTTGCACCCTTCCGGGAGGAATACAAGGCCGCCTGCGTCAATCTGGGCCGCCGGGTCACTTTTGACCTGCCGGACGGCGGGCAGGGTGCAGGCGAAGCCGTCGATGTGGACGAAGAGGGCCGTCTGGTGGTGCGCACCGACAGCGGCGAAGTGCACGTTTTTACCGGCGAAGTATCGGTGCACGGCATCTACGGTGCCGTCTGAGTTTATAAAGTTGTATGCTCCATGCGGACAGTTTTAAGCCTGCATGGAGTTTTTTTGCACATTTTTGCTCGATTTTTCCGCAAAACGCTTGAATTCACGAACTTTTTGTGAATTTGTTGTGTACATTTCCAGTTGTCAATTCAGTCACACTTTAGTATAATGGAGTATGTGCCAGCGTATCCTTTGTTGGACAGGATGCGCGTGTTTTAGGAAATAGGAAAACAGACAGCACAAGCGCCCTGCCCCAAAGACAAGGCGCTTGTGCTGTCGCAAGGAGAGCAAACATGAAAGATCAAGAATCCTTCAAGCCGTATATTCCTGCGGAAAAGATCACCGCAGAAATGACGGCGACCTCTGTGATCATGGGCATTATCCTGTCCGTGGTCTTCGGCGCTGCAAATGCCTATCTGGGCCTGCGCGTCGGCATGACTGTTTCTGCCTCTATCCCGGCAGCAGTCATTTCTATGGGCGTGATCCGCGTCCTGCTCAAGAAGAACTCCATTCTGGAGAGCAACATGGTGCAGACCATCGGTTCCGCAGGCGAGAGCCTGGCCGCCGGTGCCATCTTCACCATGCCCGCACTGTTCCTGTGGGCAAAAGAGGGCCTGTGCGACAAGCCCAGCATCCTGGAGATCACCCTGATCGCCCTGTGCGGCGGCATTCTGGGCGTTCTGTTCATGGTGCCCCTGCGCAACGCCCTGATCGTCAAGGAACACGCCACCCTGCTGTACCCGGAAGGCACCGCCTGTGCAGACGTTCTGCTGGCCGGTGAAGAGGGCGGTGCAAACGCCTCTACCGTGTTCTCCGGCATGGGTCTGGCAGCCATCTTCAAGTTCATCGTCGATGGCCTGAAGATGATCCCCGCCGACATTGCCGTGGCCTTCAGCTCCTTCAAGGGTGCTCTGGGCATGGAAGTGTACCCCGCTCTGCTGGGCGTGGGCTACATCGTCGGCCCCAAGACCGCTTCCTACATGTTCACCGGTTCTCTGGTGGGCTGGATGGTCATTATCCCGCTGATCTGCCTGTTCGGCGCAAACATCTCCCTGTACCCGGCAGCAGCCGGCACCACCATTGCTGATCTGTATGCAGCAGGCGGTGCAGACGCTATCTGGTCCAACTACGTCAAGTATATCGGCGCAGGCGCCATTGCTACCGGCGGTATCATCTCGCTGATCAAGAGCCTGCCTCTGATCGCATCCACCTTCCGTGATGCCATGAAGAGCATGAAGGGCGGCAGTGCTTCCGGCACCTCCCGTACCGAGAAGGACCTGCCCATGCCCTTTATTCTGGGCGGCATCCTGCTCATCATCCTCATCATCTGGCTGGCTCCGGCAATCCCCGTCAGCCCGCTGGGTGCTCTGCTGATCGTCATCTTCGGCTTCTTCTTCTCCACCGTCTCTGCACGTATGGTGGGTATGATCGGTAGCTCCAACAACCCGGTCTCCGGCATGACCATTGCCACCCTGCTGATCGCCACCATGATCCTGAAGGCCACCGGCAACGTTGGCATCGAGGGCATGATCGGCTCCATGGCAATCGCATCTGTCATCTGCATCTGCGCTGCCATTGCTGCAGATACCTCTCAGGACCTGAAGACCGGCTACCTGCTGGGCGCGACCCCGGTCAAGCAGCAGATCGGCGAGCTGATCGGCGTTGTTGCCGCCGGTCTGGCCATCGGCGGTGTGCTGTACCTGCTGGACAGCGCATGGGGCTACGGTGGTGCTGAGGTCCCCGCACCGCAGGCTACCCTGATGAAGATGATCGTTGAGGGTATCATGGGCGGCAACCTGCCCTGGAACCTGGTGTTCACCGGTGTGTTCCTTGCCATTGCCCTGGAGATCCTGCGCATCCCTGTGATGCCGTTCGCCATCGGCCTGTATCTGCCCATCTACCTGAACACCTCCATCATGATCGGTGGTGCTGTGCGCTGGTTCATGGACAGCCGCAAGAACGTTGACGCTGCCACCAAGGAAGAGCAGACCACCAACGGCACCCTGTTCTGCGCCGGTATGATCGCAGGCGAGGGCCTTGTGGGCATCCTGCTGGCTGTGTTTGCCGTGTTCGGCATCAGCACTGCCCTGAGCATTGATCTGGGCAACATTGGCGGCGTGGTTCTGATGATCGTCATGATCGCATGCCTGCTGGCCTTCTCCATGAAGAAAAAGAAGAACTGATGAGTAAGAAAAAGCAGTCCATCAACTATCTGGACCTCATTCCGCAGCGGGCGGAAACCCTGCGCTGGCACACAGACGAAGCCACCGGCCTTATCACCCTTGAGGTGGAGAACACCGGTGTGTTCAATACGATCGCGCAAAAAGTGTTTCATAAACCGCGCACCACACAGGTGCATCTGGACGAGACCGGCAGCTATCTCTGGCCGCTGATCGACGGCCAGAAGACCGTTGCAGACCTTGCTGAATGCATGAAGCAGCAGTTCGGCGAAAAGGCCGAACCCCTGTACCCGCGCATCATCAAGTATTTCCAGATCGTGGAATCTTACCACTTCATCCAGTTTCTGAACAAGTAAGCAAAAGCGGCACATCGGGCCTTTGTGCAAGGCTCCGAGTGCCGCTTTTTTGCTGTTCTTTATTGTTTTTTGCAGTTTGCTGTGATATTCTGTAATTGCCGCATTTGCGGTACGAAGGCGCTGTGTCCCAAAACGCAGCACGGGTTGCGGCTCCCAGCATTCGCATCGTACCTTGAACGGTACTCGCGCCTCGCTGGCCGCGGCCCCAACAATTCCTCCCTGTTTCTGCCGCAGGCAGCGGTCGTCATTGTTGCAGCTCGTCTTACCGGCACCTAGGCGCGCCGGGCAAGGCGATTTTTTCTTTGGATCTTTCGCACCCCCGGTTTTGCCCAAGGGCAGAAAGGGGGGATGCACCATGACGTTTGAACAGGTCGTGCTTCTGCTCACGCTTCTTGGCGGAGCGATCTACGTTACGTTTGAAATTACATGGACTGTTTCTCACAGTGATGATAAAAAGAAAAAATGACCGCCTCTTGTTCCCCAACACGACCGGTCATTTTTCTTTTTGACTAGTATGGTAAGGAACTAGCCGTTTGTGGGCCAGCGCCTTTGTATTTTCAGTATAACTTATTTTCCAAAATTGTCAAGCCCATGCACTTTATCTGCGGCGCTTTCTCCTTTTGAGGCTCAGCGAGCCACCGCCCGCTGCAAGAGTGACCGCCGTTAATGCAGCGAGGATGAACAGCAGTGCACACAGCAGAAGCGCTGTGGCTTTGGTGTCGGTGCGGAAGTCCGAGACATACTCCTTGTGGGTCACAAGGTCTACCGTGCCCACCTCATCGCCGTCCAGATACACGGTGGCTGTACCCACCACACTGCCGCTCTTGACGGTGGCCGCAATGCTCTCCGGCAGGTCGAAGGAGTAGGTAACGATATCGTCCGCGTGGCCGTAGCCGCTGACCGGCGCAGCGGCATACAGCGCCACCGTCGGTTCGGTGCGGCACTTGGTCAGGTCTACGGTGGTCAGCACGGTCTGGGTGTCCACCAGCGGACGGTCCGCAAAGCTGGCAAAGGCCCAGTCGAACAGATCATCGCACTCGGCAAAGAGGTGGTCCGGCGTATCGCAGCCAAGGATCACCAGCCCGTAGGTGTGGCCATCCTTTTCCGCAAAGGCAACGATGCAGCGGCCTGCCAGCGTGGTAAAGCCGCCCTTGACCCACCGGACATACTCCCGGTAGTTGGCGCTCTCGCTGTTCATCAGGCTGTTGGAGCTGCTGATGGTGTGCTCAGCCTTGCGGAGGTTAGTGGCCGGCAGGACATAGCTGGCGGTGCCCGCCACCTGTGCAAAGGTCTGGTTTGCCGCACAGGCGGCGGCGATCTTTGCCAGATCCTGCGCGGTGGACACGTTGCCGTAGTCAAACAGGCCGTGGGCACAGGTAAAGTTCGTGCCGGTGCAGCCCAGTTCCTGGGCACGGGCGTTCATCTGCTTGACGAAATCCAGCACGCTGCCGCCCACATCGTAGGCAATGACGCTGGCGGCGTCGTTGGCGCTGACGATGAGCATGGCGTTCAGCAGGTCGATGCGGCGCACCGTCTCGCCGATGCGCAGGCCCATAGTGGTGCCGTTGGCGTTCTGGATATCCCGGAACTCCTGGGTCAGCGCGGTGGGCACGGTCACTTCACCGTTCAGATCCTTGCCGCTTTCCAGCAGCAGCAGGGCCGTCATGAGCTTGGTCAGGCTGGCAACATACTGCTGCTGGCCGGCGTTCTGGTTCAGGATGGTCTTGCCGGTGTCGGCGTTGAACAGGTACACCGCCTCGGTCTCGCTGGCGGTCTGGATGGGCATGGGATATACCGCAAGGCCCGGCAGTGCAGCAGCAGCGGCCAGTGCCAGCGTGAGCACCAGCGCCGTCATGCGGCGGAAGATGGTGTTTTTGAACATGAGCGTGCCCCCTTGTATCTGCTTGCCGACGCACGGCAAAAATTTTTGTTTTGAAACAGCTCCTACTTGCCGGAAAGGCTCTGGCTTGCTATACTACTTTAAAGAATACCATAAACCAGCCAAAAGAGAAAGAGAGAAAGGCGGTTTTTAACAATGTTTCTGTCCTTTTGTGGAAAAGTTCCCCGCAACGAGGGAGCTGCGTTCGTTGCGCCCAACGCCACCGTACAGGGCGATGTGATCCTGAAAGCCGGTTCCACGGTGTGGTACGGTGCCGTGCTGCGCGGCGACGACGGCACTTTGACCATTGGCGAAAACTCCAACGTGCAGGATAACGCCGTGCTGCACTGCGATGTGGGCGGTGCTGTAATGCTGGGCAAAAGCGTCACCGTGGGCCACAGTGCGCTGGTGCACGGGTGCACGGTAGGGGATGGCAGCCTCATCGGAATGCACGCCACCCTGCTCAACCACTGTGTCGTGGGCAAAAACTGCATCATCGGCGCGGGTGCGCTGGTGCCGGAGGGCATGGTGATCCCGGATAACTCGGTGGCCGTGGGCGTGCCCGCAAGGGTCATCAAGCAGGTGAGCCCCGCACAGGTCGAGGCCAACCTGCACAACGCCGCCCACTACGTAGAGCACGGCAAGCTTCACGCCGCCGAGCTTTCCAAGGGCTGACCCTGTGCCGATTTTACAGTTTTTTGCCACATTTTTTCGTCTTTCCGCCAAAAAGCCGACATTTTAATTGACACCTGCGGTCTTGTCTGCTATAGTGAAATTGGCAGTTTATGTCATTCTGGAATACCAGAATTTTTGTACACCGCGCTGTTTGGTTTTTTTTCATTGGGGGAATTTTGTAAAAAGTTCATTGTGGGATGTTTTTTCACAAAAATGTAATGACTTTTCACTTAAAATCGGGTATACTATACCTTGCGGGGAGGCGGGGCCGCAACCGTCTTTCCGCACATGATTCCTCCTCACACCAAAGCAATACCCCAAACAGAAACTCCCTCCGGTGTACCGCAAGCGCCGGAGGGAGTTTCTGTTTGCATCAGCTTTTGTATTTTATGATTTCCTGCAATCAAAGGAGAGATTTTTATGTCTGAACTGATCACCCGCCGTACTTTTTTAAAGGCCACTGGTGCCGCCGCACTGGTCGCTGCCGCAGGCGGCATGCTGGCAGGCTGCGGCGATGGAGCGTATGCTTCCACTCCCGAAAATCTGGTTGCCCCTCCCATCGATAATAGCGATTTCGCTAATTTTGGCTCTTTTACCGCAGATATCGGCCCCTTGAGCGGGCAGTGGACTTCCAGCTCCATCTATGAATCTGATACCCGCCACAACTATTTCTACACCGGCTTCAAACTGGATAATGGCAGCGGCACCAGTGCTGTCACTGTCAACATCAGCAACTTTGCTTTCAACCATGCCGCTGGCGGCACTGGTAAGGTATGTGGTCTTGGATACAAAGGTCTGAACAGCAGCAAAACCGCCTATGTATTCAACCAGTCTCTTACTGTTCCTGCAGGCCAGTCCAGAACCGTTATTCTTTTCATCGACATCGGCCCCGTCACTACCTCTTCTATCGATAAATTCTATACAGGAGCCATAACCATCACGCTGGGTAAATTTAATCAGAAAACGGCCACCTTTACTTTTAACGGCCTGATCGGCGACCCTTCCTCTACCGTTTCCTGACAGCAAAACTCCCCTGAAATGCCGTAAAAAGCCTTTCAGGGGAGTTTTTATTTACAACGCTCTGAACTTTGCCGCAAACACGCTGAGCACAATTTTAGGGTTCACCTGCGCGCCAAGGCGCTGGATGGCGGCTTCGGCCAGCCGCAGGGCACGCTGGGCGGCAATGCCCTGCACCGGTGCGTGGGGGCTTTGCCGCAGGCCCGCTGCCGCCACCGCACGGAAGTCCGTCAGCAGGGCGGCGGCACCGGCCTTGTCCTTTTCGTAGGCGGCCAGCAGGCAGGCTGCGGCATAGCTGTCACGGTCGGCAGCGGCCTTTGCCAGCTGCAGGGCCTTTTCCACCTGTGCGGTGCGGGCTTCGTCCTGTGCGGCGGCAAGCACCGTGCCAATGTGCCCGTCGAACAGTTCGCTGTACAGCGCGGCCGTCTTTTTGTCCACCCCCTGTGCGGCGCAGTAGCGGGCGCACTGCTCCGGCGAGACAGGAGCCACTGCAAAGCTGACGCAGCGGCTGCGGATGGTGGGCAGCACGCCTGCCAGCGAATCCGCCGTAAGCAGGAACAGCACTCCCTCCGGCGGCTCTTCCATCACCTTCAGCAGGGCATTGGCGGATTCCTCGTTCATCTTTTCCACATGGTAGAGCAGCACGGCACGGCCCTCGGCCGAAAGGCTGGTGTTGAAGATCTCGCTGCGCATAGCCTTGACCTGACTGACCAGATATTTTCCGCCTGCGCCCATACCGGCAACGCTGATCGCTTCACGCACGATGCCGGTCTCCACATGGCCGCTGTCGCGGTCGCCAGGCTTACCCACAGCACGGCAGCATTCGCCCCGCAGAAGGGCCTCAGCGGGCGCTCCGCCTGCAGGGTAAAGATAATCTGCCGCAATGCAGCGGGCCGCAAAACCGGCTCCAAGGCCCTCTTCTCCCACCAGCAGCACGCTGTGGGTCAGGCGGCGGGCCGCCAGCATCAGCTGCACGCTGCTTTTCAGTTCTGCATTGCCCTCCATGCGGTCCAGCATCATGATGTTTCTCCTTACCTTCTGTTTCTCCGCTTCCACTGCTCACGGCGTACCCATGCGCGGACGGAACGATAGGCCATCGGGCCAAAGAACAGCCAGACGTTCGCCATGCTGAGCAGCAGGCTCAGCTTTTGCGGCAGCGGCGCGCCCAGAAAGCTGAGCACCCACAGTGCTGCCGCAAAAAAGCCAAAGTATTTCACCCGGACGGGGATGACAAAGAACAGCAGCACCTGTACCTCCGGGTACAGCATGGCAAAGGCCAGCAGCAGCGAAAGGGACAGGCAGTAGGTGCTGCCGGTCACGCCGGTGAGCAGGCAGGCCAGCACGGTGCCCAGCATCCCGGAGAGCAGATATACCGTATAGCGGAAATCGCCCCACTCCTGTTCCAGCGCTGTGCCGATGAACCATGTGAAATAGATGCCCAGCACCGCGCTGAGGATGCTGCCGCCGTAAGAGGGGATGAACGCAAAGGTGATGATGCGCCAGATCTGGCCGCGCAGAAGAAAATAGCGGCTGAGTGCCAGCCAGACACTGACGGTCTGGTTGACAAACAGCTCGATGGCCAGCACAAGGATCTGCCCGCCCACCAGAATGTTGGTCAGATTCGGGATGCCGAAGCGGCCGTATTTGCGCTCCAGCTGGTTGAGCCAATTGTTCATATAGGGTGCCTCCAACGCATTGTATTCCGATATCGGTGAGTTTTGCCGCATTTTTCTGCTGTTATTGTACCATGATTGGCCGGGGCATTCAAGGCAATGCCCCAGTGTGGAAAACTGCCGGATCTTCCGCCCAAAAATACAGCTGTCAAGCGGATTTTACGGCACAAAAGCACAACCGGAAAGTGTATGGAGTTTCCTGTCTGGAATGAACTTTTCACTTTTTCCACCGGGTTTTCCACCGTTTTTGTGAAGAAAAGGGCAAGTTTTCCATGAGGTTTTCCACTTTTTCCACCGGGTTTTCCACAACAAAAGGGCATCAGCCCTATACACACCGTAATTCAGGCCGCAGCTTTCTGGTAAGTTTTGGGCAAAAATGCGGGCATTCTGCCTTTTATAAAAAAGAAAGTCGAAGGATTTTCTTTGCATTCTACAAACCGTTCCTGAGCGGCGATTTATTTTTCTCCAATCTGGAATGAACCGGCCCCAAGTTTTCAACACCGGGCCGCTGCCGTTTTTCTGTGTGGAAAAGGCGGGGAAACATGCAGTTTTCCACACCGGGTCTTGCCCCTTCAGGTTCCAGCACGCCGACCCTCTCAGTCACCTTCGGTGCCAGCTCCCCCGAGGGGGGAGCTTATTTGCTGTAAACCGTCAGATGCTTAAAAGCTCCCCCTTCGGGGGAGCTGGCTGCGACCAACGGGAGCAGGCTGAGAGGGTTAGGACGCTTCCAGTTTCGCCAGAGGCTCCCTCTTTGAGGGAGCTGGCAAAACCGTCAGGTTTTGACTGAGAGGGTTCGTCCTATAAAAATGCCGGGCAGTCACTTCAAGACTGTCCGGCATTGCTCTATTCTTTACATCATATTGTGGAATACCAGCTGTGCGATCTGGAAATACAGGATCAGGCTGCAGGCATCCACGATGGTGGTGATGAAGGGGGTAGCCATGATGGCCGGGTCGG
>OGKF01000704.1_pt1 | contig 17613 bp, 18 predicted proteins | sample 1572391 | NCBI WGS metagenome assembly OGKF01 (sample SAMEA2582095, study PRJEB24529) | metagenome | biome: Human gut stool | place: China | collected 2011
TGTGAATCCGTCTCCTGCTCATTTGCTGCAAATCGGATAAAACGATGTGCGGTAAAATAATCCTCGAACTGTTTCAGCGGAATCTGAAGGACTGCTGTATGATTTTCCTCCGGGGAATCTATCGAATGTACTTCGTTGGAGTTAATGATCATCAGCTCCCCTGCTTTGAGCGGATGTTTTTCATCATTTAAATAAAATGTAAGAGAGCCTTCCATCACGGCAAAGATTTCGATGGATGTATGCCAGTGTTTTTCTCTCACATAATTCCCCTGGCTCCCTTCAAATAAGAAAAATTTAAACGGCAATCCCTCATCCGGGATCACCAGTTCATGCTGGAATTCCATGTCATAACCTCTTTCCTGTAATCGTTTTTGATGATATTTATACAAACAAAATTAACTATTTTCAATTAATTTATATCATAACATGAAGATATTCCTTTTACAAGCAAGGGAAAATAAGTGGTCTCACCGGGAATCCTTTATTTTATCTTATCGCATCTTTCATCGAATTCAGAGGGCCGTCCACATTGATTTTTTCGGCCAGAACCGCATCGCTTTCCGCCTTGTCAACCGCCGTATAAGCGGCACAGTTGATAACCGCCGCATATTTTTCCGGCTTCACAAAGGCCTTTACCGCCGCGGCATCGGTAATATCCAACTGCTCACGGTCAACATATTCGGCGTTGCCGCCGAGAATGAGTTTCAGCTCATTGCCGAGCTGTCCGTTGGCTCCGACGACTAAAAACATGTGACATCCTTCAAAAACGGTGCATTTTTATCCTTGTCCGAAAGAATGGCGTCTTCCGGTCTGACCTTCCAGTCAATGTTGATGTCCGGATCGTCAAAGCGAATGCCGCCTTCCGAAGCTTTGTTATAAACGTTGTCACACTTATACGTGAAGACGGCCGTTTCGGACAATACCGAAAAACCGTGTCCGAAACCGCGCGGAATCATCAGCTGGCGCTTATTTTCTGCCGAAAGCTCGACCGCAACATGCTTACCGAAAGTCTTTGAACCTTTGCGCAGGTCAACGGCCACGTCAAGAACCGTCCCTTCCAGCACCCGCACCAGCTTGGCCTGGGCAAAATCGCCCTTCTGAAAATGAATGCCGCGAATGGTGCCGTACTTGGACATCGACTGGTTGTCCTGAATAAAGTCATATTTCAAACCGGCCTCGTCCATTTTCTGCTTGTTGTAGCTTTCGAAAAAATAACCGCGGTTATCTTCAAAAACCTGAGGTTCAATAATATAAACCCCTTCAATCGCCGTGTTAATAATCTTCATGACTGTCCTCGTAAACGCGTTTCAAATAGTTCTTATAGTCAACGCCGTCTTTCAGCGAATTGATGATTTTTTCCATCTGCGCATCGTCAATAAAACCGCGCTTATAGGCAATTTCTTCAATACAGGCAATCTTAAGGTCCTGCCGCTTTTCGATAATGCCGATAAAATTGGAAGCGTCCAGAAGCGATTGCGGCGTTCCCGCATCCAGCCAGGCATTGCCTCGTTTCATGGTTACCACGTTCAGCCGTCCCTCTTCCAGATACTCGCGGTTCAGGTCGGTAATCTCCAGTTCGCCGCGAGCCGAAGGTTTCAGACGGCGCGCCTTTTCGACCACGTCAGACTTGTAAAAATACAAACCGACGACCGCATAGTTCGACTTCGGCTGTTTCGGCTTCTCCTCAATTGAAATCGCCTTGTGGTTTCTGTCAAATTCAACCACGCCGAAACGTTCCGGATCCGAAACGTGATAACCGAAAACGGTTCCGCCGGTGTTTTTCGAAACTTCCTCTCGGAAGAGCTTGAGCTGATCGCCCATATAGAAAATATTGTCACCCAAAATCAGACAGACGTCATCGTTGCCGATAAAGTCGGCGCCGATGGTAAACGCCTGCGCAATGCCTTTCGGTTCAGCCTGAACCTTATAGCTGATATTGAGACCGATATTGCTGCCGTCGCCGAACAGACGCTCAATGTTCGGCGTATCCTGCGGCGTCGAAATAATCAGAATTTCCCTGATGCCGAACAGCATAAGCGTCGACAACGGATAATAAATCATCGGTTTGTCATAAACCGGCAAAAGCTGTTTGCTGGTCGTATTGGTCAGCGGATAAAGCCGCGAACCGCTGCCGCCCGCAAGAATGATACCTTTCATTACAAAATCCTTCAAAAATTACAAAATTCAATGGCTGTATTTTATACTTCCCCGCCCGCAAAGCAACCACTTTCCCTATCATATTCACAAGAAGGAAAAACCCCGACGCGGCGGACGGGGTTTACAAACGGAGGGTTTCGGACTTACATCTGGTATTCCAGATACAGGAACACCGTGGCAATGCCGACGCTCAGCAGCATAACCGGCACCGACCAGATGAGAAAGCCCAGAAACTTGATGGGATGCCCCTCGCGCATGGCCATGCCGGCAACGACCACATTGGCCGAAGCGCCGATTAACGTGCCGTTTCCGCCGAAGCAGGCGCCGAGCGACAAAGCCCACCACACCGGCATCATGACTTCGCGCCCGCCGACCGATTCTTCCATTGACTTAATCATCGGAATCATGGTTGCTACAAACGGAATGTTGTCTATCACGCTGGAAAGGATTGCCGAACTCCACAAAATCAAATACGTCATCGCCGTCAGACTGCCGCCGGTAAGCTCCAAAAACCAGTTGCCGAGAGCCCGCAGCACACCGGTCTCTTCAAGTCCGTAAACAATTACGAACAAACCGGTAAAGAAGAAAATCGTCGTCCAGTCAACCAGCCCGAAAACTTCCTGCACCTTGGCGTCACGGTCTTCGCCTTTAAACTTCCAGCTGTAAAGCAGCAAAAGCACGGCCGCGCCGACCAGCGCAATCGTACCGTTGTCCAGTTTAATCTGCTTGGCGGAAACAAAAGCGGCAATCACGCAGGCCAGAACAAACAGCGATTTGTACAACAGCCCCCTGTCGACGATGCAGTCGGCAGCCTTCATCTCCATAACCGCAGCCTTGTATTCGTCGCTGGTCGTCATTCTCCGCCCCCAGATAAGGTCAAACATAACCAGCAGAACAACCATGGTCGCTGCAACCACCGGCGTCAGATGATAAACAAAGTCCATAAACGACAACCCGATAGAAGAGCCGATAAGGATGTTCGGCGGATCGCCGATAAGCGTTGCCGTCCCACCGATGTTGGAAGCGAAAATTTCCAGAATCAGATACGGATACGGATTGATTTTCAGGGTGCGGGTAATCTGAAACGTTACCGGCGCAATCAGCAGTACCGTTGTCACATTGTCAAGAAAAGCCGAAAAAACCGCCGTAACCACCGGCAGCACAATCAGCAGCCCGCGCGGCGAAGCCTTAACCCTTTTCGCCCCCCAAACCGCCACGAACTGAAATATGCCGGACTTTTCGGCAATGCCGACAATAATCATCATTCCGGTCAGCAAGGCCAGCGTGTTAAAGTCAATGCCTTTCAGCGCGGCCGGCTGCGTCAATATGCCTGACACAATCATCAAGCCGGCACCCAGCAGGGCAATAACCGCCCGGTTGACTTTTTCGCTGAAAATAATCAAATAGCAGATTGACATAATGATTATTGCCAATAACTGCGGACTCATCCCCCAGACCGGGGGCATACTGCTGAAAACTTCCATTTGTACCTCTCAGATGTTTCTCCAGTGCCGATATTTACGAAACAGCAATTTTCCTCGGATAAAAAGTATTTTTTTCAGTTATGCCACTGTTTTTTCTATTTTGTCACTTCCCAGCTTTTGGAAAAATCCTCGTCTTTGAACAGATTGGCCAGACCGGTAATCTGCTTCAGGCGCAGCAGCTCATCCGCCGACATGCCGATATTGCGGCATATCCAGGAATCGCTTTTGCCCATTTCCAAAAGCTCGGCTACGATATTGCTCATCAGGTCGACACTGTGGCTGCCGCGGGCGCGGTTATGACGGATGGTCGAAGCCATGCGCTCGCCCCGTTCCTTGTCGATAACCACCACCGGCATCATTCCTTTTTCGCGATGCCGGATTCGCTCGCTGGTCAGCATCGTCGTAAAGCGGTGAAAACCGTCAACGACGATATATTCGTCGTTTGCCTTGTCATGATAGCAGACGATCGGCTGTGTAAAACCGTCTTCCCAAATGGAAATTTCCAGCAGTTTCATCTCCGGCGGCGCCACTTTGTTGGGGTTATAGTTGTTGGCTCTGATCTTTTCAACCGGAATTGCCTTCACGTTATAAACAGGACTTACATATTCGCTCATTTGACATACCTCACAATTTCTTGTACTTTTCCATTAACTCTTTTTGACGCTGATTCTGCTTCTGCGTCTGCGAAAATCCCATATATTTGCATAAATGGTCGTTTTTCAGAATACAAACTGCCATACGTTTCCACGACGGAATATCGATGGTCGACTTGATGTCGTCGGTATGGTCCGGCGTCCCCAGAAACGCAATCTTCTCCTTGTTGCTTTTATAATTGCTCTTTCCGTTGTGCCGTATCGGATAATTGCAGGCTTCAAGCTCCTTAATGGCTTCTTCGTCAACCACGCCGCCTTTCTTCCACCAGAAACGGATTGAGGTTTTAAACTTTTCGATATAATTGCGGCGCATCGCTTCCGGCAGCGTCGCCAGCAGAAACTTCACATAACTCCGCCACGTGTGCCCCGGCGGCAGTTCTATTTTACGGGCGCCCAGCGCATGAGAGCTTCCGTAAATGGCGCCGAAGTTCGCTCCCTGCACGCGGGAAACCACCCGCACCCAGGTTGCCGGTTCCAAAACGCGGTAAAGATTCAGGCTTTCCTTGGCGCTTTCATGATAAGGACTGGCAACGCGCATCTGACTGATGGACAGCCCGGCCTTCCAGAACAGGTCATATATCCGGTTATAGTCATAGTCGAACTTGCCGTTGGCAATCCAGACGTCTTTGGTCGTCCAGTCATAAATCGGATAAGCATTCCACCAGTTTTCGCCCATTTTGGTCGTCCACTGATTACCCTGCATAATCGTTTTCCGGTCATTGGCATAAGCCCGGTAACGGTTCAGCGATTCGTCGGCCCTGATACCCAAAAGGCAGATAGTTTTGCCCTTTTTCTGACGGGAATACCATTCGCCGAATTCGGCATACAAATCTTCCTGCACCATTTTGTAACGGTAAAAGTCAAACGGATTGTTGTCCATATTGATAATATATGGCATTTTAGGCATCGGACGCACCCAAAGCTCTTCCTTGTCCGGATCCCACGGATACCAATACATCTGATAATTGCTGACCGCGCAGCGCGACCCCATCGGCAGGCAGACCCAGTAAGGCTCAATGTCGCGCAGATTGTTTTCAAACATTCTGGAAACAAAATCCGTGGTCGTCTGATACTGAGCCTCAAAGTCCTGATGAAAAACCCCGATTTTTTTGGCAATTTTGTTCCGGCGCTTGTAACTCAGTACCATGTTCAGCAGCAGACCGCTGTCCTTGCCTCCGGAGAACGAAACATAAATGTTGTCGAAGTTGTCGAAAATAAATTTAAGCCTGTCCTGCAGGGCTTCATAGACATTTTTCTCCAAGTATTTCTTCATAACGCTAAGGCCTCCTCTCTAGAAATCATGCGGCAGACATTGGAGAGAACATTTTTCTTTCGGCTTAAATTCTGTTTGATAAGCTTATCCAGTCCGGTATTAATCCAAAGATTATAAATATTGATGCTGCGCCCCGTATGCGACTGATAAACATTATGCATACACTGCAGTTTACTTTTATAATCGAATGTCTGCGAAAAATAAATAATATTATTGCAATTGCACAGGTCCAGCCCCTGAGAATCTACTCCGTAGGTCGAAAACATGATGTCAATGCGCTGTGCAAACAGCTTTACCGCCTTCCGCTTGTTGCAGCGGCCCGAAAGCACGACATACTTGCCTCTTTTGAGCTTTCCGCACTCCTTGAAAAAGCGTATCTCGTCCAGATACTTGATATAGATAATAACCTTTTCCCCTCGGGCGGCAATTTCGTCAATCAGCGCAAACAAACCTTCGACCTTGTTTTTGGCAATGGTGTAAATATGTTGAAACCTTTGCGCCACTTCCATAAAAGCGACCTGATTTTTACCTTGAAGAAATTCGTTTTTCTCTTCCTGATAACTGGCCTCTTCTTTTTCCGTCAAATCAAAGCAAAGGTCAATATAGTTCAAATTATTATGTTCCTCCAAATCACACTGAAAAATAAACGGCCGCATTTGTTCAATCAGGATCTTTTCGTTTTCGGGCTTCGACCACTTCCGCGTCGTACCGTCGTCGTATGGCGAGAGATAAGTGTTGAGAAACTGTGTTTCCGACATGTTCAGCACCGAGGGATGCATAAACTCAATTTGCGAATAGAGGTCAACCAGCCCCTGCGTCAGCGGCAGACTGCTCAAAATCAGCCGGTAGTCAAACATGTTGCGCATCAGCAGAAGACGTTTGGTTCGTCCGGCTTCGGTATTTTTAATCGTAATGCTCTCGTCAACGACGCAAAAGACCCTGTAACGCTCAGCCAGCGCATAAAGCTGCAGATAACGGATGTCCGAACAGGAAATGCTCTCAATCGAAAAAAAACAGATTTCCTTCGTCAGCCCCTCCAGATTCTCGTCAATCGCCTTTGTGTAGCCGTCCCAGCCTAAAAACGACGCCGGCGCAATCCAGACGACAGTGTCAAAATCGTCCTGCTTGTTCTTAATCAGGTCCAAAGCCATTTTCGTCTTACGCGCGCCCATCCGCATGAACAGCGCTCCGGCTTTCAGTTTTGATAATTTGTCACTGGCGGCTTCCAGGCCGTAATCTATATTCATGTTCAATACAGTTCATATATCTTATATTAATTATATTTAATATATACAATAAACTTTTCGTGTTTACTACTAGTAGTTTATATTTGTCAACAACTACCTTGACCAAAATTTCGCCGCCCGCCGGCCGTTGCAAAAAAATTCTGGATTTTTGCAACAAAATCAATTATATATTATATTTGGTTGAACTGCCTGAATTGTCAGCTTCGTATGGAGGAGAGCGCAGAATGACTGAAAACACGATTACCTGTACCGATTTTTATTCCCTTGAAGAAAACATCATTCGCAACTTTACGGCCAACAACAAACTTGATGTTCTGGCTCATACGCTCAAAGTCAGGGACAATGCCCTGATTCTGGCCAGAAAATACGTCATCGACTATGAACAGGCCAAAAACGCCGCACTTCTCCACGACATCAGCACCCTCATTCCTGTTGAAAATTACCTTTCTATCGCCGAAGCGCTTGATTTGGAAATTTTTCCCGCAGAAAGGGAAATTCCGTCACTTCTTCATCAGCGGATTTCGCGCATCGTCGCCGTCGAAACCTTCAACGTGGTCGACAAGGAAGTTCTGAACGCCGTCAACTGCCACACCACGCTTCGCCGAGGCGCCACACCGCTGGACAAGCTGCTTTTTCTGGCCGACAAACTCAGCCGCGAGGGCAAAGGCACCCCCGCCTACATGCCTCTCGTTCGCAAAGCGGCCGAGGTTTCGCTGGACAACGCCGTCAAATGCTACTTTGAAAACCTTATGCTCAACAAAGATTCGCTGCAGGTCATGCATCCGTGGCTGTCGGAAGCCTGGGAAGAAATCCGCGGCTGATTTTGCGTCCGGCTTGTTTAATTATCCGAAATCGCGCTTATATTTCTCTGTAATCAACCAACTGCAAAGGAGAATAAAATGACTCTGGCTCATGCAATTTTTGCCGCCGGCTGTTTTTGGGGCGTCCAGGCAGCCTTTGATGCCGTTCCCGGCGTCTGGTCAACCAGAGTCGGTTATACTGGCGGTTCTGCGGTAAATCCGTCTTACGAACAAGTATGCCGGGGCAATACCGGACATGCCGAAGCCGTCGAAATCGCTTATGACCCGAAACAGATAAGTTATGACGAGTTGCTCGACGTTTTTTTCAGCATCCACAATCCGACCACCCGGGACCGTCAGGGTCCCGACATCGGACATCAATACCGATCCGCCGTATTTTACCTTAATGCCGGACAAAAAGAGGCCGCCGTTGCCAAAATACTGGAACTCAACCGTTCCGGAAAATTTCCGGCACCAATCGTTACCGAAATCGTTCCGGCCAAAACTTTCTACCCGGCCGAAGACTATCATCAGGACTACTTGAAAAAACAAGGGCTGAAAACCTGCGGCTCAAACGATATGCGTATGGAAGAAGAAGAGGAAGAAGAGACGGACAATGAACAGGAATGGAAAAGGAAACTGACGCCGCTTCAGTATGACGTTCTGCGCCGCAAAGGCACCGAACGACCGTTCACAGGCAGATACTACCGCTTTGACGAAGACGGAACCTACAGCTGCGCCGCCTGCGGCAACCCGATTTTCATGTCTCAGGACAAATTCGATTCCGGCTGCGGCTGGCCAAGCTTTGACAAAGCCATCCCCGGCCACGTAAAATTTACCCCGGACTTCAGCCATGGCATGGAACGCATTGAGGTAACCTGTGCCCGCTGCGGTTCGCACCTCGGACACGTATTTGAAGACGGACCGACCGAAACCGGCGACCGTTTCTGCATCAATTCCGCCGCCATGGACTTTACCCCGGAAAAAGATACGGCAAAAGATTAAAAATCACGTACCGACGTTTCTATACCAGACGTCCATTATACAAGGTTTTCAGAAACGGAAATAAATAAACGGATTATACGTCGACGAAGCCAGAGAAATCGTCGACCAGTAAAACAACAGGGAAATCCAGATATTGACGATACTGCGCAAAACCTTGTGTTCATATTTCACATATATCATATTCTTAAACAGCGGCACAGAACAAACCAAACCGACAACCAGCATCAGAATAAATTTGTTATTGATACCGAAGTCAGCTTCAGGCAGCGTCGCCGGCAGGTCAATCAGGAACATCTGTTTCAGATACCCCCAGGCATAAGCCATGTTGTCCGAACGGAAAATAACCAAACCGAGCAAAAAGGCCAGCATGGCATAAACATGTTTGGCCGCGCCGGCCAGCCTTGTTTCGCCGGGTTTGTCCTTATGCCACCCCATATATTTTTCCCAACAGATGAAAACGCCGTTCCATACGCCCCACATCACGAATGTCCAGCTGGCACCGTGCCAAATGCCCGTAACCAGAAAAACGACAAACAGATTGACATAGGTTCGCACCGGACTGACCCGATTGCCGCCGAGCGGAATATACAGATACTGCTTAAACCAGGTTGCCAGTGAAATATGCCATCTCTGCCAAAATTCGGAAATAGACTTGGAAATATAGGGATAATTAAAGTTTTCCAGAAAACGGAAACCAAACATCCGCCCCAGACCGATAGCCATGTCCGAGTAACCGGAAAAGTCAAAATACAACTGAACGGCATAAGCGACAATTCCCAGCCAGGCATAACCGAAACCAAGCGTTTCCGGCTGCTGGGCAAAAATACGGTCAACCACGACGGCCAGCGTATTGGCGATCAGAACCTTTTTGGACAGACCGATGATAAAACGCTTCAGACCGATAACAACGTCGGCAAAGGTAACCGTACGCTCGTCAATCTGTTCGCAGACGTCGTGATACTTGACAATCGGTCCCGCCACCAACTGCGGAAACAATACGATATACAAAGCCAGCTTGTTAACGTCTTTCTGCGCCTCGACCTCGCGGCGGTAAACGTCTATCAGATACGAAATGGCCTGAAAGGTATAAAACGAAATGCCTATCGGCATAACCACGTCAATAAAATCAAGGTTAAGCTGCAACGCGGCATTAACGTTATCGACAATAAAGTTAAAATACTTGAAATAAATCAGAAAACCCAAATCGACCAAAATCGTCAGCGCCAGCGCCCATTTTCTTCCGGCCGTTTCCACATAACGGTCAATCAGCCTGGCTCCGGCATAGGTAACGAAAATCGTCATAATCATAATTGCCAGATAACGAGGCTCGCCCCAGGCGTAAAAAATGATGCTGGCCGCCAGCAGAACATAATTGCGGATTTCCTTTTTAGAAAGCAGGTAAATGCTCATAACCAAAGGCATAAACACAAAAACAAACGTCATAGAACTAAAAAGCATTGTTTTTTTCCTTATTGCTGCTCGGGCATTTCAAGTTTCATCAGACGGTTGAGGAAACGCTCCCCGGTTTCGACCACCAGAATATCCGGAGCAAAGGCCTCAATGTCTTCCGCCATATAGGGAATGTCGAAATCGCGGCCGTAACCGACATAAATGTGCTGCATTTTCTTAAAGCTCTCCGCCACATACCAGCTCATGCGCAAAAACTGGCTGTCGGCATAGAAAATCGCTTTCAGTTTATTGGCCGGATTGCTGCTGACATAATCAAAAGTTTCGATTTTCAGCTTCTTGTTGACAAACTCATGCACCACGGTCGTCGTCGGTTTTTTAAGCTCAAACACGTCATAGGTCATGTCTTCTTTCGGAAAAGTGCTTTTGGCGTCAAGCCCCAGCGCATTGGCGACATCTTCGTCGGCGCTGAACTGCGGCGCAATGTTGAAGTCGCTTTCTTTCAAAACCCGCAGTTCCGGATAATCTTTCTTCAGCATTTTCATCATTTCCAGATAGGCGACATAGGCGCCGCGATGGTTCCAGTGCGTACCGGTTTTGTAAAACAGAACATGATCCTTTTTGGCTTTTTCCAATGCCTTAATCGGATAAACGACCGGAATGTCCGTATATTTTCTGACAAACTCGTAAACCTGTTCGATTCTGGCCTGCTCGTTGACCTTCGTATATCCGTCGGGGTAATATTCGCCGTAAACCCGTTCCTTGTCCGGCACCAGCATCAGATACAGCTTAATATCCCGCTTGGACAGCCACATCTGCAGGCTTTCCAGACGATGTTTCAGCTTTGACAGATCTTCATCGTCAAAAAGATATTTGTTGCGGAACATGTCCTCGGAATTCCAGCGTTTGGTAAACAGCCAGTTTTCTTTGCCCGCCATGGCGTCGAAATTCTTGATTTCGTTATTAATGTACATATCAATTTTCTTGCTGGTTTTAATAAATTGCTTACGCCCGAAAAAACGGTCGTTAAACCAGCTTTCAAAATCCTTGCCGAAATTGTAGTTAATCGCGCCGCTGTCGTCGTCAATCAAAGGAACATACTTGGCCAGCGTCCGGTTTTCCTGCACCGAAATCTCGTCGCGGTTAATATGCAGAACCGGCACAAACATAAAGGCAATCACGCAAACCGCGAAGACAATGTCAATCCGCGAATTGTTTTCAACAATCTTAAACCGGGCCAGATATTGGACCAGCTTATAACAAACCATGTAGGCAAGCGTGATGATGATGATAAAGAGCTTGCCGTCAAAACCGGCTTCGGTCAGATACAAACGATGTGCCCAAACCGTCAGCAACAGCGTCAGCACAATACTTATAATCAGGCGTCGCATTCAAAAAATTCCATAAATTGACTTTTGTTCCAAAGGGTAGATATAAACAACAGGTTTGTCAATCACGCTGATTTCGTCATGTGAACAACAAAGTATTAATAAAAACAGCCCGCCGGCAGCACCTTTCCGCCTAGAGGCGTTTCCACTCCCGCCGTTTATTTATCTCTTCCTTTTCCCGGAAAGCCTCCTCCAAATCAAGGCCGTGCATATTGGCCAGGCTCAGAACATAAATGAACACGTCGGCCAGTTCCTCTTTCACGCAGCCGATTTTTGAACCGCTGCCGACCGAACCGCCTTTGGCGTTTTTGCGCACCGCCGCAACCAGCTCGCCGGTTTCCTCAGCCAACAGGCAGCATTCATAAAACTTGTCCGTCACGTTAAATCCGCGGATTTTCTTCATCTCCGCCACATAGTCCTGAAAATCGCGCAAAGTCGGATTATCAGGCAAAATCAGCCGCTTGTCATCCATTACTTATCTCCGAGATAATCTTTTATTTCCCGATAAACCGCCTCGTTAAGCTGCGGCCCGAAATGCCCGCGTCCCGGTACGACAACCAGTTTGGATTTCGGCAGTTTTTTATGCAGATTATAAGCCGACAGCAGCGGACAGACCATATCCAGGCGGTTATGCACCATCAGTGTCGGAATATCGGCAAGTTTATCGACGTTTTTCAAAATCTGGTTTTCCGCCATAAAATAGCGCTCGTGCAGATAATTCAGCGAAATGCGGATTTCCGCCAGATTTTCGGGCGTCAGTTCCTTGTACCCCAGCCGCGGATTGACCGACCCCAGACAGCGTTCGTAACTGCCGGCCAGATTCGCCGCCCTAATCTGCTTCATCACGTCGTCGGAATTAATCAGATCGGCATAATAATCCAAAACCGGCTTGCCGGTTTCAGCCTCCTGTTCGATTCTCTCCCAAATGTCGGGATAAAACAGCCTGCTGGTTTCCAGATTCCACTTCTGCCCGGTTTCATCAGCCAGATAAATTTGCGAAATCAAAAGCTTGCTGACTTTTTCCGGATATTTTTCCGCAAACAGCAAGGCCAGCGTCGACCCCCAGGAAGCGCCCCGGATAATAACCTTGTCTTCAATGCCCAAATACCTGAGCAACCGCGCCGCGTCCTCCAGCAGCGCCCCGGTATTGTTGTTTTTCATCTCGCCCAGAGGCAGCGACCTGCCGCAACCGCGCTGGTCAAACAAAATGACCCGGTACTTTCGCCGGTCAAACGGCTGCGCATAACGCAGATTCATGCCGCCGCCCGGCCCTCCGTGAAACACCAGCACCGGAATTCCGCGCGGATTTCCCATCTCGACAAAATAAACCTGATGCCCGCCGGCTTCCGGCAGATAACCGCGGTTAAAAATTTTCGGCGCCATCATCTGCCGCCAGATTTTCTTTAAATTCATACGTTTACCCCCAAAGGTTAAATTTAAAGATTATTCTAACCGCTGATTTCAGATTGTCTAATGATTTTTGCCGGAATTCCAACAGCAATCGCTCCGGCAGGAACATCCTGCGTAACAACGGCATTAGCGCCGATAACGGCATTATCCCCGATTTTAACCGGACCGACAATTACCGCCCCAGAATAAACAATAACATTGTTGCCGATTTGCGGATATTCTTCAGGCTCAGTTTTGCCGTCGTAAGGATATCTTCGCACGCCGACGGTAACATTTTGATAAAAGACACAGCCTCTTCCGACCTTTACATAACGTGAAATTACAATTCCGACCGGATACGGAAATATACAGCCATTAGCCTGCAGAGCATCAAAATTACCGATATCACAGCTAAATGCCACTTTAGCTCTAAAACGTTCCCGAAACTCCTTTTCTCTCTGTTTCTGTTTGAGCATTTTGCGAAAGGACTTAACCGGTATCAGCTTAATCCAAAAAGGCGTTGCCATAAATTTTACTCCGTTAATTCCCGATGTTTAAACCGAATACAAAACAAAAATTACCATTAACTGATTGCCGCCGATAACCTAACTAACGCTGGATATCATGTGGAAACAAGGCAAAATCCTTTGACGGACGACGTGCATTCTTAATGAAAAAATCTTTGATTTTATATCCTTTCTTCCAAAGCACATAGCTGAAGCTCAACTGATCACGCTTGCTGTAATTGGCAATAAAATACCACCAGTCTTCCATCAATTTGATAATTTCCGGCTCGTTATGCCGTCGATACAGAACATTTGTTTCTGCCAAACCAAAATGCTCGGGAAAACCGGACTGTTCAATAAGCTCACGCTGTTTTCGTAAAACGTCTGCCGTCTCATATCCCAGCTTTTCCACTTCCGCAAATTCTTCATAAATGCAGTTTCTTACAAAATGTACCGGCACCAGCAAACTCTTTTTTCGCCGTCGTATCTGTCGAAACAGATAAGGACTGCAAATGCAGACATTACCGTCACACCAGATGCTCTGCTCATAATCAGGAAACAATTTATGCGGATTTATTTTATGATAACGGCTGCTTCGGGTACTGTCAGCCCCAACATAAGCCAACGGACGGATTTCCCAAATACCGCATTTTTTCTGAGCCAAAAGTTCTTTATTATCGGTAAAACAGACATAATCCCAGTCATCGTCAACATACCTGTGTTCCTTAAGAGAATCATATCCCCCGGTTAAACAGGTATAAACAACGCTCCTGACTTTTTTCGGTTTCAAAAATCTTTCCCAAAAACGCATGACAAGCAGTCCTAAATCATAACAACAATAATCAGAATTATAAATTTGTCGGAAAATTAGTCAACCTCCGTTGAGAGTTATCATTTTTTGCCATAAACATATTTTGTTTGCCGAATATTTACCTTTGCCGCGTAATATGTCCTTATTAAGTCAACCAGAATTTAGGTATGTTCATGAGTTCGGAAATCTGCCTGCACAACGCCACTGTTCTTACCGGCTATTCGGTTATGAAGAATTGCGCGGTCCTCATCAAAAACTACAAAATCATCGATGTTTTCAACGAGGCGCGCTTTGCCTCCAAAAAATTTAAAGACGACGTCAAATTCATCGACCTGCAGGGCGCCTGCATCGCGCCCGGCTTCATTGACACGCACATTCACGGCATAGAAGGGCACGGCACCGACGACCAGTCTCCCGATTCTATTCTCAAAATGTCGGAATCCCTTACCAAATACGGCGTTACCTCATTTATTCCGACTCTCTATTCCGCCCCGCGCGACAAAATGATAAAAGACATCAAATCCATTACCGCGGCCATGGGCAAAGAAAAAGGCGCCAAAATTCTCGGCATTCATCTGGAGGGACCGTTCATCTCGCCGGAACGTCTCGGCGTACAGACGCCGGATTCGCTCAGCCCGGTCGATCTGAAGCTCATGCAGGAACTCTGGGACGCCGCGGAAGGAAAAATCATCAACATGACGGTAGCGCCGGAACTCAAAGGCATGCGCGAACTTTCCCTCTACTGCATCGGCAAAGGCATCGTCCTGCAGGCGGGACACACCAATGCCACTTACGAACAGATGGTTGAAGGCATGCAGGTTCGTATTCTGCATGTTACCCACCTTTTCAATGCCATGAGCCGTATGCACCACCGCGACCCGAATGCGGTCGGCGCTGTTTTCATTCATCCGGAAATGTCCTGTGAAATTATTGCCGACGGCATTCACATCAACCCCAACCTGATTAAGTTTCTGCTCCGTTGCAAACCGATTGACAAACTGGTTCTGGTTACCGATTCCCTGAAACCGACCAAACAGACCGAACATCCGCTGATGGCCAACGGCGAAGAAGTTTACTTGGACAAGTGCTTTTATCGCAAATCCGACGACGTCATTGCCGGTTCGGCTTTGACCATGAGCGACGGCGTCCGCAATCTGGTCTCTTTCGGCATCAGTCTGGATCAGGCGGTACAAATGGCCTCCACCAACCCAGCCAACATCATGCGGCAGGAACACCTCGGACTGATAGCCCCCGGCTATGATGCCGACCTGGTCGTTCTTGACCAAAATTTAACCCCGGTCTATACTATCGTCAAAGGCGAATTTTTTAAGGAAGGAAAAAAGTTATGCGCGTTATAATCAGACCCGACTATGACAAATGCTCCGTTTGGGCAGCCAACTACATCGCTTACAAAATCAACGGTTTTCGTCCGACAGCCGAACGCCCGTTCGTCTTGGGGCTGCCAACCGGTTCCACGCCTCTCGGCACCTATCGCGAGCTGATAAAACTGTATCAGGCCGGCAAACTTTCCTTTGAAAACGTCATTACCTTTAATATGGACGAATACATCGGACTTGATGAAAAACATCCGCAGAGCTATCACTACTTCATGTGGGAAAATTTCTTCAAGCACATCAACATCAAAAAAGAAAATATCAACATGCTCGACGGCATGACCAAGGACTACGCCGGCGAATGCCGCCGTTACGAAGAAAAAATCAAAGCCTGCGGCGGTATCCGGCTGTTTCTCGGCGGCGTCGGTTCCGACGGCCATATCGCTTTCAACGAACCCGGCTCGTCGCTAAGCTCGCGCACCCGCGTCAAAACCCTTACCACCGAAACAGTGCAGGCCAATTCGCGTTTTTTTGACAATGACGTCAATCAGGTTCCCCGCACGGCGCTTACCGTCGGCGTCGGCACCATCTGCGACGCGGACGAAGTAATGATTCTGGCAACCGGTGCCAACAAGGCCAGAGCACTGCACCACGCCATTGAAGGCAGCATCAACCACATGTGGACCATCAGCATTCTGCAAATGCACCAGCATGCCGTCATCGTTTGCGACGACGAAGCAACCAAAGAGCTGAAAGCCGACACGGTCAAATACTTCAAAGACATTGAACAAAGCAATTTCATAAACGTCAAATAAAGCAAATGCCCGGAAACTTTTTACGTTTCAAATTCCGGTAAGCGGTTTAAAAACTTCGAAGGACAAGACAACCAATAAGAAAAAAAGAGAAATTTTTGAAGCATACAAATATGCGGCTGAAAATTTCTCTTTTTTCTGTGGCTGACGCCCGTTATACGGGGTTTTCCTATTCAAGCCAGAATTCTATCGTCGAAACAACCCTAACCCTTTTGTTTATCTGATAACTCTCAACTTCGCCGGGTGCGGCTAAAAGCGGCTGAATGGAGAAAACGCCCTGCGAAGCTCTGCGGATTTTGCCAACTTCGCTGCCGGAACTCTTGGCAAATTCCAAAGCTGCCTGCCGGGCGTTGCGGGTTGCCTCCTCAAGCATTTGCGGCTTAATGTCGTTCAGCTTGGTAAAGATGTAGGAAACCGGCGAACCATAGCTCTGGCTGTCAAAGACCACGCCTTTCGACACCAGTTCGCCGCTGGAACGCAAAGCCTGCTCGATTAAATCGACTTTGCCGCTCCTGACCGTAACCGTCTGGCTGAGAATAAAACGTGCGGCATAATTGTTGTCACGATACGGATTGGTCATCAAATCGTTGGTTTCAATTCTTCCTTCGCTGATTTCCTCCGCCGCAAAACCCCTGCCTTTCAGATAATCCTCAACAATGGCCAAATTGGCCGACATGTTTTTCTGCACGGTTTGCAAATCGTTTCCCGTCGCCACAAACTTAATGTTCCAAATGCCCAAATCGGCCTTGACGTCCATTTCGGCCAACCCTTTGACCGTCACGAAATTGTCACGCAGCCGGGCCTGATAGTAATAATACCCCGGAAAAAAACCGCCCAAAGCCACGCCGGCAGCCAAAATAACAAACGCCCACAGTCTTTTGCAGCCTTTTCCGCCGCAGTCATTAACATTTTCAGCCATTTTCAATCTCCCTGGTTAATCAATATAATTGATAGTAATCACGCCGCGGAATTAAGTCAACCGCCGCCGCAAACATTTATTAGGATTTTTATCCTTGACAAGCAAAAAAATTTGTGTTATCTGAAAAACATCACTTGCCATAAGTGTATCTGCAAAACAGCTTTCCGTCCCGAAAGCTGTTTTTTTTCAGAAACAAAAAACCGGCCGTTTCTCGCGAGCCGGATTTTTTATTTTAAAACAAATTCTTGGAGAAACATATATGTCTGAAACTTTAGAAATAGGCAGCGTAAAACCGCGCATACGCTATGAAGGCGACGGTACGACGACCGAATTCAGCTTTGCGTTCACAATCTTCGACGAAACGGACGTTGACGTCTATGCCGACGACACGCTGCTTACGGAAGGATACTCGGTCAGCCGCGAAACAC
>OGKF01000707.1_pt1 | contig 17515 bp, 18 predicted proteins | sample 1572391 | NCBI WGS metagenome assembly OGKF01 (sample SAMEA2582095, study PRJEB24529) | metagenome | biome: Human gut stool | place: China | collected 2011
ACCTCGACATCAGCGACCTGCCGATGAAGCGGGGCATCACGACCAACCGCAACAAATTCATCCTGGGGCCTTCGGGCAGCGGCAAGTCCTTCTTCACCAACCATCTCGTGCGCAACTATTACGAGCAGGGCGCGCACATCCTGCTGGTGGACACGGGAAACAGCTACAAGGGGCTGTGCCGGCTCATCCATGAGCGTACCCGCGGGGAGGACGGGATCTACATAACGTATGAGGAGGACCGCCCGATCACCTTCAATCCCTTCTACAGCGAGGACCGGCAGTTCGACGTGGAAAAGAGGGAGAGCATCAAGACGCTGATCCTGACGCTCTGGAAGCGGGAGGACGAGGTGCCGAAACGCTCCGAGGAAGTTACCCTCTCCGGCGCGGTGAACGCCTATATCCGCAGGATTACGGACAACCCGGAACTCCGGCCGGACTTCAACGGGTTCTACGAGTTTGTCCGCGACGACTACCGCCGGATGATGGAGAAAAAGAGGGTGCGCGAGAAGGACTTCGACATCGACGGGTTCCTGAACGTGCTGGAGCCGTTCTACAAGGGAGGGGACTATGACTTCCTTCTGAACTCGGACAAGGAGATCGACCTGACCCACAAACGGTTCATCGTCTTCGAGCTGGACAACATATCATCGAACAAGGTGCTGCTTCCGGTAGTGACGCTCATCATCATGGAGACGTTCATCTCCAAGATGCGCCGTTTGAAAGGCGTCCGTAAGATGATATTACTGGAAGAGGCCTGGAAAGCCCTGATGTCCCCCAATATGAGTGCCTATGTCTTGTACCTTTTCAAGACGGTCAGAAAGTATTTCGGTGAGGCGGTGGTGGTGACACAGGAGGTGGACGACATCATCTCGTCCCCGATCGTGAAGGAGGCCATCATCAACAACTCGGACTGCAAGATCCTGCTGGACCAGAGGAAGTACCTCAACAAGTTCGAACGGATACAGACCCTTTTAGGGCTGACCGGCAAGGAATGCTCGCAGATCCTCTCCATCAACCGCGCCAACGACCCCTCACGCCGGTACAAGGAAGTATGGATCGGACTGGGAGGCGTACAGTCGGCCGTCTATGCCACGGAGACCTCCACGGCCGAGTACCTTACCTACACGACGGAGGAGAGCGAGAAGCTGGAAGTGGAACGGATGGCGGCAAAGACCGGCAGCATGGAACAGGCCATACGGGTACTGGCCGCCGAAAAGAACAGCGGCAGGAGATAATCTTTGTAAAACAATTAAAGGAACGATTCAATGAGACGAAAAATTTTCAGCGCATTGTGCGCCTTTTTACTTACCGTACCGGCCATGCACGCGCAATGGGTGGTGACCGACCCGGGCAACCTGGCACAGGGTATCGTGAACAGCGTCAACGAGATGGTGGAGACTTCCGAGACGGCGCAGAACGCCATGTCCACCTTCAAGGAGGCCTCGAAAATCTATGAGCAAAGCCGGAAATACTACGACATGCTCAAGAGCGTGAACTCGCTGGTGAGCGGGAGCCTGAAGGTCAAGGAGTCGGTGCTGATGCTCTCGGAAATCTCGGAGAGCTACGTGACGAACTACGGGAAGATGCTCACCGACGGGAACTACACGCAGCGGGAACTGGAGGCCATCGCCTTCGGCTACAACAACATCATGAAGAAAAGCAGCGCATCCGTGGCCGGGCTGAAGGACATCATCAACCCCACCGGCATGTCCATGACCGACAAGGAGCGGCTGGACCTTATAGAAAGGGTGTACCGCGAGATGAGGCATTACAGGACGCTGGTGAACTACTACACCCGCAAGAACCTGCGCGTCTCCTACCTGCGGGCCAGGGAGAAGGGCGAGACCGAGCAGGTCCTGAAGCTTTACGGGGAGGACGAACGCTATTGGTAAACCTTTAAAAAGATACAGACTATATGGTATTGCTATCCCTATCTTTCGACAGCCTGCACGGTATCCTGCGCCGGCTGTATGACGAGATGACCGAACTCTGCCAGCCGATGATGACGCTGGCCACGGCCATCGCCGCCCTGGGCGCGCTCTTCTACATAGCCTACCGCGTGTGGCAGTCCCTCTCGCGTGCCGAGCCGGTGGACGTGTTCGGCATGCTGCGTCCCTTCTGCCTGGGCATCTGCATCCTGTTCTTCGACGTGATCGTGCTGGGAAGCCTGAACGGTATCCTGAGCCCCGTCGTGCAGGGAACGGGTGCCATGCTCCACGACCAGACCTTCGACGTGAGGAAGTTCCAGGAGGAAAAGGACAGGCTGCTCTCCGAGATGCCCCTGAAGGTGGCCGTGACCGGGGAGTTCAACCCCACGGACGAGGAGCTGGAGAAGGAGATCGCCGACATGGGCTGGAATGAGGAGGACTACGCGGTGATGCAGCGGATGTCCCACACCTGCTATTCGTTCTCCCTGCAAGGCATCGTGCGGACCATCATGCGCAAGGTGATGGAGTTCTTTTTCCGTGCCGCCTCGCTGGTGGTGGACACGATCCGCACCTTCTTTCTCATCGTCCTCTCCGTGCTGGGCCCCTTCGCTTTCGCGGTATCGGTCTTCGACGGTTTCCAGAACACGCTCATCCAGTGGCTGGCCCGTTATATCAGCGTATATCTCTGGCTGCCCATCTCCGACCTGCTCGGGGTGATGCTCGCCAGGATACAGACGCTGGTGCTGCAAAGCGAGATGGAAATGATCCGGGATCCCCTGAGCGTCTTCTCCCCGGACGGATCGACGGCCATCTATCTGGTGTTCATGCTCATAGGGCTGGTCGGGTACTTCTGTGTCCCCACTGTGGCGAACTGGGTGGTACAGGCCGGCGGTATGGGTGCGTACAACCGCAACATGAACAATACGGCGGGCAAGGCCGCCAACGTGGGCGGGGCCGTGGCAGGGGCATCCACGGGCAACGTGGCCGGAGTATTGCTGAAGAAATAAAGATGAACCGGGTAATAACATTCATTCATTTCAAGACATGGAATTCAAGAGCTTAAAAAACATCGAGTCCTCGTTCAGGCAGATCCGCCTGTTCAGTATCGTCTTCCTCGCCTCCTGCACCCTCCTGACCGGTTTTTCCGTCTGGAAGTCCTACCGGTTCGCCGAGGCGCAGCGGGAGAAGATCTACGTGCTGGACGAGGGGAAGTCGCTCATCATGGCCCTCTCGCAGGATGCCGCACGCAACCGCCCGGTGGAAGCGAGGGAGCACGTGCGCCGCCTGCACGAGCTGTTCTTCACGCTGGCCCCCGACAAGGCGGCCATCGAGTCGAACATAAACCGGGCGATGTACCTGGCCGACAAGAGCCTGTACGGGTATTACCGGGACTGGAACGAGAAAGGGTTTTACAACCGGCTCATCAGCGGGAACGTCAACCAGACGATAGTGGTGGACAGCATGGGCTGCGATTTCGACAGCTATCCCTACCGCGTCACCACCTATGCCAGGCAGATGATCATCCGGGGGAGCAACATCACCGAACGCTCCCTGGTGACACGCTGCCGCCTGCAGAGCACGGTCCGCTCGGACAACAACCCGCAAGGGTTCCTTGCGGAGCATTTCGAGATTCTGGAAAACAGGGACCTGCGTACCGTGGAAAGGTAACGCTCCCTATGGTAGTCAATCATTTGATAGCATTTTCACAATGGGAACAAAGTCAACAGTCAAAGAAAAGGCGAAGGCTTATCTGGAAAGTCTTTCAGAGAAACAAAAACGGGGCATCCTCATAGCCATGCTGGTCTTCACCTGCATCGCATCGGGCATCGTCCTGCTGCGCGCAGCAGGACGGCTGAAACCGGCAAGGGAGCGCATGGAGCTTCCCTTCGGGGAAGGCAGCCTCTCGGATACCCTGCGCAGACTGCCTGATCCCCTGAGGGGACAGGAAACAAACATTTACCGGACCATTAAACAACCCCAGCAGAATGGAAAACAGGAAAAGTAACATGGAAGAAGAACACGTGCCCGTCGGGGAAGCCCCGGAAGGCACACGGCCGGCGGAAGCCGGTTCCGTCCCCTCCGAAGGGACAAAAACGGAAAAACGGCTTAGCGGGGAGGAAATCCTGCGCCACAGGAAATACATCGTCATACCGGTCTTCGTACTGGTATTCCTTGCGGTCCTCTACTGAATATTCGCCCCTTCCGGTGACAGCGGGAAAACGGTGGCGGGCAGTTCGGGATTCAACGTGAACGTGCCGGAACCTACGACGGTCCAACTGGAAGGGAATAAAACGGACGTTTATGAAAGGCAGCAGGCCCGGCGCGAGAAAGACAGACGGATGCAGTCGCTTTCCGACCTTGCCGGAAGGTTGTTGGAAGGTAAAGGACAGACGGACGGCGTATCCGGTCCGGACGGAAGCATACGGCAGTCGGCGGACACCTACGAAAGGATCACCGAGCAGCTGGAGACCTTCTATGAGACACCGCAGGAAACGGCCGGCGGCCTGGAACAGAAGGTGGACGAGCTGAACCGCCGGTTGGAAGAGGCGGAAGCGGAAAACCGGCTCGCGGAATCCCGCGAGCGGATGATGGAACAGTCCTACCGGATGGCCGCCAGGTACCTGAGCCCCAAACCGGAAGCCACGCCCGGCGAGGCGGAAGAGGAAGAAAAGCCGGAGCCTGTCCCTGTCAGCCGGGCGGAGAGCGGAACGACCTCCGCCCTGGAGCAGCCGCTGGCGGATTCCGCGTTTGTCGCCTCACTTGTCGTGGAGAGGAACTACGGTTTCAACACGGCGGTGGGCAGCAGCTACCGGATGGGGATGAACACCATCCCGGCCTGCATCTCCGAGAGCCAGACCCTCGAGCAGGGAGGACGGGTGAAGCTGCGCCTGCTCGAGCCCCTGCAGGCCGGAAGTGTCACCATACCGGCCAACAGCCCGGTGACCGGCACGGCCGATATCCGGGGGGAACGCCTGGACATCCTGGTAAGCAGCATCGAATATGCCGGCAATATCATCCCGGTGGAACTGGCCACATATGACATTGACGGGCAGCGGGGCATCTTCGTGCCGGGATCGGAAAGCCGGACGGCCGCCAAGGAGGTATTGGGGGACGTGAGCCAGAGCATGGGAGGCAGCATCTCCTTCGCCGGTTCCGCCGGGCAGCAGGTGGCGATGGACCTCACGCGGGGTGTCCTGCAGGGCGGGACACGGTTCATCTCGCAGCGGGTCAAGGCGGTCAAGGTAAAGCTGAAGGCCGGATACAGGGTGTTGCTGGTCACAAAAAAACAATAACAAGGTTTAACTGTAATTTTTAAACAATCATTCAAGATGAGAACATTCATTCTTTTAATCATGGCTGCGCTGGCGGGAATGACCTGCCGGGCACAGGAGCGCAAGCCGGAGGGCGGGGGCAGAACCCTGACCGCCGGCCAGCATATCACGCCCTACAGGATCGGCGTGCCGTTCAGCAAGACGGTCCATGTCCTTTTCCCTGCGGAAGTCCGCTATGTCGACCTGGGCAGCACGGACATCATCGCGGGCAAGGCGGACGGCGTGGAGAACGTGGTGCGCGTAAAGGCGGCCGTCCGGGATTTCCCGGGCGAGACGAACTTCTCGGTCATCACGGGCGACGGCTCGTTCTATTCATTCCTCGTCTCCTACGAGGAGGAGCCGGAAGCGTTGAACATCAACATGGACAGCCGGTTTCCGACGGGACCCTCCACAGGTGGGAGTGCCGTCCGTGTGACCGAGCTCGGCGAGGAGGACCCTTCGGTCATCGCCAGCCTGATGTACACCGTCCACCGCCTGGACCGCAGGGACGTGAAGCATATCGGCTGCCGCCAGTTCGGGATGCAGGCCCTGCTCAAGGGGATCTATGTGCATAAGGACCTGCTGTTCCTCCATATCTCGCTGGCCAATTCCTCACATGTGCCCTTCGACATCGACTTCGTGCGTTTCAAGGTGGTGGACAAGAAAGTGGCCAAACGTACGGCGCAGCAGGAAACCTACATCGAGCCGGTGCGTGCGCTCAACGAACTGAGGCGCATAGGGGGCAAAGGGGAAGGACGCATCGTCTATGCTTTCCACAAGGTGGTCATCCCCGATGACAAGCTCATCGAGGTGGAGATTTACGAAAAAGGCGGCGGACGCCACCAGCGGTTCCATATCGATAACAGCGACCTGGTGGATGCCGGACTGGTGGACGAACTGGTAAAGGAGTAATGCCATGAGAAAGTATCTGTTTATAACAATGTGCGCCTTCCTGTCCCTTTGGGCGGGCAAGGTTTCCGCCCAACGCTACCTGCCCGGGCAGACGGGGCTTGAACTGAGGCTGGGCGGCGTGGATGACTTCGGAAAGAACGTAAGGCACCTGAGAGGGAATTTCCAGGTCGGGATGGCCCTGAGCCGCTACAACCGTAACCGCTCGCGCTGGGTGGTCGGTGCGGACTACGTGAAGAAACACTATGCCTACAAGGAGACGGCCGTTCCCAAGGAGCAGTTCACCGCAGAGGCGGGTTGTCTCTTCCCGTTCCTCTCGGACAGGGGCAGGAACGTGTTCCTCTCCGCCGGCCTGTCCGCGCTGGCAGGCTATGAGAGGGTAAACCGGAACGGCAGGCTCCTTTATGACGGGGCGACCCTGCTGCACAAGGGGGCCTTCATCTACGGCTTCGCCCCGGCATTCGAGATGGAGGCGTACCTGACCGACCGCTGGGCTTTTCTTTTCAATGTCCGGCAGCGTGTCTTCTTCGGATCGTCCGTAGGGCATTTCCATACGGTAGTGGCCGTCGGACTGAAATATATCATCGATTAATCTTTTAAGAACTGGAAACAATGAAAACAGGAACATTCATCATGGGATGTGCGCTGGCTCTGCTGGCGTGCACCCTTGCCGGCTGCGACGACCGTCTGGAAGTGCGGCAGGCATACGACTTCTCGCTCTCTTCCTGGTACCTGCAGGAAGGCATCGCACCCGACGAGACGGTGGAGATCCGTCTGACGCTTGACCGCGAGGGGGATTACCGGGAGGCCCGTTACCGCATCGGATACATACAGCTGGAGGGTGACGGCGAGGTGTTCGCCGCGGACGGAACCAGGCTGGTGAACCGCGAGCTGACGGAACTCTCCGGCATCGCGGGGCTGGACACGACGGACATCCGCCGCCAGGTGTTCACCCTTTTTTACCGGAACACGGGAGAGGACAATCCCGGGATCCGCTTCGTGGCGGTGGACAACTTCAGAGTGGAACGGACGCTGGACATCCCGTTCTCCATTGAGGACAAGGCAAATATGGATACAATCAAATAAAGAAAGACGGGAGCTATGACGGAACAGGAGAAATACGGCATAGAGCAGTTGTCGGAATATCTGGAAATGCAGATAAGGATCAAGGACGGGAGAATCAAAAGGTACAAGGAGCAAATGGATTCCGACTTTCTTTATTATTTCGCATGGGCGGGCAAGGACCTGTTCAAGGAGCATTACATGGTCGGGAAATATAAAGAACTCCGGCAGATTCTCAAGGAGGCGGAGAGTCCCGAAGCCGTGCAGGATTATCTTCAGAGAGAACGCGGGAAATGCCTCGAAAAACTGGTTGACGGCGAAATTTATACCCATTATTCGGAAGATATCTTCAATCTGGCACATTCTTATAAGACGGAATGCCGCCAGCAGCTCATCCGGGATTACAACGGGTTCGGGCAACTTCTCTCGATGAAGTCTCCCCGAAAGGAGGTGAAAGCAAGAACAGGGCCGGAAACAATGAAAAAGAAGTCGAACGGATTAAAAATGTAAAGCATGAGACAGGACAATTGGAATATTGAACAGCTCCGGCAGTCGCTGGACAGGAAAATTGCCGGTACGGAAGAACGGATACGCAAGGGGCTGGAAGAGGCGAAAAAGGACTATTCCCGTTTCTTTGAATGGCAGGCGGACGATGTGTACAAGGCAGGCCGCCTGCGTGATTACTACGGCGTGTTCCGCAACAAGGTGAACGGGACGGATGATGTGGAGGAACTGCAAAGGTACTTCAAGGATATCGTAAGATACCAGCAGGAAAGGCTGTTTGCCAATCCGCCCGCAAGGAACAGCACCAGCCCGATGGCAAACATGGCGCATACCCTGTCATTGGAATGCATGCAAAGGCTGATTCAGGACTGTCAGGGATTCTTGCATACTCTTTCCCTCAAGGAACCGAAAAGGGAAATGAAAGAGGCAAACGGGCAGCCTGTGAAGAAAAAGTCGAACGGATTAAAAAGATAATAAAATGGTACGACAGAATCCCAACGTTACAAGATTGATGGAACGTCTGGACGCTACGATGGAAGTGTTGGACGGGAAGATCCAGGAAGGCACGGCAAGGTCCAATGCAAACTACCTTTCTTTCTTTGAAGACAAGTCTGAGGAGTTATACAGGCTGTATTATATGTATAAATGCTTAAATGACCTGCGTTCCAATATAAGAAAACTTGAGACACCGCAGCAGATTCAGGAATACATACAGCGAAGAAGGAATGTCTGTATGGATAAACTGCTGGAACAGGACATCTCTGCCGGAAGTACAAGCCCGATGAGCAATCTGGCCCATACACTCCGGCTCGAGTGTTCGCAGCAGCTTATCCGTGAATATGACCTGTTTATCCGTTTCCTTACCGCGACACCGCGACAGAGGCAGGAAGAGGAGTGTATTTCAAAAGTCAACCGGGATAAAGCCCGGAAGGGAGGATTAAGATTATAGTAAAAGCAATGAAACAGGTAAAGAGAATGTCTGTTTGAAGAGGAAAGGCAATACTATGCCTGCTTGTGATGGCACTGTTGCCGTCAGGGCTGACTGTCAGCCTGTCGGCACAGTCTGTAAAGATGCGACAGGAACCGGATCCGGTAAAATTTGAGCTTGCAGTCAATCTTATAAAAAAATTCGAAAGTCTTCATGGTAAGGATAAATTTCCCTACTACGGATTTGGACACAGGTTATTACCAGGCGAAAATCTGTCCTACGACATGACGGAGGCGGAAGCGGAGGCACTGCTGCGTAGGGATCTCATGAAACGCTACGCATTGTTCCGAAGCTACGGCAAGGATGCACTTCTTTTAATGGTTTTGAGCTACAATGTGGGGACATCGGCAGTGCTCGGCTATGGGAAACGCCCCAAAAGCCGCCTGCTCCGGAAGCTGGAAGCCGGAGACCGTGACATATACAGGGAATACATTTCCTATTGCCACTACCGGGGACGGAAGGTCGAATCAATAGAAAGACGCAGAAAAATGGAATTTTTACTGCTTTATGAGAAATAAAAAAAACGAGGGAGAGCATACGCCATTTTGCTGTGCTCTCCCTTCTTTCATATATAAGGGTTTCAATACTTCCCGCATTATAAATCCGGTTGTTTATAATGTGGGAGTATGTCATGCCTAATACCCGATATTGAAATTCAGCAGTTGATGGATAAAAAGCCTGCCACGTTCCGTCCATACGGTATGCATGGCCGTTCCGGTTTCTCCGTTCCGGTTTTGCCATACATGCGTATGTGTCCGGGTATATCCTTCCTTATGATATCGGGCGGTAAGCATCCATGTTCCTGACTGGCGGAACTGGACTCCAAGCAATTTCAACCTGTAATTCAGCTCCCTTCCGCTCATTCCAAGTTCTTTGGCTATCTGTGTGGTCGTGTAGGTACTTGCCGAATGCAGGACCTCTTCAAAATATCTTACCTTAGGAGCCTGCCGGCTTAATTTGATGGCGTTCTGCGCGTTTTTCTCTTCCAGTACGGATATATGCCTGTCGCGTTCCTTTATCCTGTTTTCCGCGAGCAACAAGGCCCGTGAAAGCAGTTCGGAGTCGGTTTCTCCCTTTATGTCAAGCAGGTATCCGCCTTCTTTTAATGTTCGTGGGACGAGGTCGTCAAAGATCCAGCTTTCAAACCTTTCAGCCGAGGGCAGACGGCTTCCGGCTATAAGCCTGTACACGTTCCCTTCATCTATGAACTTGATTTTCTGACGTCCGCCCGTGGTAGGGATGTCGTGAACGCAGACTCCCTTCTGTTTACAGTGCCGGTCTATGGCATCCCTTGTATTGACGTATCCCAATGATGCGGCGACATCCTTTGCGCAAAACCATATTTTGCCGTCCTTCTCGACTGTCCGGATTTTACCGAACTCAGGATGTTCCGCTATAACAAATGTATGCATGCTGTCTATTATTTATAAGTTGATTCTATCGCTTTGAATATCTCATGGATTACCTGGGGGACGATGGCGTTTCCATATCCCTTGACGGACTGCTGCCGCCAGGAAGAAAAGGTAATACCGTCCAATTGACGGGGAACCCCATCATCTCGGCCACAAACAGGGGATTGAGTTGGAAACTCCTCCCAGTCCGGGCAAAGAAATCGGGAAGGCTGCCCTGATGCGGGTTCTTCCCCTTCCTTTTGAAATTTTCCAAGGTCGGCGCGCCCTTCCAGTCCCTTGCAGTCGGTGTCGGGAGCAGCCCGTGGAAGTCCAGGAAGTCCGTCAGGCCGTTGGGGTTCTTCTCCCTGTCCTCCGTCTCGTGCATCGACACGCGCCCCTGACGTTTCCAGCGTTCCACCCGCTGCCGGTGGTGTATCTCCGTCGCTGTCGGGGTGGGCAGCAGCATCTCGCGGATGATTTCCGGAAGACCCTTCTGGAGACAGTTCGGTCCCCTCGGGCTGTAATCCCTCGCCATCGGCGTGGGCAACAAACCATATGCGGTCCCTTCTGTGCGGGGCACCGACGGCACAAGCCGGAATAAGCAGCGGCTGGACGGTATATCCTTCACGCTCAAGATCACGGCAGATGGTCTCGACGACGTATTCCTCCCGCTTGCGGTATACAGGCTGATCCTCTCCGAATAGAGAGGGCTGACATCCCACGTGAGCCGCCTTGCCGGGCTGTACCATCGTGAGGATGCCACCAACGTTCTCACCAACAATCCAACCGGGCCGGATCTCGTGAATGGCACGGAGCATGTGAGGCCAGAGGTAACGGCTGTCCTCCGCGCCCTTTCGCCGGCCGGCAACGGAAAAGGGCTGGCATGGGAAACCTCCTGTGAGGATGTCGATCCGTCCCCTTCATCCCCGAAAATCCGTAGTTGTAATATCCGTATAACTTTCTGCATGGCTGAACCAGTAATTTAAAATTCGGTTACAAAACTCATCTATCTCACAATGGAAGGCGTTACGCCATCCCATTCATTCGGCGGCAAGATCCGCCGCACCAAACCCGCTGAACAGCGAGGCATGTACCAACTGTCTCATATTGAATCCTATTAATCGGTTAATGAATCCGTTACATTTCCTGTCTCTTTTTTCACCGGAACGGTTATCGCCATTCCGTCGATCTTGCGGTATATCTTTCCCATCTCCAGCATGTTCTTTAACCGCAGGATATCCGTAATCTCGTAGACGGTTATACCATTCTGCACGCTGAAACGGATATATCCCTTCTGACGTTGTGTCTCCACTTCCTCACGGGTCATCTGGAGAAGCTCGCAGATCTCCTCCAGCGTGAAGGTCAGTTGAACTTCCTTGACGGTATGCGCATAGGTCAGGATACTCAGTATCTGCAGGCATTTACGGTGTGCCTTGACAAGGGCGGCAAACTTGTTCCGCTCGATCATGATGTACTTACTTTGATTTTCCATTCTTCTTATTATTAATTGTTATTGGTTCCTGTTCTTCGAGGGCTTCCGGCAGGACGGCCGTGCCATATTCCTCCCGGAGGAACTTGTACACGTCGAATGCCCAGAAGTACACCTTGCCGCTGATCTTGAAGGACGGCAGCTTTCCCGACATGCGCCAGCGTATCAGTGTCCGGTCGCAGACTTTCAGCTGGAGACGCATGTCGCGGCTGTCCAGCATCTGCTTGCCGTTGAAATTACTAAGTGCTTCCAACTCCATTTCCAGACGGGCGATGAGCTTGTTCTGACGCTCGAAGCATCCTTCGATCATCTGCCTGAGCTCCATGATTTCATTCTTGCCTTCTTCCATTTGTCGGTTGTTTTTAGTTCGATACTGTTTTTGTCTTTCTTCGCCTGCAAAGTTTGGGAAAATCGGAGGGTGAACATAGGGCTGACGGATACCGCCAGCCCCATATTTTGCCAGTAAATCATTATGTATCAATGATGTATTTTTTGAAGTTTTTTGAGAGGGTAAAACCCTATTACCGGGAATAAACTATTCGGAGGAGAGGTAATACAGTAAAAAGAGGATATCTTACGGATGGCAATAAAAAAGGAGACCAAGTCCGAAATAGGACCTGATCTCCCTTGAAAATCTCGCATAAAAACTTGCTAAGGTCAAGTAAATTAACTACTTTTGTAGCTGAAGAGTTATTTGAGGTTATGCAGAAAAACGCAAGCAAGCGATGGATTTTCGTCACCTAATCGTTACCTGCCTATTTTCTATGCTCCGCTTATCTTTTGAAACTCAAAAAATTAAAAAGAACTACGCTATTTTTTGTGTAAAGATGGTAGTGTTTCAATAAAAGACTTTGAGGTTTTAAAAAAACATCAAGGTCTTTTTGGAAAACATCAAGGTCTTTTTGCAACATTCAGTGCGAGCTGCATATTTTTTAATGTACGTACGCATCGGAATACACATACGGTAGCATAAGTCTACACGTATATACGCATCAGGTCACACGTATATACGTATCGAGCTACACGTACGTACGCATGAGCCTGCACGTGTTATAATATACAATAAATATATTTGTCAAATCGCTTTGCTATGGAGGCTGACACATTTGTCTGCCTTCACAGCAAAGCGATAATGAGAATTACCTTCGAGCACTACCCAAAGGATATAAAGAAGTTATGTTTCCGTTTATTTCAACAAGATTCCAACCTCACCAACGGTGGTTGCCGGCTTGTTGTTTATTTCGGCAACAGGCTCTAGTTTAAAGTAACGCGCCGGATATTTCTTACCGAAACGAACAAAATAAGGAACAGGATTGTGCATGATGTTGCTGAATTCTCCACTGGCATCGCACTTAGTCCAATTCTTGCCATCGATACTAACATAGAAATTATACTTATAAATCGTTCCCGTAAGGTCTTCTTTTTGCGCAGGTGCATAACTGAAACCGATAACTTCCGATGCTTTACCCATATCCACCACCAAAGGAGTCAGAGCCTTGGCAGTCCACACAGTCTGAGGATCTCCGTCAATGGCATTAGCCGCTTCCGCCGGCATACCCACCGTTTTCCAGTCTTTCACCGAAACATCACTTAACTTCACTTTCACATTCTTTTCTGTCAAAGGTTGTGCATAATAAAGACCGATATTGGAAATATTGGCTGTTCCGCGAGCGGCATTTACGGTCACCCTCAACTTTTCCGCTTTGCTGTCGGAGAAACGGACAAGACGTTTATAACCCACCGTCGTTCCTTCAGCCACATGACGCCATGCCCCATTGGTAAACACCTCAATCGTAAAATCTTCTATGCGTTGTCCCTTAGAGATATCTTCCTGAATAAGGAATGTATTGACCAAAGCATCTTTTTTCAGTTTATACACTTTCGACTCACCGGCTTTGGCTGTCCATGCAGCATTCCCCTTTTCCACCTGATTGTCGGCAAATGTTTTTTTGACATAAGAAGCCAGTTCCTTGATGCGGTTGGCATCATTCTCGTGAATCAATCCGCGTCTGTCGGGAGGGATATTCAGCAACAGCACAGAGTTATACCCCACCGACTTGAAATAAATATCAGTCAGATGTGCCAATGATTTTACCTGGTTGTCCTGTTCGGCATGATAGAACCATCCCGGACGGATAGACACATCCACTTCCGACGGATACCAATAGAGTGCCGGAGCCTTCTCTAATAAAGCACGGCTTCCCAAATCCTTACCGGTTCCTTTAATACCCAACTTTGCATAACTTTCGTCGGCACCCGCATAAGAATGGGGCATAAGAGCCGTAGCGCTCCATTCGGTTTCACGCCCGATACCACGTTCGTTGCCCACCCAGCGTACATCATCACCCATAATGGCTGTCACGGCTTTCGGTTGCAGTCGGCGGATGGTTTTCAAGATGGCATCCCAATCATAAATCTGCTTCTTGCCGTTGGGACCTTCTCCATTCGCACCGTCAAACCAAACTTCGTGCACTTCACCGTAATTGCTCAGAAGCTCGGTGAGCTGTTCGATAAAGAATTTATTGTATGCGGGAGAATCGCCATAACATTCGGCATTACGATCCCATGGAGACAGGTAAACACCAAACTTGATGCCGTACTTGTCGCAGGCGTCGCGCAACTCACGGACAACGTCTCCTTTGCCATTCTTCCACGGAGAATTGGCCACAGAATGTTTGGTTGTCTTAGTAGGCCAAAGGCAGAAACCATCATGGTGCTTGGCCGTAATAATCGCCATTTTGAAACCGCCTTCTTTCAGTGAGCGCACCCATTGTTCGCAATCCAGCTCGGTGGGATTGAAGACAGCAGGGTCTTCTTTTCCGCTTCCCCATTCATTGCCGGTAAACGTATTGATGCCAAAATGCAGGAAAGCGGTAAACTCCATTTGTTGCCATGCCAACTGTTGCGGAGTGGGCACCAGGCGGGAAGCCATATCCACTTTCTGTTCCAAAGTCGCCCCGACGGGGAAGGTCACTTGTTTCTCATAGTACTCCTGAGCTTGTGCACCTAAAAAGGCACAAACCAAGGCTGCGGTCAGAATTGTTTTTCTCATGTGTCTTATTTTTATTTTGCCAAAGGGCGAATCATAAATTCAAAAGTATGCTTTTGTACGGGGACAAGGTATTGGGGCAACACACCCGGTCCGCAAGTAGCGGTGCCCACTCCCGACTGTTCTGCATCGAGATGAACGGTTACAACACCTGTCCGTTTCAACTCATTGATATGAGTTGCCTTGTCCACATTCATATCCGTAAAAGGAATAACACTGAACTGAAAGTGCTTGTCCGAACGGAAAGTCAATCCGTTACCCGCCTCATCCGTCAGGTTCACCCAACGTACATCCGTGCGATTTCCTGTTGCCTGCGGTCTCACATAATAATGGAACATACGCTCTGCATCTGTGTGGTAAATGCCGATACGTCCCGACCGGTTACGGTCTGCATAAGTTTCATGCTCACCGCGTCCCAAATACGAAACTTGATTATAAGTATCCGGCATTTCGAAAGCCAGGCCGACTCTCGCCAACGAAGTAATAACGGCCGTATCAGGAACAAACGTTGTTTTCACTTCCAATGTACCATTCTTTCTCAACGTGTACAGGAAGTCGGCAGTACCCACTTTACGACCTTCGGCATTCAGCAATTCCACTTTGGCTTTGCCGCCTTTTGCAGACGATTCGACAAAAGTCGCTCTTTGAACCAAATTGTCCAAGCCTGCCTTTTTCCAAGCTCGTGCACCACCTGTTCTTTCACGGTTATCATTATCTGTGACAGGACGATAAAGACTCAGCACAACGGGAGATGCCAGCATTTCCTTACCATTATACATATAAGAACGCAAGGCTCCTGTTTGCCGGTCAATATCCCATTTCACTTCTCCTTCCGGTTTGGAAACCTGCGTATGGAAATTCTTGCCGGCAGGCAAGACAAACTGATCATAAGCCACCTCAAAATCAGTTCCGATAAAAGGTTGAGGCGTATCAGGCGTCCAGCTCAGATTGAGATATGCTTCACGAATATTCGATGGCAACTTTATACGACCCAAAGCAAAATCAGCAGTTGCATGGGGAGCACAATCTATTTTGTGAGTACCTTCCTTGATGACGGTTCCATTATCACCTACCACCTGCCAATGCAGCGTATAGGCATTCAGATTAGTAAAATCGTACCAGTTTTTCACCTTTAACGAAAGATTGCGTCGGTCTGTCAGTGCCGACTTAATATACTGATAGTTTTTCTTTACCTCGATAAGGTGAGGATGTGGTTCACGAGCGGCATTCACCAGCCCGTTACAACAGAAATTGCCGAAACTGGGCACTCCTTCGGGACCATAATCGCCTCCATAGCTCCAATACCATTTACCGTTTTCATCTATCTCGCGGAAAGACTGGTCCACCCAATCCCAAATACAGCCACCTTGCACAATAGGTTCGGACTCAAAAACATCCATGTATTCTTTCAGTCCGCCACCACTGTTACCCATTGTATGCAGATATTCAGTCATTATAAAGGGACGGTAAACTTTCGGTTCGGTCTGGCGTGCATACGCCCTGAGTACATCTACGCCACGATACATACGACAATAGATATCCGTATTGTAATTCTGCTCCGCACGTTCATACTGCACCGGCCGAGACTGTTCTATAGATTTCATCCAATCATAAGTACGTTCAAAATTGATACCATTGCCGGCTTCATTGCCCAATGACCAGATAACGATGGCAGGATGATTCTTTGAGCGCTCATACATACGCTGTATACGGTCCATGTGAGCAGGCAGCCAAGTAGAATCTTTCGCCAAAGATGCCGCACCATATCCCATACCGTGAGACTCGACATTCGCCTCATCAATCATATACAGTCCGTAGCGGTCGCATAACTGATACCAATAGGGATGAGTGGGATAATGAGAGTTACGGACAGTATTTATATTATGCTGTTTCATCAGTTTAATATCTTCTTCCATCAACTCTTTGCTCACGGTACGTCCCAATTGGGAGTGTTCATGTCGATTGGTGCCTTTCACCAGCACAGGCACGCCATTGATACAGAACCGTCCATCTTTTATTTCCGAAGTACGGAAACCAACCATACAACCGGTCAGTTCGGAAACTTCTCCATCGGGGTTCTTTAGTTCCAAAACCAATGTATAAAGATTGGGATGCTCTGCACTCCAAGGCTTTACATCCGGTATCCGTTGTTCTTCAAAAGCAATGAAGTTACTGAGGCCTCTCGACTTAATCGGCTGCTCTCCCCTCAGTACGGTTCTTCCTGCAGCATCCTCCAAGCGATAAGACAAAGAAGAAGCTGAAGCAGAGGGTCCCTCAACAGTTGCCTCCAGTCCGAATATACCTTCTTTATACTCTTTCTTATCCAAAGACGAAATTACTTTATAATCTGAAATATATTGCTTGGGAGTGCTGTAAAGATATACATCACGCTCAATGCCGCTAAGCCGCCACATATCCTGACACTCCAGATAGGAACCGGCACTCCAACGGTATACTTCCAAGGCAACCGTATTCTCACCTTCCTGCAACTTATCCGTGATATCCCATTCTGCAGGAGTCTTCGAACCTTGGTTATAGCCAAGTAAATGGCCGTTCACCCAAATATAATAAAAGGAGATTACCCCTTCACAGCAAATTACCACACGGCGGTCTTTCCAGCTTGCCGGAATGCTGAATGTGCGACGGTAAGAGCCGACTTCATTTTCTTCATAAGGCACCAGTGGAGGATTCTTCTTAAAATGGAACATTTTGTCATCAAACTCATAAGTTTCGTTGACGTAAATGGCCGTTCCATAGCCTTGTCGTTCCCAGTTACCCGGTACATTGATCTCCGCCCAGCTTCCGTCATAGAATGAAGGCTTATAAAAATCCTTCGGACGGTTATCGGGATTCTTCACCCAATGGAATTTCCATTTTCCGTTCA
>OGKF01000734.1_pt1 | contig 17005 bp, 17 predicted proteins | sample 1572391 | NCBI WGS metagenome assembly OGKF01 (sample SAMEA2582095, study PRJEB24529) | metagenome | biome: Human gut stool | place: China | collected 2011
ATGGAGGCACATTTTCCGGAACTTAAATTTCCATTATTTTCCAGCCGGTTAGGGGCGGACATCATAGAAGTACAGGCATCCAAGGCAAATGGACTGGTACGTTTATGTGAATACTATGGAATGGATATAAGCCAGACGGTGGCATTTGGAGACAGCATGAATGATTATGAGATCGTTCAGGCAGCTGGAACCGGGATCGCTATGGGAAATTCAGTCCAGAAGCTGAAAGATACAGCCGATTATGTGACAGATGATATTGCCCGGGATGGAGTCTGGAAGGCATGCAGACATTTTGGATGGATATAGCTGAAAATATGCAGCCATGTGTGAGTACAGGAGGAGAAGGAATATGAATACAGTAAATGATGGATCAACGGAGAAAATGACCGTGAATCAGAAATTAGAATTGCTCAGAACAAAGATGAAGGAACGTGGCATGGATGCCTATATGGTGCCTACTGCTGATTTTCATGAGTCCGAATATGTGGGAGATCATTTTAAATGCAGACAGTTCCTGACCGGTTTTACCGGTTCTGCGGGAATTGCAGTAGTGACCATGAAGGAAGCATGCCTGTGGGTAGATGGAAGATATTTTGTCCAGGCGGCAGTACAGCTTCAGGGAACTTCTGTAAAGATGATGAAAATGGGACAGGAAGGCGTGCCTTCTGTAGCCGGATATCTGGAAGCAGAAGTGCCGGAAAATGGCTGTCTGGGCTTTGACGGAAGAGTAGTCAATGCATTGACCGGTATTGATCTGGAAAAGCGCCTGAAAGAAAAAAATGCAAGGATCCTTTGCAGTGATGATCTTATCAATGAGATCTGGGAAGACCGTCCGGCACTGTCCATGGAGCCGGCATGGGCATTACATGAGAAATATGCAGGAAAGACAGCAGAAGAAAAATTAAAAGAGCTTCGTGCAGAAATGAAGAAGGAGCATACAGATATGTATGTTCTGACATCGCTGGATGATATTGCATGGCTGTTAAATATCAGGGGAAATGATATTGCTTATAATCCGGTAGTGCTTTCCTACGTGATCGTAACAGAGGATAAATTGTATCTGTTTGTAAATGAAGAAGTGCTTCACGGAGAAGCATATCCATATATGGATAATTATCATAATATAGATATGCTTAAATATCTGGAAGATTTAGGGACAGAAATACTGCCTTATGATGATATCTATAAAATGGCAACAGATATTACGGGACATAAGATCCTTATGGAGAAGCAGCATATCAATTATGCTTTGTATAACATATTAAAGGATAAGAATGAACTGGTTGATAAGATGAATCCCACTTCTGATGCGAAAGCAGTAAAGAATGAGGTTGAGATTGAAAATGAGAAGAAAGCTCATATTAAGGACGGTGTAGCTGTTACCCGTTTTATCTACTGGTTAAAGCACCATATTGGAAAAGAGCGTCTTACAGAGATGAGTGTCCAGGATAAGTTAGAGGAATTCAGGAAAGAGCAGGAAGGCTATATTGAGCCAAGCTTTGCTACAATCTCTGCTTATGGGGCGAATGCGGCTATGTGTCACTATTCTGCAACAAAGGAAAGTGATACGGTACTGGAAGACCATGGCTTTTATCTGGTAGACTCTGGTGGCCAGTATTATGAGGGAACTACGGATATTACCCGTACCATTGCGTTAGGAGAACTGACGGAGGAAGAAAAAGAGCATTTTACTCTGGTCCTTATAAGCATGCTGCGATTAAAAGAAGTGAAATTTTTATATGGGTGCAGAGGCTTAAGCCTTGATTATGTGGCAAGAGAGCCATTTTGGAGCAGGGGACTGAATTTTGACCATGGAACCGGTCATGGTGTGGGCTATCTGTTAAATGTTCACGAAAGACCAAATGGCATCCGCTTCCGTATGGTGCCGGAGCGGCATGATAATGGTGTTCTGGAAGCTGGAATGATCACTTCTGATGAACCGGGACTTTATATTGAAGGAAGCCATGGTATCCGTACAGAGAACCTGATCCTTTGTGTAAAGGATGAGAAGAACCAGTATGGCCAGTTTATGAAGTTTGAGTTCCTTACCTTTGTACCAGTTGATAAGGATGCGGTAGTGAAAGAGCTGATGACAGAGAGAGATATTGCTCTTCTTAACGCATATCACAAAGAGGTGTTTGAGAAGATCAGTCCGTATATGGATGACCAGGAGAAAGAGTGGTTAAGAAAGGCAACGGCCCCGATCTAAGGGATCGTTTAAGGGACCGTTGCGTCTGCTTCAGGTATTTGTACAGATTGGGAATGCGTTAAAGATGTATCTGCTAAGTTTGATGGACTATTCTGCGTATGGAAGATCTACAATGGTATAGTTATGGTGGATAGCAGGGAGGATCTTGTTTAACAGGTCTTCTGTGCGGAATTTCAGGCTGGAGGTGTTGATACATGGATGACATCCGAAGTAAGGATGGTTCTCCAGGATATCTTTGTCTATGAGCAGCCGGACTTTGTTTTCTGGGTCGTTCATCAGACCGAGAACACTTACAGAACCGGGAGTGATGTTAAGGTACTGTTCCATAAATTCCGGTTCGGCAAAGGAAAGACGGGCGCTGCCGATCTGCTTGGAGAGAGCGGCTGTTTTGAACTTTTTGCTGCCTGGAAGGATCAGCAGATAGAAGGCGGTTTTCTGGGTATTGCGAAGAAATAGGTTTTTGCAGATCTCAATGCCTAAAAGCTTACCTACTTCCTGGCATGCTTCCATAGTGGGTAGTGTGTCATGGTCTGCACGGGTATAGGTGATCCCAAGGGAGTCTAACAGGTCATAGGTGCGTATCTCCTTTGGAAGACGGTCGGTAGTATCTGCCGGTCGGCCAGTGTATATAGTATGGTCAATGTAATAAGAAACGGGATCTTGTGATGTGGATGTTTCGCTCATAAATATCACCTCATTGTTTTAGGATGTTGATAAGTACGATTATAAGAGCGAAGGAATAAATTGTCGATAGGATATGAATGAAAAAGGTGTAAAAATGCAGGAAAAAAACGTGCAGGGAAAGAAAAAACAGGAAAAGAAAGTTCAAGGGAATAAATCCCAGGAAAATAGAATACAGGGAAAACAAGTACAGGAAGGCAAAAATCAGGGAATCCCCAAAAGGGAAAATAAAAGACCGGAAAGCAGAGCAGTGAAAGGGGTAAGGCCAGAGCAGAAGCAAAGGCCAGAGCAGAAACAGAAGGCGGCAAAGTTTGGAAAACCGGTTCTGAAACAGCAGTCTGGCCAGAACGTGGAAAAGGGAAAGAAGAACGCTAAAAAGAGCATGTGTCCTGTTATGCGTCAGTGCGGCGGATGTCAGATGCTGGATATGCCTTATGCAGAGCAGTTAAAGACGAAAAGAAAGCGTCTGGAAACGTTGTTGAAGGGAATCTGTCCTGTAAAAGACATGATAGGAATGGAAGATCCGTTTTATTATAGAAACAAAGTTCATGCTGTATTTGACAGGGATAGAAGGGGCAATATTATTTCCGGTATTTATCAGGAAAATACTCATAATGTAGTACCTGTGGAGAAGTGCATGATCGAAGACCAGAAGGCAGATGAGATCATTGGCACTATTCGCGGCATGTTAAAGTCTTTTAAGATCCGTACATTTGATGAAGATACAGGTTATGGCCTGCTGCGCCATGTGCTGATCCGCAGAGGCTTTGAAAGTGGGGAGATCATGGTGGTACTGGTAACAGCTTCTCCTGTATTTCCGTCAAAGAATAATTTCGTAAAGGCATTAAGAGAGAAACATCCGGAGATCACCACCATTGTCCAGAATATCAATGGACGGGGAACCAGCATGGTACTGGGGGAAAAGGAGCATGTGCTGTATGGAAAAGGATATATTGTGGATACGCTGTGCGGCTGTAGCTTCCGTATTTCTTCCCGTTCGTTCTATCAGGTAAATCCGGTCCAGACGGAGAAATTGTATACAAAGGCTCTGGAACTGGCTGGACTGACTGGAAAAGAGACAGTTGTGGATGCGTATTGTGGTATAGGAACTATTGGTATTATTGCAAGCAAAAAGGCCGGAAATGTGATCGGCGTGGAATTAAACCAGGATGCAGTCCGGGATGCCATCAACAACGCCAAAATGAACCAGATATCCAATATCCGTTTCTTCTGCAATGATGCCGGCCGTTTCCTGGTCAATATGGCAGAGGCTGGTGAAAAAGCCGACGTAGTCATCATGGATCCCCCGAGAAGCGGAAGTACCGAAGAGTTCATGGATTCCATTGCAAAGATGGGAGCGAAAAAAGTAGTTTATGTTTCCTGCAACCCAGAGACATTGGCAAGAGATCTGGCTTATATGAAGAAGCTGGGGTATAAGGCGAAGGAAGCAGTAGGATTTGATATGTTTCCGGCGACGGAGCATGTGGAGACGGTTGTCTTGCTTTCCAAGGGCGAGGTCGACTCGAAAAAGATTCGGGTTGAGTTCTCTTTGGAAGATATGGATATGTCCGAATTTCAGGATGGGGCAACCTACACCCAGATCAAGGACTATGTGCTGGAGCATAGCGGGTTAAAGGTATCCAACCTTTATATCTCGCAGATTAAACGAAAATGTGGGATTGAGGTCGGCAAGAACTACAATCTGCCCAAATCCGAAGATTCCAGACAGCCCCAGTGTCCGCCGGAAAAAGAGAAAGCAATCCGAGAAGCTATGAAATATTTTGGGATGATTTAATATCCCATATTATGGAGGTTGCTTATGGATAGATTGATTTCTTGTGAGTTCAACATGGATAATGCTTGTGTGGAACTAAAATTTGCAAATGGCAGCATGATTGCCATTGATACCATCGCCGTGGAGAATGAGGTTGCCGATAATATGTATCAGCGGTCAGAATTGGACTATCTGATCTACAATGATCCGATTGGATATGCAGACTTGATATTGAACGGAAACCCCGAAATTTATCTAAAAACTGTAACTGAATGTGAACCCTTAGATTAAAACTCAGCCCTCTGCCTTTTCATTGGCAGAGGGCCGTTTTTTGCTTAACAGTTATTGAGCATCCCTTAATTGCTCTACAACACTGCATTTCGCTGCGTTGTCATACATCATGCAAGGAATCAGCCACCCCAGCAGAAGAAATACCGGAATTGTCAGCAGGACAGGCAGAATGGTGAATCGATACTCAAAGAACCAGAACATACTGCCCAGCATTTTTCCTGCAAGAGGTCCCACCGCCAGCGACAGAATAAAAGCCACCGCTACGGAGGACATTGCGTAAAACAATCCCTCGTAGATCAGCATGGTTTTGAGCTGCCGGTTCGTCATTCCTACAGCCTGAAGCACAGCAAATTCACGGCGGCGGGAAAGAATACCGGTCATCATGGCGTTGAAGAAATTTAAGAGTCCCACCAGCCCAATGATAGCACAGAGGATACCACCTACCAGAAGGAACATCTGCCGGAACTGAGCAAACTCAGAGCGAGCCGTGGCCTTGCTTTCATACATCAAGGGCGAAAACTCACCGGCAGTGAGCTTCGATAGATATTGCTCTGCTTCGGTCTCGTCAGCTTCGTCTGCTGTGTCGAACAGGTAGAGCATCGGAATGGCCGCACCACCGCTGTCCCTCTGGGCGGTATCCACAGACAAAACTGTCTCATATCCAATACCACCATAACGATAACTCATGGAATACGGAAGCTCTACCAAGGCGCAGACCGTGTACTCTACATCTCTGGCTCCATACAGTTTTTCCTGAAGGTACTCCTCCGGTGTATCTTCGGTGCGGAGTTCCCCGGTGCGGCTGTCGATATATTTCACATCGTCCGCATAGGTGGCGGTGATCGTGTCTCCCACCTTGGGGTAGTATTCAGGATTGGGCAGATTACCGTAGTCATCTAAGGAAACCGCAATGGCAATAGCGTTATTGTTTGGCTCCAGCATAGGAGAAATATCTCCGTCGAACACTTGCAGCTTGTCAAACAGGCTGTTATCCAGAGCCTCGATTCTGGTATCTCCCATCACCATATCGCCCCGGTGCTCCATGCGGCTCATATGGCTGTCCAACTGCTCAGCACTTTCGTACCTTGCATAGTCCTGCCGCAGAGCATCCTCCGTCATCCAAAGATATACGGGTTTTCGCACAGCATATCCCGTGCCGGAAAGACTGGGCTTTGTGTTTGCTGCGATCTCTTCGATCTGTTCCGGCGTGATGAATTCATCTGCCGGGTTGTAACGGAAATAGTCGGGCGTGCTGACGATAAAATCGGCGCAGGTCGTGAAGGATACATACTTCTCCATGCTGAAGCCGCCCACAAAGGCACACAGCGCATTGAACAGCGTCACCGACAGTGCCAGAGACACCACCACCAGCACCGTCTTTTTTTTGTTTCGTCCCAGATTGGCAAAGGCCATCTGATGGAGCTTCGCTCCCCGGGTGCTGCGCTGTTTTTTCTTGGTCTGCATTGCATCCGTATATTTGGTAGCCTCTACCGGAGAAACCCTGGCTGCCATTTTCCCGGGCTTGGAACAGGACAAAAGCACCGTCAGCAGGGCAAACAGCACGGAGCCAACAAAGATCACAGGCGAAGTGCTGATGGTGGTGATGCCTGCATCCAACTGGGTGGAGCGCAAGACAACAGGCACCAGAACAGCGCCGATGCCGTAGCCCAGCAGCAGCCCTGCCGGAATGCCGATCAGACAAAGCAGAAGTGCCTGCTGGCGAATGATGCGTTTGAGCTGCCGGGGCGTTGTGCCAATGGTTTTCAGAAGTCCGTAAAACCGGATATCCCCCGCAACAGAGATCTGGAAAATGTTATAAATGATAAGATACCCGGTAAAAATCACCAGCAGCAAAAAAGCTGCTATGGCGACCATCAGCTCTGGATCGAGCTGCGACTCCAGCTGGGATGAGGTATATCCCCAGTTGACGCCGATCCGGACGCTGTTGGGATCGGTATAGCTGTCCCATGTGTAGCCAAGATCGGTATCCACCTGCTCCATCTGCCCTTGAATGTTTGTGCCGGAGGCCAGCATGACATTCAAATCGGTGCGGAAAGACTGTAACCCTGTTTTCACTGCCTGCGCTTCGATGTCATCTGCGTAATCACGGCTGATGTTGATGTAATGAACAGGCATTAGTTCATCATAGTCCCAATAGCCCACCAGCGTAAAGGTATCTGTTACAGTAAAGGCGGTTTGATCCTTGTCCGTAATGGAATAGGAAACCGTGACCTCGGCGCCCAGCTCCGGCGTTACGCCAAGCAGCTGCAACGCTGCCGTATCCATGGCTACCTCTTTGCCGCTTTCGGGCATCCGTCCGGTAGTAGGGGTTGCATAGCTCCATTTAGTGCAGTTGGCATCCATGTAGCTGATCTCTGCCGGTATTTTGGCAAAGACCCCCTCCGCAGTGATACCGATTACCTTCCGTGCCCCCGCAGCCTTCACCTTTGGGTGGGCAGCGATGCGTTCCGCCTGCTCGGGGGAAACATCCTTAAAGGTGCCATGCGCATAGCCGCCTACCTGCCGAAACTGGTAGGTTTCATAACTGGCGTTCAGTGACAAGACAATGGTGAACATGGAAGTAAATAGCAGCGTTGTCAGCGCAATGGCAAAAATAGCGATCAGATTGCGGCGACGGTTCGCATAAAGAGATTTTAAGCTGAGCTTTCGAATACATTTTCTGTTTTTGACATTCATCGTAGCCACCTCCCGTTAGTTCTGGGAGACGATCCGACCATCTTCGATACGGATAATGCGGTCTGCCATCTGCGCAATTTCTTCGTTGTGAGTGATCATTACGATTGTCTGGGCGAACTTTTGACTGGTGACTTTCAAAAGGCTCAATACATCCTGGCTGGTTTTGGAATCCAGATTGCCGGTGGGTTCATCTGCCAGAATGATAGCGGGTGCTGCCGCCAGCGCACGGGCAATGGCTACTCGCTGCTGTTGACCGCCTGAGAGCTGATTGGGCAGCGCATCCAGACGATCATCCAGCCCAAGTGTCTGTACAATTTGCTGTACGAAATCCTTATTGACCTTGCCACCGTCCAGCTCAATGGGTAGAACAATATTTTCATACACATTCAGCACCGGAACAAGATTATATGCTTGGAACACAAAGCCGATTTTCCTGCGGCGGAAGATGGTCAGCGCTTCCTCCTTCAGGGAGAAAATATCCTGTCCGTCCACCATGACCGTGCCGCTTGTAGGGCGATCCAGCCCGCCCAGCATGTGCAGCAGCGTGGATTTGCCGGAGCCGGATGTGCCGACAATTGCAACAAATTCGCCCTTCTTTACACTTAAATCAACTCCATCCAACGCATGAACTGCGTTATTGCCGGAGCCATAAATCTTTTTCAGGTTTTTTGCCTGTAAAACTTCCATAAATGAGTACCTCCATGAAAAAATCTGTATGTATGAAAGGAAATGATCCTTTGATACATACAGATTATCGCATAGGAATCTTTCCACATTCTTTCCGGCGGAAAATGAAATCTAACAGTTTTGATAGAATTGTTGTTATTTCGGCAGAAATATGGAAAACGTACTTCCTTTTCCCGGAACGGAAGCAACCTTGATATAACCGCCCTCGCCGGATATGATCTGTCGGGCAAGGTATAAGCCGATGCCGACCCCTTCTTGTTTCTGCACACTATTTGAGCGGTAAAAGCGAGCAAATATCTTCGCTTGCTCATTTTCCGGGATGCCTGAACCGGTATCCGATATATCGATCCTTGCAAACATTTCATAGCTTACGGCAGAAATAGTAATGGTGCCATGCTCTGTATATTTGATGGCGTTGTCTACGATATTAGCCAGCGCTTCCGCTGTCCATTTGAAGTCGAATACAGCAAAAGCATCTGTATCCTGCATTTGCAAAGACAATCCTTTTTCAGAAGCCTTGGCAGTATATTGTTCTACCACACTTTCAAGCAGCGGCTGCAGCGCTGCTTGCTGAGGGGAGAGTGAAATGATCCCGTTTTCCAGTCTGGAAAGCTTTACGAGAGAATCGATCAGAAATCGCAGCTTTTCCGATTGTTTGTACAGCGCCTCCACATTTGCCTTCGCCGATGCAGGCAGAGTTTCCTCCATCAGAAGCTCGCTGTATAACAGCAGGTTTGCAATCGGCGTTTTTGTCTGGTGGGAGATGTCCGCAATCAAGGTTTTGATTTTGTCTTTTTCCTGCGCTATGTTTTGAGAAGATGCTTCTGCGGCGGAAAGATAGTGCGCAAACTTCGTTTCCAATGCAGATAGCTGGCTTTCATCAAAATTGGTTTCAGAAAAGGAGCCGGTCATGGCAGCGTCCAGCATCCTTTCGATTTCTTCCATCGTTTTTCTGATCTTTCTCCGCTCCCATAATACAACAGCTATCGCCGCCAGAAAACACAGCAGTATGATCACAATGCCGGTTTTATTCATCTTTTGTCACCCAGCTATAACCGATTCCATAGACGGTTTTAATGTATTTCTGTGCGCCAAGCTTATCCCTCAGACGCTTGATCGTAACAGACAAAGCATTTTCATCCACATATTCTGCGCCATCTGTCCAGATCCGGTCGACAAGGTCTCCACGGGTCATGGTTCGACCACGATTTTCAACAAGCAGACGCAGTAATTTTTGTTCTGTTTTACTCAATTCCACTTTTGAATCTCCCACATAAAAGGTCATAGCCTCAAAGTCAAAGTGAAATAGATCAATATGGATCGGCGCATTTTTATGGTTTGACGCTTGCTTTCGCAGTTGGGTATTCACCCTTGCCCGCAAAACCGAAAGAGAAAAGGGCTTGGTAATATAATCATCAGCGCCCCTCTCCAGCCCGTCTACGATGTCCAGATCGGTGTCGTTGGCAGTCAGCAGAATAACAGGAACTCCGGGCATGTTTTCCTTGACCTCCCGGAGCAGCTCAAGCCCATTGCCATCCGGCAGATTGATATCCAACAGGATCAGGGATACACCGCCGCAAAGCAGCTGTTCCTTCGCCGCTTTTAGGTCTTGGCAGGAAATGATCTGACGGTCATCTGCTTTCAGTGCTTTACTTAAACCCTGATTCAACCCTATATCATCTTCAATAATCAATAATTGTTCCATGTATCTCACTCCCTCGTTATTCAAAGGCCACCATTATTTCCTTGGGTAATTTTTCGTTCTCACAGTTCAGAAGATAGGCGATTGCTCTGCTTGCAAATTTGTTTATTTTCACTGTATCCCAACTCTGCCCCTATGGCTTGAATTAAGAGGGCATATCCGTTAGAAAATGCATCAAAATTGTCCTCATGTAGTTCTACAAACTCTATTGATTCAACAAAACGCTTTTCGAGCATTAAGTAGTATTTCCAATGATTCTGACTAAGTTCTTTTCTATTCATGTTTGTCCCTTTCTTTGTATATTTTTGCACTTGCTTCCTTTTTCAAAGCCGCCTGGTCCATTTCTTTTTCATAAGCTCCCTTGGCATAGGCTACATTGCTCAATGCCCGGAGCATCTTATCTTTTGCCAGCTTTTTCATAACCTCCGCAAGATCAGTGGCCAGAGTACCACGCTTCACATAGCGGTTTATGGTATTCAGTCGCTTTTCATAAATCTGTTTTACCGGGTGATCGTCCGCAAGCTCCCGTTGTTCTCTGCCTTTCAGGTTGCCGATCTGCCGACAGGTGCGGCGCAGCTTGTCGCCCGGTGCAAACCCACCACAGTATTTGGTGTGCCTTGCATTGGTGGTCAGAAACCACTTGCCGCAGATTTTGCATTTCTTCGGTGCATGACCAACACACAGGCCCTCAAAGAGATCAGACCGGAACATCCCTACAAAGGATACATAGTGCATCCGCTTGACCAGCTTTGCTACATCCTCGCTGGGACGAATGGCGGATACATACTGAACGGAATTGTTCAGGGTAGACATCCAGGCATTGCCCTCTGTGATGGAAAACTCCGGCGGGAAATAATTGCCGAACATTCTGGCAAAGCCCTCTGCGGTGCGGTCAGCTTCGTTTCCGTCCGATTGTTCTGCAAAATCAAGCATCGCCGTTTGGTATTCCCCAAGGGAGTATGCCAGATGCCCAAACACAGCAGTATAACGTTGGAGTATGATTGCATCAGCATAGTTCGGAACTTCTTCGAACGGCAAGGAATTGGTTGCGGCTTTTATGGCGAACTCCACATATTTCAGCGCATTGTCCGCAGTAAAAACCTTTTCTATCCGTTCCCTGTGCTTTGGTATATCCATATAGGAGAACGGCGGCGTTTTGCTGAGAATCTCTAACATTGTCAATGCAGCTTCCTTTGCCATAGGAAAGAGTGCAGAAGTATCCTGTCCGGCATTCAGCATCCCGAGCAGCAGATTGATTTTCTCGCATTGCTCGTTCATTCTTGTAATAGTATCCGCAGGAACATTCAGCGCATCACAGGCAAGCGTGCCGACAGGGAATGTTTTGCCCTCATATATGACCGTATCCTGCCAGAAGTCCAATGTCATCAATTCTTGGTTCATGCTTACCCTCCTGTCCTGTTTTTTCACTTTCTTAATTGTATCATGCTAATGTAAAGAAATCTACATCTATCAATAAGTTGTCCTGTTTTTTGAAACAGGATTGTCCTGTCATTAGCCTGTTTTTTGAAAAATCCGTCATAACCATAATAGAAGGAGCGAAGCACCTGCCAATCACGGCTGGTGCTTCGTGCTTTCTAGAATAGTATGAATGGAGGGTTTTCTATGACAATCTATGAAACCATCAAGGCGGCAATCAGCGTCAAGCAAGCCGCCGAACACTACGGGCTGAAAGTGAGCCACAATGGCATGGCTTGCTGCCCGTTCCACAACGACAGGCATCCGAGCTTGAAGCTGAACGAGGACTATTTCTTCTGCTTCGGCTGCGGAGCCAAGGGGGATGTGATCGATCTTGTGGCAAGGCTGTTCGGTCTGACGAACTTACAAGCAGCGCAACAGCTGGCCTCGGACTTTGGACTTAACCAGAAACCGCCCGCTGCCGCAGATATGGACAAGCCGAAACGTCCTTATATCCGTCAGTTCCGGGAGGACGAAATGCTTTGCTTCCGTGTGCTGACGGATTATCTGCATCTGCTGGAGGATTGGAAGGTGCGCTATGCACCCAAAACACCGGAGGATACGCTGGATGACCGCTTTGTGGAAGCCTGCCAGATGCACTGCTATATCGAATATATGGCAGATGTGCTGACGGTGGGTGATCTGGAAGAACGGGTGGCATTGGTGGACAAGCTGATGCAGGACGGCAAAATTGCTTTTCTGCAAGAGTACATCACACGAAACCACAACAAATTCATGGGATACACCAAAAACGAAAATGGCGATCTGGTCATCGTACCGGAGGAGGCAGAAATCGTGCGGTTGATTTTCCGGCTTTATCTGGAGGGCTACAGTGCTAAAAAGATAAGCCAGTACCTAGAGGAGAATGGCATAAAAACTGCGACAGGGCAGGATAAGTGGTATGACTCGGTAATCTTTAAAATGCTCCGGAATGAAAAATATATGGGGGATGCCCTGCTGCAGAAGACCTACACGGTAGATTTTATGACCAAGAAAAAGGTCATCAACAAGGGAATCGTGCCACAGTATTATGTGGAAGATGACCATGAGCCAATCATACCCAAGGAATTATTTTACCGGGTGCAGGAAGAACTGGCGAGACGTGCATCCATGAATAAATCAGCAGTCACACGCAAGAAGAATCAGAAAAGCAAATTTTCTTCAGAATACGCCCTTACCGGTTTACTGCTCTGCGGAGACTGCGGACAGGAATACAGAAGAGTCACATGGTCGAGAAATGGCAAAAAGAAGATTGTGTGGCGGTGCAGCAACCGACTGACAAACGGAACCAAGAACTGCAAGAAGTCCGAGTCGCTGGAAGAGGGAGCATTGAACAGGGCGGTCATGGAGGCCATAAACAGAATTACCAGAGGAGATGGGGATTTTGTAGGAGCCTTTAGACAGAATGTCATCCGGGTAATTGGAAGCTACAGTGGAGAACAGGAGCCGGATGAATACGATGAAAAAATCAAAGAAAAGGAAGCAGAGATGGTGGCTCTGATTACGGAGAATGCAAGGGTAGGCTCCTACACCGATGAATTCGATGAGAGATACCGCAGGATTGCAGAAGAAATCACTATCCTAAAAGAGGAGCAGATAGAGACCAGAAGAAAGAAAAAGCTGGCAGACAGTTATGAACAGCGGTTGAAGGATATGGACAGTTTCCTGGAGAAACAGACCTGCCAGATACCGGAATTTGATAATGATCTTGTAAGAAGACTGATAGCAAGCATCAAGGTAGTCTCTGCCAAGAAGCTGATTATTCGGTTCCAGTCGGGAATCGTTATGGAGCAGGAAATCAGATATGAGTAAATGACAGGCAGGGATGACAACTGAATAGGGAAACGGAATTCCTGCCTGCCTATGGTAAGAATAAAATGCCCGATGGGTTCGGGCGTTTTATTGTTGGCGTAAATGACAGGAAGTTTGAAAATGAAGATTGTAGAAACCTGTTGATATCAAGTATAATGAAAGCAAAGAGAGTTAATCACCTTTTACGTGAATGAGAAGAGTTACAATGTTAATTGATGTTTCAGATATAAAAACAATTTCTATAGAAGTAGAGAAGAAAATTTGGGAGAAGTTTACCGCAATGCCTCGTAGCATTACTTCTAAGATTAAGGCATATGAGATTAAGTATAATCGGGATGTGAATTGTGCAATAGAAAATTATATAGGACCGAGTTCAGCATATCATTTTTATGAAGAACTTATTTCTGTATTCGAACAATATGACATAGTTTGTTACCATTCCACTAAAATGCTTGATGAGAATCTAATTCTTGCGGCTGGTCTTAGGATCAATGAGTGGGATACATACAGCAAGAACATTGTCAATACGCTACAAACTCTTGGAGTAGGGCAGCATGAGATAGATCAAGCTATTCAGATCATAAAACGGAAATATGATTGGAAATATCCTTTGCATGGTAGAGAACCGCAGTTATGTTTTTATTCAGACACAGGCTTATTAAGTGAAGATACAAGTGCTGGGTATGGAAAAGTGGATAAAAAAATATTGGACACGGATTGCATGACTATTAATATTGGTCATATGGGTATAAATAATGGATTTATTTATGAAAGAGAATGAAACTAAGGTAATGTGATAGATGTCACAAGTACTCAAATGCAAAGATTTAGTGGAGGGAGAAAATACAGATGAGACAGGTAATTTTAGATACAAATGCAGTTCGCTATTTTTATCAAATCGAGTGCTGTAATGGCGAAGGTGTACAAGACAAGGTGATGAAAAAGTATCATTTTGACAAACAAAAATATATCCAATTTCTACGAACGGTTTCGTCTATAAACATTCCGGCAACAACGAAATTTGAACTCTTTTTTCAGGCATATCGGAAAGGAGAACCTGATTTGTTGTTAAAGTATAATGAATTAACGCAACGATATAAAGAGATGTATGGTATTGATATTTTTATCCTAAATCCAGGAGAGCCAGAATTAAAATTTGATCAAAAACAATTGGCTGAAGATTTGAAAAGAGGGTTAATTCAAACAGAGCTGTATATTAAGCCACGAATAGAACGCGAAGTAAATTTAATGCAAGGTCTTTTTATTACATTGATTGGAACAATAAGTGATGTGGTGTATAAAGATTTAGAAATAGATGAAAATGTTGCTGGACTTATATCTGAATTAATATGTAGCCAGATGTATAGTAGATTGTATGATTTGTATAATCAATATTATTTGGATGAAGAACTAAAAATGAGTATTGATGATGTTGATAAAAAAATTGATGAAATACTATTAGATAGCACACGTAATACTTTTATATTCATAAATGCAAAGATGAGTGAGGAATATCCAGAAAGTTCAATTGAAGATGCAAAAGTTTCATTTAATGCAGATAGTACAAGCGAATATTTAAGGGTTTTGCTACAATTAGGAACAAAATATACACAGAATGATTATTTAGTTTCTTTGGATAAAACATTGAATGAAATACGTTCAAGAAAAGATTTTGATGAAACAGAGGTAGCGTATTTCAGATATCTACTTCAGAATGCCCTTAATGGAGCAAAAAGAATTGTGCATAAGAATGATATAGCGGATTATACAATTATTACTATGCTTAGTGAAAAGGTGACGTTTAGGGCTCTTGAAGGGAATGGTAAGAAGGAAGAATTGAAATTAATTACATTTGATAAGAAAATGCATGAGTTTTCAAAACACAATAATGTGATGTATGATCAAACGATATACAATCAATTTCTGTCAGAAATAGGATAAAAATGGTTGGAATCATGCCTCCAAGTTTCCCAAAGATTCGGAGGTTTTCTTCTCCCCATCTTCATGAGAAGGATTATGTTGTAAACCGTCAACTTTCGTAGTATAATTAGCAAAGGATAACCATAATTTACCAGTAGGTAAGTTGGGCATAATAAGATTGCTCTGTCCAGATAAATGTTTAGTGCATTTATTTGGATTTTTTTATTATGAGTATCGTTATTTTACATGGGGAGGTTACGTATGGAGACAAAAGTGCAGGTACCAAGTGAATGTGAAAGGACACAAAACATTGTAGTAACAAGTGATTTTGTGTAGTGATTAAGAAGGAAGATGACAAGTTGGTTATCGAGAATCCTGGTAGCATCCGTACTGGTAAGAAACAGATGCTTCGTGGTGGTATTTCAGATCCTAGAAATAAAACTTTAATGAAGATGTTTAATATGATTGGGATTGGTGAAAGAGCCGGCAGTGGTATTCCAGATATTTATCAAGTTTGGGAGAATGAAGGTTGGCCAATGCCTGTGGTGGAAGAAAGTTATAATCCTGACAGGACTCGTTTATCGCTTGAATTTAAGAAACAAGCGAACAAAACAAGCGAACAAAACAAGCGAACAAAACAAGCGAACCAAATAAACATAGAAAAACAGAAGAGAATTATCAGTTGATTAGAAAGTATTTGAAGGAAAATGGATTGTCTAAGACAACGGATATCGCACAAGCTATTGGATTAAGCCCTGCCCGTACAAGAGCTATACTGAAAGAAATGTCAGGGCTTGAATATGAAGGCACAACAAATAATAGAAGATATCGCTTAGCTGATGATAATTAGTATAAATCGTGAGAGTTGTTCATAAAACAAAGAAGGTGACCGTTGGGGTGACTGATAGGGTGACCGATACAGAAAGAATAATTTACGGAGGCACTTTATGGGAGTGATTGATATTGCCAGTAGTAAGTCTGTATGGCGTGGTATGGAATATTATAAACAGAATAAAGTTCTTTCGTATACTGTTAATGAAGATGGAAGCTGCGAAGGTATAGTAGCAGGTAGTGGAGATGGAAATTATCATGTTCATGTTGATATGGAGCATCCGCGAAAGTCCACCTGCGATTGTCCTTTGGCAAATGGAAAGAAAATCATATGCAAACATATTGTAGCTGTTTCACTTTGTCTTGATGAGTCTGAGGCAGATCGCTTTAAAAATGAAAAGACAATATATGCATCAGAGGAAGAGGAACGCAGAGCAAAGAAATATGAAAAGTATATGAGGTTTGCCAGAACTATGTCTCCGAGAGAACTGAGAGAAGCATATGTGGAACTGATGACTGAACTGGATGAATATAGGTTGAAAGAAAAGTACGGGAATTCCCATATCACCTCGGCTTTACCAACGAGCCACTGCGAAGCTGTTACGCTCCTGACACGACAGAAGAAGTAACTGATGAGTCAGTTTGGTGTAAATAGTATAAAAACATTGGATTCCGTACAAAAAAGTTCCGAAATCAGGAATTTTTGTACGGAATTTCTTTTATTTGCGTATTTGGCGAAAATAAAGCATTTTTATAATACAAAATTACCTGCTTTTGTATTTTTTTCGCCGATATTGGCGTTTTAAATACAAGAAAATTCGTAGGAATCTGCAAGGCACTTTTACATTAGCTTTTTACAGTCGTTGACAGTCGTAGGGTAAAGTTTTTGTAGGAAAAGTTAATAGAAAAAAGAAAGAAAGCACCG
>OGKF01000740.1_pt1 | contig 16921 bp, 10 predicted proteins | sample 1572391 | NCBI WGS metagenome assembly OGKF01 (sample SAMEA2582095, study PRJEB24529) | metagenome | biome: Human gut stool | place: China | collected 2011
CGTGTTTGTCAGACCGAACTCACTTTCGCCTTTGCGGGTAACGTGCGTAATCGTATCCATCCAGATGGTTGAGTAATTGTGAATCTGAGGATACTGCACAATCAGTTCACGGCTCATCAGGGCAACATCCCTTGCAGTTGACATATGCCCGTCTGTATCCAGTCCGCAGCAGTTGATAAAAGTAGTGTTATTCATGCCAAGTCCTTTGGCACGCTCATTCATTTTGGCAACGAAGCCCTCCTCGCTGCCGGCAATCAGTTCTGCCATGGCAACACAGGCATCGTTGGCACTGGCAACACTGATACATTTAATCATGGTTTCGACCGTCTGTGTTTCGCCGGGTTCTAAAAAGACCTGGCTGCCGCCCATGGAAGCGGCATATTCGGATACGGTCACATCGTCGGTCAGGTTGATTTTACCGGAGTTTAATGCATCAAAAATCAGAATTAATGTCATGATTTTTGTAATGCTTGCGGGGTGTAAGACTGTATCGGCATCTTTTTCATAAATCACCTGTCCGGTGGAAGCTTCCATTAAAATGGCGGCGGGCGAGGTAATGGCAGGACCATTGTCGGAATTTCCGGCATATGTAATGCAGGGGAAAACGGAGGTTAACAAAAAACATACGGAAAGAAGTAGGGCAGTCAGACGGACTGCCGGATAAAGAAGCACAGTTTTACGCATAAGAAGCTCATTTCCGCTAAAAAGCAATTCATTTTCTTAATGCAGTATATGAAATAGACTTAATTTGTATGCTTTTGCTGTATTTTTTTGTGAAAAATAGGCAAATCTGCTTTCGGGTAGTGAAATTTGAAAAAAAATATGTTATATTTCTTATTATTGGGTTTACTAGAGCCTGTGGAGGAATAAATGAGTAGTAATGTAAAAGATGTTATTTATTCTGTTTACAGAATACGGATGAGTGATTACCGTATCATCTCGGCAGATGAAAATTTTGAGAAACTGACAGGATATACTGAAAAAGATTACAGAGAAAATCAATTAAAACATACCGATTTGATTCCGGCAGAAGATATCGTTGAATATATAGAAAAGATGATGCAGATACGCAGGAACCAGAACGAAAATATACAGGAACACCGTCTGGTGAAAAAGAATGGCGATATCATTGTAGTTTTCTGTTATGGAAAAATCTACAAAGATGAAAAGACCGGGGAAATGCAGGCGCAGATTATTGTTTCAGATGTTACCGATACAGCGCCGCTTTCCCAGGTTAAAATAGAAAACAGCAGTTATATGGAAATATCAGAACATGATATGCTTACAGGTCTTTATAACCGAGGCAGTTTTGAAAAACGGGTAAATCACGATTTAGCACTGCTTAATGATGGCAACTGTGCGATTATTGTAATGGATATCCGTGAATTAAAATGGATTAACGACACATACGGACGTTCCGCGGGGGACATGGTAATCAACAATATGGCTGCCAATATGGTATCTATATTCCGTTCCGATGTGGTGATGTCCCGTATTGGCGGCGATGAGTTCTGTTTGTATATTCCACTGTACGAAGAAAAGATGCAGCAGCAGTATATGGATAAAATTATGCAGGTAGCAGAGCAGACAACAATTACCGGATATCCGGATGTGCGGATAAAAGTGACAGTGGGAACAGCGGTGAGTTCACGTTTCGGCACAGATTTCTGGCAGCTTTACAGCAGCGCGGAAACGGCGTTAAAACAGGCAAAAGAAAAGGGAATGACAGGTGTTTCCGTACAGGCTGACAATCCGGTATATAAAGAGGCATATACAGAATCCATTCTTGTAGTAATGGCAAATGATGGTATCCAGCATATGGTGGGAGATATCTTTACGGGAAAATATAAAATTATTAAAGCAGATACCAGTCAGGAGGCAATCGAGATTGTTGATGAAAAAAAGGATTCTCTGTGTCTGGTGCTGACGGAAATGTATGCCAATGGGATAAACGGTTTTGATTTACTTGATTATATGCGGAAAATGGATTATATCGATAATGTTCCGGTTGTTTTTTTATCCGGTGAATATATAGAAGATGTCTATAAAAATGCATTTGCACATGGTGTTATTGATATTGTGACAAGTCCGATTGATACATACAGCTTCAGCAGCCGCTTAAATAACATCATTGATTTATATAAACACAAAAATGCGTTAGAAGAAAAGACCATGCGTCAGACCCGGAAGATACAGCGGCTGAATGAAAAAATTATTGAATCTCTAGGCAATGTTGTAGAATTCCGTGATGTGGAATCCGGTGCGCATATTAAGCGTGTGAAATTTTTTACAAAAATCCTGGCGGAATGTGCAAAAGAGGAATGCCCGGAATATGGACTGACCCAGAACGATATTGATATGATTGTACAGGCATCGCCATTACATGATGTGGGAAAAATTTCAATTTCCGATACGATTCTGCTAAAGCCGGGAAAACTCACACCGGAAGAATTTGAGATTATGAAGACCCACACAACGAAGGGATATGATATTATCCTTCGTATTTTTAACGATGAAGGGGAAGAAGAATATATGCAGTACTGCTCGCAGATTGCAAGGTATCATCATGAAAAATACGATGGGGGCGGATATCCGGAAGGACTTACAGGAGATGAAATTCCAATTGGTGCACAGCTGGTGTCACTGGCAGATGTCTATGATGCGCTGATTAGTAAACGCTGTTACAAACCGTCATTTTCATATGATACAGCTTATCAGATGATTCTGGACGGAGAGTGCGGTATATTTAACCCAAGATTATTACAATGCTTTATAAAGAAAAAGAATGAATTAGAGGCAATGGCAGAACAGTTTAAAGACTAAAAGGGGATAGTGTGAAAAAGCCTTAAATCAAAGCTTTTTCACACAGGGATTTGTTTTTGAGCAAAAACAAATCCCCTTGATGGCAGATGAGGAACCGCCTGCGCGGATTTCTCATCGCCCCTTCGCAACAAGTTGCCAAGGAATGAGGATAACTATGGATTTATTTGATTATATGCGTGAAAATACAATAAAGCAGGAATCGCCGTTAGCATCTCGTTTAAGACCGCAGACACTGGATGAAGTGGTGGGGCAGCAGCATATTATCGGAAAGGACAAGCTGCTCTACCGCGCCATTCAGGCAGATAAATTAAGCTCCATTATTTTTTACGGACCGCCGGGAACGGGAAAGACGACACTGGCAAAGGTTATTGCCCATACGACCAGTGCGGCATTTGAACAGATTAATGCGACCGTTGCCGGGAAAAAAGATATGGAAGACATTGTTGCCAAGGCAAAAGATAATCTCGGCATGTACGGTAAAAAGACGATATTGTTTGTCGATGAAATTCATCGTTTTAATAAAGGACAGCAGGATTATCTGTTACCGTATGTGGAGGATGGGACGCTGATTTTAATCGGAGCGACAACGGAAAATCCCTATTTTGAAGTCAACGGCGCTCTTTTATCCCGCTCGGTTATTTTTGAATTAAAGCCGCTTGAAAAAGAAGATATTAAAAAGCTGATTGTGCGTGCCGTACAGGACGAAAAAAAAGGCATGGGCAGCTTCCATGCACAGATTGACGAAGATGCGCTGGAATTTCTTGCAGACGTAGCAAACGGTGATGCAAGAAGTGCGTTAAATGCAGTAGAACTGGGAATTCTTACAACGGCAAAATCAGAAGACGGAAAAGTGCATATCACACTGGATACGGCACAGGAATGTATCCAGAAGCGTGTGATCCGCTATGATAAAACAGGTGATAACCACTATGATACGATTTCAGCATTTATTAAGAGTATGCGCGGCTCAGACCCGGATGCCACCGCCTATTATCTGGCAAGAATGTTATATGCCGGGGAGGATGTGCGGTTTATTGCAAGGCGGATTTTAATCTGTGCGAGTGAAGATGTGGGCAATGCAGACCCGCAGGCATTGGTAGTTGCTTCGGCGGCGGCACAGGCGGTTGAGCGGCTCGGTATGCCGGAAGCACGGATTACGCTTTCACAGGCGGCGTTGTATGTGGCATGCGCACCGAAAAGCAATGCGGCTTATATGGCAGTCGATAAGGCAATGGAAGTGATAAAAACACAAAAGACCGCTCCAATTCCGGCACATTTGCAGGATGCCCACTATAAGAGTGCGGCAAAGCTAGGTCACGGTGCAGGGTATCTGTATGCACATGATTATAAGAACCACTATGTCAGACAGCAGTATCTGCCGGATGCATTAAAAGACAGTCGTTTTTATGAAATGACAGAAATCGGTTACGAGAAAAAGATGAAAGAGCATTTAGATAAAATCAAAGCGGAGGCTGATTCCGAATGAAGGAGTATATCAATCGATTAGCAAGAGGAAAATTTACATATCAAAGACCGGAATTAGAAGTGCAGGATTATACGCTGACCGGCAGTGTCACGGCAGGCGGACAGGGATTGTTTACGTTCCGGTTTACGGCATCACAGCCGGCTTACGGCATTGTATTATCCAGTCATGCACGTGTCCGCATTGAAAAACCCCAGTTTGGCACGACACCGGCAGAGATAGTTTATACGGTAGATGCCGCGGATTTAAAAGAAGGTACGGTGATTCAGGGACAGTTTTATATTGTCAGCAGTGCGGGTGAAAAAAGCGTATCTTATGAATACACGGTTGAAGCGCAGAAGGTCATGACCAGCATGGGAGCAGCAGGCAGTATGTTTCATTTTGCCAATCTTGTACAGACTTCACCGGAGGAGGCAGCAGGCTTTTTTTTATCGCCGGATTTTAAACGGATATTTTTAAAAAACGATCCGGTACAGACCAATATTTATGATGTGGTAAAAGGCGCTAAAAACGGCAGTGAAGCCAACGTTTATGCAGCAATGGAAGAATTTTTAATTGCCGTGCGGAAAAAATCACCGGTTGGCATAGATGTTTTTCCGCAGACAAAGACATTTGCGGATTTTACGGAAAGCGTGAAAGAGCGTATAACGATTACCAGGAGCGGCTGGGGGTATACGGAGCTTACGGTTGAAACGGATGTACCGTTTATCTGTCCGAAGATAACACGCATTACGTCTGAGAATTTTACGGGCAATAAGTATGAACTGGAATATGTCATTGATGCGGACAAGCTGCACGCGGGCAGGAACTGGGGCAGAATGACAATCTGTTCTTTTACGCAGAAATATACGGTTGAAATTGAAGTAGACTGCGCCGGACAGGAAAATACGCACCGTGAGAAAAAGCAGGCGGTTCTTGCGCTGGTTCAGGAATATTTAAGTTTCAGAATGAAGCGGGAAGACAAGCGGGCATGGCAGGACAAATCTTTACAGATTATAGAACGCATGCGCGGTATCTGCGATGACGATATTTTTTTCAAGCTGGCACAGGCACAGATTCTGCTGGTGCAGAACCGCAGTGATGAAGCCGGCTGGCTGATTGACAATGTCAGGGATTTTCTTGAAGAAAATAAGGACAGCCATGTGGAATTGTACTGTTATTACCTGTATGTCAGTGCAATGTATTATAAAGATAAGTCCTATACCTTTGCGGCAGTTAAGGTAATCCGGGATTATTATGAAAACGGCTATGATACGTGGCGCGTTCTGTGGGTTTTATTTTATCTGGATGCTGTGGAAGATGCAAATAAGAGCATTAAGCTTTTACGGATTAAGGATGCATACCATTATGGCTGTGTAAGTCCTGTGATGTATTATGAAGCGTTACAGATTTTAAATGCACAGCCGGAGCTTTTGCGTGTGTTAAACGATTTTGAACTGCACATTTTACAGTTCGGCTGTAAGTACGGCATAATTTCCACGAAACTGACTTTGTATGTGTGTGAAATGATTGCAAACGGTAAAGTGGCAGATATGCAGTATTTAAGACTGCTTAAAGCATTAAACGACTTTTTTGACAAGGATGAAATCTTAACCGTACTTGTTACACATATGATCCGCAATGAGCTGGTTGGACCGGAATACGCAGGACTGTACGAGAAGGGAATTCTGCGTGGACTCCGCATTACGCGTCTGTATGAATTTTATATAGAAAGTTTAGATAAAAAAGAATTAAAACGCCTGCCGCAGATTGTACTGCGTTACTTTACATATGAGAGCAGTTTAAGTACAAAAGGCATATCTGTATGCGGACATTTTAAAAAATCACAGCAGCTCCAGAGAAATCATGAACACGTATGCACCGCAGATAGAGCGGTTTGCCTATGGGCAGATGAAAAAGGGATATATTGATCCTTATCTGGAATTGATTTATGGATGGCTGTTTCAGAATGTCGGTGTCAATGAAGAAACGGCACCATTCTTGTCAAGATACTTATTTACATACCGTATTACCGTATTCAATGACAAGATTGAGTCGGTGCTGGTAAAGCACAAGGAACTGCGCAAGGGACAGCGCTGTACGCTGGTGGGACGGACTGCCTATGTGCAGATGTATACAAGGGACTGCATTCTGATGTTTGAAGATGCAGGCAAACAGGTACATAAAGGCAGTATCCAGTATGAAATCGAGAGGGTTTATGATAATCCGGCATATTTAAAAGCGCTGGATGATTACTGCAGCAAAGACATTTATCTGCTGCTGAACTGGTTTGAACAAAGCTTAGAACAGCGTAAAAACGATGAAGAAGCCTGTGCAGTCTGTCTTGCATTGATGGCAGACGGCAATGTCAACCAGATTACAAGAAAACGGTTAAACAGCTGGCAGATACAGTATTATCATGAATATTATCATGGCGAAGATTTTGGAGAGCGCTATGAAAAGATTTTAAAAGAAGAATTGCAGATACACGATGCAGCGCTGCTGATTGAAACGTGTATTGCAGAAGGCATGTATGAGGATGCTTTTGATTTGGTATGTGAATACGGTTTTGAAGAAGCCGCACCGGCAAAGCTTTTACGTATGGCAAGAAATATGATTTTGTTAAGACCGCAGGAATACAATGAAAAACTGCTGGCGTGCTGTATTCATGTGTTTGATGAGGGCAAGTATGACGAAAATGTACTGGCATATTTAGAACAGTTTTATCAGGCAAAGTCCGATAAAATGATGAAAGTATGGCGTGCCTGTGCAGGATTTAGGGTGCCGTGCCAGGCACTGGCAGAGCGGATACTGGTGGAACGGCTATTTACAGGAAATTTATCTGGCAGAATTCCGGAAGTTTTTACGTATTACCGTCAGCAGCTGCCGGATGCGGCGGTTGAAATGGCTTATCTGGCAGAAAATGCGTACCGTTATTTTGTGAAACACGAAACGGCAGACGAACAGGTCTTTACCTGTATCGGCGGATATCTGCTGGAAAATAAAAAAATGCCGCCGGTGTGTGGTATGGCATATTTAAAATACCATACGCAGTTTGGACAGGAACAGCTTGGCGCTACACATATGCTGTTACTGCAAAAGCTGATGGATATGCTGTGTGCGGAAAATATTTTCTTTTCATTTTATGAGCAGTATAAGGGGATACTTTCCCTTCCGTATAATGCGGCAGACAAAACAACTGTAGAGTATTATGCACCGGAAAACAGCAAAGTACAGATATTCTACCGTCATGATGATAAGGAAGAATATCAAAGTGAAGTGTTATCCTGTGTGGCAGGCGGTGTTTATGCAAAGAGCTTTTCTTTGTTTTACGGGGAAAGCATACAGTACTATTTTCTGGAAGATGACGGAAAGAAAAAGAAAAAAACACAGGATGCCAGCCTGCTTTGTAACAATGTGACACCAAAAGAGCCGCAGGGACGTTTTGATTATTTAAATGATATGCTTGTCAGCATGGAAATGCATGATATGGCAACCATGAAAAAACTCATGCAGGGGTACTGCGTGCAGGATTACGTTGTGGAACAGATGTTTCAGCCTTTTTAAGAATGAAGGAGCTGCGCAGGCGGCAGAAGGAGATTGAATTGATAGTTGGAATAGATATCGGGCAGGAAAGTTCCCAAATCTGCTATTATGATGAACAGCAAAGACAGCCGGTATCGGTAAGCGTTGTAAATTCCGTGGACAACCGGCAGAAGTATCAGTTTGGATTTATGCTATCCGGTGCCAATCAGGATAATTTAAAAGAACTTCTTTGTACGCTGCTTGCGCTGCTTCCAAAAAACGGGCGAAAGGCAGGAGAACGGGATTCTATCTGTGTCACCGTCAGTGATTTTTCAAAGCCGGTGTTAGAAAAACTCTCGGCGGCAGTACAGCTTACAGGGTATGCAAAGGAAAACTGGAGTTTTATCAGCCATGAGGAAGCTTATGCGTATTACGCCTTTTCACAAAAAAAAGAGCTGTATGTCAACGGCGCGGTTTTACTCGATTACAGGGAAGACGGACTGCATACGCATTATATGACGATTGTAAAAAAAAGCGGTCAGGAAATGATACCGGAGGAAAGCCACGTTTACAGCTCCGAAATGATTTGTTCCGTGCCGCAAAGACGGAAAACACTGGCGCAGGCTGAAAAAGAACTGATACACTGTGTGCAGGATGCATTAAAGGATAAAATCGTATCTGCGGTATATCTGACGGGCGCCGGTTTTGAAGCAGAAAATCTGCCCAAGGAACTGACCCATGTGCTGTGCGCGCGCAGAAAAGCATTTGCGGGACAGAATCTGTTTGTAAAAGGTGCTGCATATGCTGCATTAAAGGAAGACACTTCTGCCGGTCATAGCAGCGGCAGACTGCTGGCGTGCAGAAACCGCATTACCACGGGGCTTGAATTAAATATCAAAGAACGCGGCGAGGAAAAGCGGTTCCGCATGGTCAGACCGGGAACGAACTGGTACGAAGCCGGACGCAGTGTGGAACTGATACTGGAAGATATGAGAACGATTCCTGTTATTTTGCACAGATGTGACACCGGACATGAATGGACACAGGAAATTGACATCAGTGCGATACCGTTCCGCCAGGGCAGGATGACAAGAGTGGCTTTTGAAGTCCGTTTTGACAGTGACAGCCATTGCGTGGTACGGATAGAAGATATGGGCTTTGGCGGATTTGTCAAAAGTTCCGGGGTTGTAGTGGAAGAAGAAATAAATTTGGAAACAGACAAAATTGCACAGAAAGAGGAATGAATATGAGCGGAATCATTTTATGCCGGACCGGGCGGGCATTAAAGCCGCTGGTTTTGGAAGAACCGGGGGTACAAATCTATTCACTGGAAGAATTGTGCTATTATATATACAACAATATCTATATTCTGACAAATGCATTTTTAGATGAAAAACTTATTGCGTTTATCCGGACAGAGATTAAGGAACCGTTGCTGGCAGACAAGCTTGAGCAGTTGAAGTGTGAAAATGCAGGGCTGGCGGAAGCGGTTGTGACCATTTTAAAGTATGTGGATTATTATGATACGGCAGAAATTGAACAGGTAAAGGACCTGCTTGCGATGCTGGATACACAGAATGTCTATGAACGGATGAAAATGCGTGCAGACCGGTTCCTTGAAAAAGGCTGCTATTATAGTGCAATCAGCAATTATGATAAAATTGTAAATGGAGAGCGCGACATCAATCTTTCAGGGCTGTTTTACGCAAAGGTCTATCACAATCTGGGAACTGCCTATGCCAGAATGTTCTTCTTTGAAAAAGCGGCAAAGTATTTTGAAGAAGCGTATAAAATCGGTCAGCATGAAAAGTCCCGGAAATGTTATCTTGCGGCATGCCGTATGGCAGAGGGTGAGGAACAGATACAGGATATGCAGGCACCGGAAGAAGAACAGGTGCTGCAAAGAGAACTGGAACTGCTTACAGACAATGCACGTTACAGCGATGAATACCGTGCGATGCAGAAAATGGAACACTTAAAATCCGACGGTGAAGTAGCACAGTATTATAAGGCGATTGATGACTGCATGGACAGATGGAAAGCGCAGTATAGAAGGTATACGTCATAGACGGATGAAATGAGGAAATATGGGATTATTAAATTATATCAAGGGAACAATTAAAGAAAATTACGATTTGGAAGATATCGAGGACATTGAAGACATTGATGATTTTGTCTATGACGATGAGCAGAATACAGGGGAAGAACAAAATGCGGATAATTCGCGGACAGAAGATTTAACGGGACTTGTCAGCGAATTTGAAAAAAATTATCAGAAGCATGAAAAAAAAGCAAAAGCACCGCAGAAAAAGAATAAAAAGGTCAGTTCCGAAGAAAAAATTCAGGAACAGCGCAGAAAAGCAAAAGAAGAAGAAAAAAAGTATGATGAGCTGTTAAACAGTGTGCAGGCAAAGTCCCTGATTCATGTAGTAGATAAGATGAATCAGGCAGGGACACAGGAAAATTATTCGGGGAAGCTGGCAAAAGAAGAAAAAGAAGAAACGGAATATTTAAAACAGCTTGAAAAAAAAGAAGAAAAAAAGCGGATTCAGGAAGTTTTAAATTATTCGGAAGAAGATAAAGAATTCGATGCCAGTGCCGTACATATCCCGGATGTATCCAGAACACCGCGCCGTCTGGACAATATTAATACGGATTACTACGATAAGGAAGAAACAAAAGCTTATATCCGCAGCCAGTGTGAAATCATGGAAGAAGCCACCGGACACATTGAACTGGCGATGGAAGAATACAATGTCGTTACGGAACATTTTTCGGATATCCAGCTGATTGATACGGCACCGGACAATATCCGCAGAAGGATTACGGAAACGGCAGACCGTGTAGATAATCTGACGGTAGACCGGCGGATTTTTAAATCCGGCGAGCATAAGCTTTCCACCCATACGTATCACCGCATGGAACAGTTTGAAGATGAACTGCCGCGTGGTATGAAGTATCTGGAAAAACAGGAATCGTATTATGAAACCGTCAAACGGGATATGAGGATTCTTGAAGGGGAACGCATGAGTCTGCGCATGGAGGCTGCGGCACTCACAACGCGCCAGCTGCGTATCAGAAGCCTTGCCCTTGCCGCGATTGTCGGGCTGGCATTCGTATTTATGGTATTTTTCATTGCGCTTTCCGTAACGGAAGATACACAAAATACCATGCTTTATATTGTCGTTGCCTTTCTGGGAGCGGTGCTTGCCCTTGGCATGTTTGCCCTGCTAAAATATACGGAACGGCAGGTTCTGGTGACGGAAATCAAAATCAATAAAGCTACGACATTACTGAATAAAACAAAGATTAAGTATATCAACGCAGCCAATACGCTTGATTATGAATATCATAAATATCATGTCAGAAGTTCGTATGAACTGTCAAAGAAATATGAAGTTTATATGGACATGAAAAATGAGCAGCGCAAGATTGTACAGATGACGACCAAATTAAGTGAAGCAGAAGAAGATTTACTGGATTTACTCAAAAAACTCGGACTCTATGATGCCAAATTGTGGCTGTCACAGGTACGTGCCCTTGTATACAGCAAGGATATGGTGGAAGTGCGGCACGATTTGAATACACAGCGCCAGAAACTGCGCAAACAGATAGAATATAACGAAAACAGGATTGAGGAAGCAAAGAAGAATATTAAAGAGGCAGCGGTCCGTAATCCCGACTGTATGGACGAAGCAATCCATATTATTGAGCAGTTTGAGAGTAAAAACGTAAGAAATCAGTAAAAACTGCTTGCCAATTTGTAGTCATATGATAAAATAAAAGTTAGGTTTTGCAATTGGAGGAAAAGAAAATGATGAAAGAAAGACTGCATGAAATCAGAGAAAAGGCATTAGCCCAGATTAATTCCACTGATTCACTTGAAAAATTAAATGAGGTAAGAGTTTCTTTCCTGGGTAAAAAGGGAGAACTTACAGAAGTCTTAAAGGGCATGAAAGACGTTGCACCTCAGGACAGACCGGCAGTTGGACAAATCGTAAATGAAACCAGACAGGCAATTGAGGAAGTACTGGAAAACGCGAAAAAGGAACTTTCCGCAAAAATGCGTGAAGTCCAGTTAAAGAGCGAAGTGATTGATGTAACACTTCCGGCAAAGAAAAACAATGTCGGACACAGACATCCAAACACTGTTGCACTCGATGAAGTAAAGAGAATATTTGTCGGCATGGGTTATGAAGTCGTAGAAGGACCGGAAGTAGAATATGATTATTACAATTTTGAAGCGTTAAATATCCCTGCAAATCATCCGGCGAAAGATGAACAGGATACATTTTATATTAATGATAAAGTTGTACTGAGAACCCAGACTTCACCGGTTCAGGTCCGTGAAATGGAAAAAGGCAAGCTGCCGATCCGTATGATTGCGCCGGGCAGGGTATTCCGTGCAGATGAAGTCGATGCAACCCATTCTCCATGCTTCCATCAGATTGAAGGCATGGTTATTGATGAGGGTATTACATTTGCAGATTTAAAAGGAACACTGGCTGAATTCGCAAGAGAGTTATTCGGACCGGAAACAAAAGTAAAATTCCGTCCTCATCATTTTCCATTTACAGAGCCAAGTGCAGAAATGGACGTGACATGTTTTAAGTGCGGCGGTAAGGGCTGCCGTATGTGTAAGGGCGAAGGCTGGATTGAAATTCTTGGCTGTGGTATGATTCACCCGCATGTATTTGAAATGAGCGGTATTGACCAGAACAAATATACAGGATTTGCATTCGGAATCGGTTTGGAAAGAATTGCGTTGCTGAAGTATGAAATTGATGACATGAGACTTCTCTATGAAAATGACGTAAGATTCTTAAAACAGTTCTAAAAAGAACGACGGCTGTAAGACAGCAAAGAAATTGGATACGAGGAAAGGATATTGAATCATGAATACATCATTAAATTGGATTAAGGCAATGGTTCCGGGACTGGAAGTAACAGACCAGGAATTCAGGGACGCAATGACACTTTCGGGAACAAAGGTGGAAAATTTTACCGCTTTTGACAAAAATCTTGATAAAATCGTTGTCGGACAGATTGAATCGGTCGAAAAGCACCCGGATGCAGATAAGCTGGTAATCTGCCAGGTGAATGTCGGCAGTGAAACTGTTCAGATTGTAACAGGCGCACCGAATATTCCGGTGGGTTCATCAGGACAGAAAGTACCGGTTGTATTAGATGGCGGACGTGTGGCAGGTGGTCATGACGGCGGCGCACTTCCGGAAGACGGCATTAAGATTAAAAAGGGTAAGTTAAGAGGTGTAGAAAGCTTCGGTATGATGTGTGCCATTGAAGAACTCGGTTCTTCCCGTGAATTTTATCCGGATGCACCGGAAAACGGCATTTACATTTTAGGTGATGATGCACAGGTTGGAGAAGATGCCGTTCACTATCTCGGTTTGGATGATACCGTATTTGAATATGAAATTACAAACAACCGTGTAGACTGCTACAGTATTATCGGTATTGCAAGGGAAGCAGCGGCAACCTTCAGAAAGCCGTTTACACCGCCGGTTGTAACAGAAACAGGCAACGCAGAAGACATTAACGATTATGTAAAGGTTGATGTGGAAGCCACAGACCTCTGCAGCCGTTACACCGCAAGACTTGTAAAGAATATCAAGCTTGCTCCGTCACCGAAGTGGATGCAGCGCAGACTGGCATCAGCAGGTATCCGTCCGATTAACAACATCGTGGATATTACAAACTACGTTATGGAAGAATACGGTCAGCCAATGCACGCTTATGATTATGACACCCTTGCAGGCGGTAGGATTGTTGTAAGACGTGCCAAAGACGGTGAGAAGTTCATGACATTGGATGGACAGGAAAGAACACTTGATTCTGATATGCTGATGATCTGTGACGGTGAAAAGGCTGTCGGTCTTGCAGGTATCATGGGCGGTGAAAATTCCAAGATTACGGATGACGTAAAGACCATGTTATTTGAAGCTGCAACCTTTGACGGCACAAATATCAGAAAGGCAACAAAGCGCCTGGGTCTTCGTACAGATGCTTCCGGTAAGTTTGAAAAGGGCTTAGATCCTGAAAATGCACTGGCGGCAATGAACAGAGCATGCCAGTTAATCGAAGAACTTGGAGCCGGTGAAATTGTCGGCGGCGTGGTTGACGTATATCCGAATAAGAAGGAAAGAGTCAGAGTGCCGTTTGAACCGGAAAGAATCAATGCACTACTGGGTACAAATGTTTCCGTGGAAGAAATGCTTGGATACTTTAAGATGCTTGAATTAGACTATGATGAAGCAAAGCAGGAACTGATTATTCCGACGTTCCGTCAGGATTTATTAAGAACAGCGGATATTGCGGAAGAAGTTGCAAGATTTTTCGGATATGCCAATATTCCTACAACACTGCCACACGGAGCTTCTACAATGGGTAAGATTTCCTTCAAGCAGAGAGTGGAAGATGTAGCCGGAGAAATCGCACAGTTCTGCGGATTCTCACAGGCAATGACTTATTCATTTGAAAGTCCGAAGGTATTTGATAAGTTAAAGCTGGCAGCAGATGCAGAGGAAAGAAAGACAGTTGTCATTTCCAATCCGTTGGGAGAAGATTTCTCCATTATGAGAACACTGCCGTTAAACGGAATGCTGAATTCGCTTGCAACCAACTACAACCGTAGAAATAAAGATGTAAAGCTTTATGAACTGGCAAAGGTTTATGTTCCGGTAGAAGGAGAAGACCTTCCGGATGAGAGAGTACAGTTCACACTGGGCTTCTACGGCGACGGCGATTTCTTTACAATGAAGGGTGTTGTTGAAGAATTCTTAGAAAAAATCGGTATGAGTGCAAGACCGGAATATGATCCGGAAGCCGGAAAGACATTTTTACATCCGGGACGTCAGGCAGAGATTCTTTACAAAGATACTGTAATCGGTTATCTCGGTGAAGTACACCCGGATGTTGCAGACACCTATGGACTGGGCGAGAGAACATATATTGCCGTACTTGATTTACCGGAAATTTTACCGTTTGCTTCATTTGACAGAAAGTACGAAGGCATTGCAAAATTCCCTGCTGTTACAAGAGATATCAGTATGGTAGTGCCTAAGAAGATCCTGGTAGGTCAGATTGAAGAAGTGATCGAAAAGAATGGCGGAAAGCTTCTTGAAAAATATAACCTGTTTGATATTTATGAAGGTGCACAGATTAAGGAAGGTTTCAAGTCCGTAGCTTATACCATTTCTTTCCGTGCAAAGGACAGAACATTAGAAGATAAAGATATCCAGCCGATTATGGAAAAGATTCTGGGAGACCTTTCCGGCATGGGCATCGAACTTCGTTCTTAATTATGAATAAAAAACAGCCCGTTCTGCGGCAGAAAAGCTAACTGCCGCGAAGCGGAAAAAGATAGGAATGGAGCAGCATATGGAATCAATGAATTTACATGATTTTTATTATGATCTGCCACAGGAGCTGATTGCACAGGACCCGCTGTCAGACCGTTCCAGTTCAAGACTGATGGTACTGGATAAAAAGACAGGGGAAATACAGCACAAAATTTTTAAAGATGTGATTGATTACTTAAATCCGGGAGATTGTCTGGTCATTAACGATACCAAGGTGATTCCGGCTAGACTGATAGGCGAAAAAGTCGGAACGGGCGCGGCAATCGAAGTGCTTTTGCTTACCCGCAAGCAGGATTTAAAAGACACATGGGAAGTGCTTGTAAAGCCGGGTAAAAAGGCAAAAATCGGTACACAGATCAGCTTTGGCGGTGGAAAATTAATCGGAGAGATTGTGGATATTGTAGAAGAAGGCAATCGTATGATACAATTCACTTATGACGGTATTTTTGAAGAAATACTCGATGAACTGGGTCAGATGCCGCTTCCACCGTATATCACACACCGTCTGGAGGATAAGAACCGTTACCAGACCGTTTATGCAAAGCATGAAGGTTCTGCAGCGGCACCGACAGCGGGTCTTCATTTTACAAAAGAACTGCTGGAAAGGATACAGGAGAAGGGTATTGAAATTGCCCGTGTCACGCTGCATGTCGGACTTGGAACGTTCCGTCCGGTAAAGACAGAAAACATTCTGGAGCATCATATGCATTCAGAATTTTATACGGTGACACAGGAAGCAGCAGACAAGATTAAAACGGCGCGCAAAAACGGCGGAAAGATTATTGCAGTCGGTACGACAAGTACACGTACACTGGAATCTGTCGGGACAGAAGATGGTACAGTAAAAGCCGGCAGCGGCTGGACCCAGATATTTATTTATCCGGGATATCAGTTTAAGGTTATTGACAGCCTGATTACCAATTTCCATCTGCCGGAATCCACGCTGGTGATGCTGGTTTCAGCACTGGCAGGCAGGGAACACGTTCTTGCGGCTTATGAAGAAGCAGTAAACGAAAAATACAGATTTTTCAGCTTTGGAGATGCAATGTTAATAAAGTAACTTAAAAGTTTACTTTTTAAGGATCATAACAGGGGGAGTACTTATGGGTGATGAAAGAAGAAGAACCAAAAGAATAGATGTAGAAGCGAATTTATCAATTCGTCCGATTACAGATCAGGATACTAAGGAAGAATTTATTGCTGTTCATGCAACGAATGTATCAAGTGGTGGAATTGCATTTAAAACAAAAGACGTTCTGCCATTACATTCTTTTTATGACATGTTGCTTGAAATGAGCGGATGTGATAAAATTGAAACCGTTATTGAAGTTGTGCGGATTGCATCACAGGACGAAGACGGCACGGAGTACGGCTGCCGTTTTGTAGGACTTGGCAAAGAAGCCCAGTTCCGTATTGATGTATTCCGTATGGTAAAAGAAAATACAAACTAAAAAAGACTGAGTAGCACAGATGATTGCGGCTGCAATTGCCGAAAGGCAGCAGGTGAGGAAAGTCCGGGCTTCACAGGGCAGGATGCCGGATAACGTCCGGTGGAGGTGACTCCAAGGCTAGTGCAACAGAAATAAACCGCCAGCATATGCTGGTAAGGGTGGAAAGGCAGTGTAAGGGACTACCGCGCGGCTGGTAACAGAAGCGGCAGATGTAAACCCCATCCGAAGCAAGACCGAATAAAAGCGATGCGGGGGCCCGGCGTGGTTTAGGGAGGTTGCTT
>OGKF01000762.1_pt1 | contig 16654 bp, 25 predicted proteins | sample 1572391 | NCBI WGS metagenome assembly OGKF01 (sample SAMEA2582095, study PRJEB24529) | metagenome | biome: Human gut stool | place: China | collected 2011
GTAGTATAAAAGTAAATCTGACACCCTCTTTCCCCCCATCTTCAATTGTCTGCTGGATTTGATACCCTCATTATACAAGCTTCATCACCTCATGTCAAATCATTTTCCAATTGTCATCTCAATCATGCAATTAATGAACATCGTTCATCAATGCGCTGTCAGTTTGACAATGAGGAAGGCGGCCAAAATGACCGCCATAAACAAGCACGCAACTATCTGCTCCTCATGCATTCTCACGTCTATCCTCCAAGTAATCCATCCATTTTTCCCAATTCTCATATTCTTCATCAGAAATTTCTCTTTTAATGGGCTTAGGATATTCGCTTTCCTTAATGTCAATCGCATCCGTAGGCTCTTCCAACCAAACATGCTTCACATGATGCACTGCCCAGTCGAACACGCAGTACATGATATACCAATTCGCCACGGTAACCAGCACTGCCACAACTATAACGCCGATCACGAACCACGCAAATCCCGGAAGCCCTAGAAACATGTCAATTCCTCCATTTATTTTTCCCGTTCGATCTTTTCCTGAATTGCGCGACGCACAAACTCTGCTGCTGAAATTCCCAGCTCCAATGACTGCTTTTTGATCTTGTCGCGCATGTTTGACTCGATGCGAAATATAAAAGACTTGTCCACTTATACCCCCCCTAATACGAAACGCCTATATAATCTAGAACTCGGTTTAATCCTAAGTCTTCGATGCAATATCTATATTGCTTAGGATGCGTAATTTTCATTCTCTCGAATCTGTTTGGATGTTCATCATAATTAACTCCAAACATGCAGAACATACATCCTGTTCTTTCTACTCCCGTCGTTGAAAGTTTTCCGTTTTCATCTTCGATAATTTCTCCGTACACGCCAGCATAGTCCAGGTCTCTTGTTTTTATGTATTCAAGAATATCCTGCTCTGTCCAGAACCCAATCGGTGTAGATATTTGACGCTTCGAATCGAACGAATTGCACCCATTGCGAATATATAATTGCTTTCTTAGCGAACTCTCACACGCCATGGTACCAATGTAAGGCTTTCTTCCAGTCTTTTGCTCGTATGACTTAAAAGGGCGTTTCTTCATTACATCACAACACTTACCGCTTACCTCAAAAGGAGCATCGAGTAGATACATGTGTTTGCCGCTAATTTTGAAGCGGCCATTACGCCCGTTGATTCGCAGTTCGCGCATTTTTGGAGTGCTGTTACGAGCTTCGTTGATATAATTACTTTGCTCTTTGCTGATTACAGGATATCCGTATGCATCAATGACATTCTTAAACGTCATATTAGGATAGAGTATAGTGTCCGCTAGCTTTCGCCCGAACACACGTACTTCAGGGTATTCGAGACCAGTATCGACAAACACCGCCGGAACGTCGTACACTCCAGGAGTGTTGCGCACAATATCGAGCAGAACAGTAGAGTCTTTTCCGCCAGAAAAACTAACGTATACATCACCTTCAAAATAATCGTACCATGATTTTATTTTCCTTTGCGAAAGAATAATTTTTTGTTCAAGCGGTAAACTCTGCCTGTTTATTAAATCGTCATAATTCATTTTTACCCCTTTCCGACGTATATAATAATATCACGGTTCGGTCATTATGTCACGCATTATCGCTAGATTTTCTTTCGCGACCGATTTGCGGATGCTATCGCCACCCATCTTGATGACGGGCATCGCTCGATAATGCGGTCAGCTATGCGACAGCATCCTAACCCTCCCATCTAAGCCAACAGTTCCAGCTCCTATAATACCCGCCGGTCGATATCTCGTTCCCGGTCTGGTCTCCCGGCTGCCCTCCGGCCACGCCCCCGAACTCGTTGATATGCGCGCCCACGAGCATCCCGTCTCCCAGGTACAATTCCACGTGCCCGGTGCCCGCTGCCGGGTCGCCTTCGAACAGAACGATGTCCCCGCGCACCAAGTCGGACGCTGCCGGGTTGCCGTTGTACCTCTTGAACCCAAGCCCCGTGAACACGCTGGACATGTTGTAGGTGGAGGGGGAGGGGAACGGAACGTCCCATCCGTTCTCGCGGAACGCCCAGGACACAAGGCTCGAGCAGTCGAAGTCCACGCCGCCGTCCCGCGTCGGCTGGTCGTAGCCATGGGAGTTATCGTCGGCGATCCCGACAGCCCACAAACACGCGCCCTCAACGCCCGATCCGCCCGGTGCCACGCTTCCCGATCCGGAGTTCAGGTTCTGCGCGCTGATCTTGGTGAACATGGTCGTCTTCGTCCATGAATGGCGAGTGCGGTTCAATACGTAGACGTTGTTCTCCCACGTGCCCTCGTTCTTGAAGCGGTAGAAGTCTATATCGTTGAAGTATATATAGCCGTCGTTGCCTATAGTCCCAATGTAGGCGTTCTCAACGCCGCCTTGCTTGGTCGCGTTGATAATCACGGGCTCTGCCATGTTTACAATCCCATCCTAACTATATCCCGAAACCAGTTGTTCAGCCTCATGTTCTCGTAGCGCACGCATCCCATGTCGTACGCCTTCTTCAAGTTAGCCAAATGGGGTGAGGATTTGAAACCTTTGAGCAGCAGAGTGTTCGGCTCGTGGTCTTCGGTGGTCGCTGCGAACACGTGCCTGCACTGCTTGTCCACGCTGTCCGATATGTAGTACACGCCTTGCCGATAGTCGCGCCATATGCCTATCGCGTCATCGTAGTATAGAAGCGTGAACTGGTATTCCGCATCCTTGCCCTTTTTCGCGATGAACTTCGGATTGTCGCGCAACCACTTGTTCTCGGCAGCGTATGCCGCATACGCGCTGCCCTCGATGGCCTTGTAGAAGCGCGTGCCCTTCTTGGCCTCCACGAGTTCGGGCGGGGCGACCATCTGCGTTAGGAACTCGCCTCGCCTCCAAACGTCGGTTTTGTAAGGAAGCTCGAGGCCGAAGTAATCCATATAGGGGTTCGCCGAGGTCACCGCGTTTCCCCAGAACATGCAGGTTACGTCGTAATCACGCGAACCGGGTCGCGCGATGGTTTCGTAAAGCTCCAAGAACGCCGTCACCTCGTCGGGAAGGTACGTTTGGAAACCCTTGTCGATGACGAACTCGTCGAACAGGATCGTGTCCACGTTGTCCAGCGCATCGGACTTGAGCTTGCGCGCCGTTGACAGCGCTTGCGCGTAGCCGCATATCTCCTTGTCGATATGCAGGATGTTGGATTCAGCCCAGAGCGCGTGTCCCGGGAACTCGACTTGCACATGGTTGAAGAGCCGTCCGTCCTTGCGGGTGGCCAGGTTCTTCAACTCCTCCTCCGTGCGCCGCAGGTACATGAAACGCTTGCCCGTGCGCAGGTATCGCTTGACGTAGTGCTGGAGTCCCGTGTAGGTCTTGCCAGCACCTCGAATGCCGTAGATGAAGTTGAACAGGCAGTTGTATGAGAGGGTCTTCGATATGTCCCAGTATTTGGCCATTATTTCAACGTCACCACTAGATGCCGACCGCATTCATCAGCCCATGCGGTGATTTTCAAGACTTCGCAGTCTTCGACGGATCGCACGAACTCGTTATCCAACGATTCCGCCTGTATAGTAAATTTCCCAAGCTCGATATCATAGAAGTCGCAATCGAGAATAGGGATGAGGTCTTTGAGAATCATGGTTCCTCCTTTGACTTGGAATGCCCGCCCTTTATCGAAGAAGCCCCTGCCATCATGGATGTCCAAGCGACAGGGGCTAAGTCAAAGGGTGCTAACCGAAAAGACTATCACAGAGGGGGCTTGTCTCCGTATGCGCCCGTGCCCGTTTCACCGGGTGCCCCACAGACGCAGAAGATAGCTTGCTTTCCGGCGCATGACCATCATACATTACTTCTCGTCGATTGTCACGCGGAATCTATCGTTTTCCAAAACGCTCGCCTGTCCCGTTTCCGGTACACTCGGCTCAGGCTCATTATGGACAAGCCCAGCGTACGCTGCCCACGCCGCTTCGTCGCCGAAGAAGTGGTTAACATCGAGATTACCCGCGTACCCCGGCACGCGCCCGTCGCTTGCGTACTGCCAGCAGCCGACGAGGCCGTCCGTCTCCGGAGGCTCGCCGGGGTCGTAGCCGAGTCCCGGGCGCAGCACGTCGGGGTAGCTCGCGATCCAGCGCATGCAGTTCTGCTCCACGCCGCCCTGGTTGAATCGCCAGGGGTTGGCGTAGATCCAAGGCCAGATGCCCGTCTGATCATGCACGACGCGCACGAACTCGTTGACCCAGCCGATGCCCTGATCGCCCTCCCAGTCAAGCACCGGAATACCTTCGCCGAAGTAGTTGCTCGTGTTGTCTATGAAATAGACAGCCTCTTTCATGGGATCGTTGGAATTCGCGAAGTGGTAGAACCCCCACGGCTTTCCGTTCCGGCGGCACCACTGCACCCAGCTGTCGCAGTATCCGTCCACGAAAGCTATTCCCTCGGTCGCCTTGCAGATCACGAAGTCCACGTTCGGGAACACCGCATCCGCGTCCAACCCTGCTTGCCAGTTCGATATGTCGATGCCCCTAAGCATTTTTGATCAGCTCTTTAAGCTCTTCCCGTAGCTCCTTAATCTCGCTCGCAATGTCGTTAAGTGTGCTAGTAAAGTCCTTAAGAGTACGATTGTACAGGTAAAACATGCCCACGCAAGCCACAATAGGGAAGCCCAGACTACCGATAAGAGTGACAATATCGTTAACATCCATGTTTGATTCCTCCTAATTAGAATACCAATTGGCGCTTATGTTGAACGAAGCCCCCGCGAGATAAACCATGCCGTCGGTGGACGCATGCAGGGAAACCGCCCCGTTCGTCTGAATCGAAAGCACGTCCACGTTAGTATCTACTACCACGGGAATCCGCACTTCGGTCGACGGCCGGCATTCCGGAGGCAGCGTCGTGAGCGTCGCGCCCGGCGTGTAGTTCATTATCATGCAATCGCCCATGAACTGCACGTCGTTCACGCAGGACACCATGATCCGCTCGCTGGTGAACATCGCTTCGGGGGAGGGGGCGTGGACGTACGCCCCCTTGAACGTTTTGAAGAAATTGGGGTTTCCCCCGCCTGTAGGTTCGTTAGGCATTATGCGTTTCCGATCCAAAACGAATTGCCAAGGGTCTGGCCGTTTTTCGGAACCATGCAGCTTATATTGAAGGAAACAGGCTGCTTTTTAGCATCGGTCGGAACAACAGGATCGGTGCCCTTTGCATATACGCATGCTCCGGACGTTTCGTCTGTATAGCTCCCCCACGAATAGAACGGCGCGTTGGATGTCAGTCCTGTGTTATTGTCTAATGAAAGCGTGATTGTCTGCTCGCTCGAAATACCGCTGTTGATGGTTTGGATAGTCCTGATCATCGCGTCTTCGGCAAAATGCTCGGTTATGATGAAAACCATCGAAGCACTACCGCTTCCCGCCACCGTTTTACTTATAGTCGTCGAAACGAAAACGGGATTTCCTCCGAAACAACAGGCTATCATATTAGAGCATAGTTGACGATATCCAGCATCGTTCGGATGCACTTTATCTGCAATGAACTGAGATCCGCTCACCCATCCGATCATCGAGTGAACAGGACAGCCGCTTCGTTCCCTTATGATGCGTTTTACAAGATTCGTCCAATTCCATTCGTCGCGCGAAAGGAAAATCTGATAATTTAGAAATGAAACGATCCTTGCTTTTGGAAAGGCCGTAGTCAACGATGCTATATGACCGCTCCATGCTTCGGCGACATCCGAGTACGTGCGCCCTGAACGATAGTCGTTTACGCCGCCCATGATCACGATCAGCTCTACCTTCGAATGATCGAAGGAGGTGTCGGCTATCGCTTTGTTGACCTGCCCTAAAAAGTTTCCGCTTTGTCCAGGATCAGGATTCGATCCTACCACGCTAGCGCCGTTACGAGCGTAATTATGGATATTCATTCTCGTATACTTTTGAAATGTAATCGGCCATTTAATATAGGTGGTGGTAGAAGGGTCGGTGTCGCTCCAACTATCGCCGATAACGATGAATTCGGTTCCAACGTGGCTTTCGAGATTATCTACAACGCTTTTAACCCCCGCTATATCTTTAGTATTCTTCGCTATATCATTAGTATTCTTTGTGATGCGACCATCGAATGCCAATACCTCTTGGCGATACTGCTCAACCTGAGCATTGTAGTTTCCAGTGAGCGCCCAGAAGTCCTCGTTTGAAATGTCGATTCCAAGCGGCACGAACTGACGGGACGTGTAGCTGTTGCCTTCGTGCTCCACGATCGTGAGCGGCTCATATGTTCGTTTGTCATTCCACTCGATCGGATCGGCGAACAACGGAACGTACCGCGCACCTACATATTCTCGTACTGCCATGTTTAGCTCCTTACTTTTTCAGGTGTTTGGTTGACGGTATACGGGCTGTCCGCATCCCAACGCAGGATCAACCGCCCGTACGTGTCCAATGTGTAGTCCGCTCCGGTGTCGAATACGATGTCCGACCACCCGTCCGGTATGTAGGCAACGAAGTATCCCTCAAGGGTCAATCCGAAATAGACCTGTCGAACCAGGTGGGTGAAGATCATCGTCAGATGCGAGTCGATCCACGCAATGACCTGATCTTTGTAATAATCGTCGAAGCCGCTGTTGACGAACTCGTCCATGAGGTCGCGCAGCTTCTTGACGAAGTCGTACAGCGCTTGCATGTCCTCGTTGAGCTGGTTGTTCGACGTGATCAGCCTGTTGAGCTGCTCTACCACCTTGCACAAAAGCTCGTAGAAGCTCAGCTCGTCGGTGTACACGGCGGGCAGCGCCATTTGACAGAAGTACCTGAACGGTCGCTCAGCGGGCGGATAGGGAAGCACCGGCATAGGCGGCACGGGCGTGTTTGCCATGATCTCCTCCTTACCAGAGTCCCATGAAGCAGCTCGATACCGCTTCGGATTCTACTATTTCCAAGTCTATATTAACGAACGTTTCGCGCCAAAGCAAGAGCAATTCAGACTCCGGTTTGTCGTGGCCGGTTTCGGTGCGCGAGAGCGTGTTGTCATAGGCGCCCGAAGAGTCCGACCTCCCGTTGTCCGTGGTAGTCGCCTCGGTGAAATCCGCCGTTGACAGGTATTTCCCGCTCTTGACGTTGTCGATGTTGAGCGCCGACATAGGGGTGTCGTTGAACAAGTCCTGGCCTGTGCTAGCACTCGTCGCGTTTGTCGATGCCTGGTTGGATGCGCGGCCGGTAGCGTCCTCGGCGATCGTGCGCGTATGATCTACGAGCGGTTGAATCTGATCGGCAAGGGCGAGAGACTCGTACATCTGGTTGTAGTACGGCATGATCTCGTGCATCGTCCGGCGCAGGAACATCCTGAACAGCGCCACCGTCTCGCCGCCGATCTCGCGCATCCAGTATCGCCGTATGATCTTGTCGTTGAGGGTAGACCGGTACGCCTCCTGAAAAATCGGGTAGTCGTCCAGCCCGATCATAGCATACGCGCGCGGCCAGTTCTCTTCAGTGCGCGCAACTCCCGCGCTGTCGAGCGTCTGGTTCACGATGTTCCTAAGCTCGGTTGTAAACTGGCTCATCCTCTTCGCCTCCTTCCAACTCGTCTACCTCGTTCTGCTCGATCTCCGACGGCCTGAACCGAACGTCGATTTCAAGCCCGAACATCTCGTTGATCTCCTTGCACGCGAGCTGGCGAGCCTCTAGGCGCGTGAGGCGCTGCGCTTCGACATCTCCTAAGTCTGCGATCAGCTCGTCTGTGATTCGCCGCTCCTTCTTGGTGTCGGCGTTGTTCACGCCGAGGTAGGTGAGCGCTTCGTTCCAGTACTGGCTTTTAAGCGCCATCAGCTTATCGGAGACGAACGGAGCGGAAACGTCTACTGAGTCAAGCCCGGTCAGATCGATGTTCTTGTCTATATTGATGAACGGCACGTTTCCCATGATCTTGGCAGCGATGTTCTTGAACGTCAAGCGCTGAGGCTCGTTGCATTTGACGAACTTCGGCATCTTCTGACCGATCACGTTGGTGTCGATAGTACGGTCGATCTCAGCCAGCCGCATGGCGTAGAGGTTAAGCACCATCCACGTGGGGTAGCGGAAGTTGTTGTTGAAGATCAGAACCGAATTCTGGGATGTGAGCGGGATGTTCCACCCTTCGACAGCATACGCCAAGCGGTTGACGGGCAGGTTGTATATGTCGTATCCGCCTTGCAGCAGCACCTGCATGATCGCGTATCCTTCGGGGCTGCGCTGGAGAGGGTCTTCGGCAAGCGCCTCGTCTTGCAAGAACACGGCCACGCCGTCGCGCAAAAGCCACCATTCGATCTGGCGCGAGTTGATGCCAGATGGCAAGTTGACCCACTCGAACACGCTCATGGCGAGTTCGTAGAGACGGAGCTGCCACATCATGAACGTTTCGTTGTTCATCAATTTGTTCTGCGTCTCCTGAGCACCGTCCATGCCGTGAATCATCTTGGCGGAATACGGCAACCCCATAGGATTCATCAGAAAGTCCATTCAACACCTCCTTACACAATAGAGTTGGGCAGAGAATAATCTCCTACATCGTCGGTGTGCCAGAACGTCACGCCGTTGTCGAACAGCCGGCTGATCTTCGACAGTTCGGATGCTGGAGCGGCACCCTTGGCGTTGGCCGCTACGGTCTTGACGTAGTTCCAAGACGCGCGCCCCGTGATGTTCGGGCTTTTGACGATGGATACATTATAGCCGTAGACGCTCAAAAAGTCATCGATCTGACGGGCGATCTCGGCACGGCACGTGTACTTGCGGATACCCACCGTGTAGCTTCCGAAGTTCACCAGCGCGGTAGTCGAGTTAGTGCCTCCGCGCGAGGTATTCGGCGTGTGCGCCGCCTTGGAGAAGTTGGCGAACGTGTTCGTCAAGTCCTGCGCGCCGTTGATCGCTTCGTTCGCCATGCCGAGCGGGTTGAGATTCGTTGCCTGGCCGATGATGTTCTGCACGCTGTTTACGAACGAATTGACGTAGGGGAGTTGGTTCATCGAATTGAAGGAGAATCCCCAAGGCGTATCGACTTCGGACGCGCCCAACATGTTAGCGAAAGCCTGGTACACCCAGTTGCACGTCGGGTACTTGTCCAAATACACAGCGCCCTCGGTGAATCGGTTCACCCCGTTGTAGTCGAGCGGGATGTACGCCAGGCGCGAATTGGCGTCGCAACCGCCGGTTCTCTGCAACGACACTGTTCCCGGCGTGCCGAAGAACTCCAAGCGAAGCTCCTGGGATTGCCCCGTGAAGTTAGTGAGCTCTGCATACTCGAACGGATAGCAGTACATCTTGTTGTTTTTCGGGGTGTAGCCGTCTAGCGTCGTGAACCCGAGATTGTAGTTCTTGGTGTCTTGCGGGGTCGGCGATGCGGAGTCCACCCAATAACCCCAACCGTTCGACTTCTTGACGATGTTAGGGATAGCGGCACGCGGGCACATGTAAACCTGGCTCACTGCATCTTGCTGGCCGTTGTCGGACAGCGCTTCCATAAAAGCCTTGAAATCGTCGACAGTCAAAAACACGGATAAGCTTGTACCCGACGTGACGCCCATGTACTTATCGCCGCCGTTGTTGACGTACGTGCCGTCTTTCAGCGGTTCGACGGCGCTCGCCACTACCATGTAACAATCCATCTCGTCGTTGTCGAGCGCGAAATACGTGCATTTAAGCTCGCCGGGATTGATGCCCTCGTCCTTGATGTGCGCGCCGATCGAGTCGTCGTTCACGTGCTCTCGTTCGACGAAGCATGCAGGAACCGAGAAATCGAACATCCAAGTTTGCATGTAGTCCAGGTCGATGGTGAGCCTGCTTGCGTTCTCGCTCAAAAACTCGATGTCGGTAACGAACGCGTAGAACCACTTGGAGCCGTAGTTCGCGTTCTGGAACATCACGTAGTTGATTCCGTACATAAGCTCTGCGTTGTAGGGCACGTCTATTGCGCGGTGAAGACGCTGATAACTAGCGTTCGCCACCGCGCGAGCGCACATGCCTTGCATGGACTGCGTCTGCTCGGCTTTCGAAGAGTACCACCTCACGTGACGGTACGTATTGTTCCAGGGGACTGTCCCGAGCCTGATATTGGTATCCGGTTGGAAAACGGCCATGTTTCACCTCCTCTGCATAAAGGAGGGCGGTGTCGCCCGCCCTCCGATTCAGCGCGTCCGTCTAGGCTTCCGCGTTGCCGGATACGGTGATCACGCAGTTCGCGGTCTTGGCCGGGTCTGCGATAGAGGTCGCGGAGACGGTGACCGTCGCCGCAGTCTCGTCCTTGGCGATGTGCACCGAGCCCGCATCGGACACGTAGGTGCCGGAGGAGGCCGCGCCGGCAAGCGACCACGTGACGCTCTTGTTGATCACGCCGGCGGCGACGACCTTAGGGGCGAGCTGCAAGCTCGCGCCCTTGGACAACGTGGCAGTAGCCGGTTCGACGGTAACGCTCGTGATGGAGGCAGCCTGAGAGGAGAAGGCCACAGCCTGGCCGAACGGGGAAACCGAGAACGTCTTCCACACGTGGTACCAGTAGTTCCAGTACAGGCCTTCGCCGTTGTACTGCTGGGTCATGTTTTGGAAGTTGTCCCAGATCATCCAGAAGTTGCGGGACACCAGCGTTGCGGGAACGTTTCCGAGGGTCGTCAGCTCGTCCTCGGTGAACTTGTGAAAGTTCGGGTCGACCTTGCCGGAAGCGTTGGTGAACAGCTAGGTCAAGCGGTCCCAATCGTGCTCGACGAGCGAATCGACGCGAACGATCTTTCCCATGAACTCGGCGTAATCGAGGTTGAACGCAGAAGCAAGCGCGTTCATGTCCATTACCGCCTCGAAGCGAGCGTCGATGATCAGGAACTGCTCGTCTTTCGGCGTGTGGGTGGTGACGCCGCTCATGGTGTACTTCGTGGATTGGAATTCAAGCAAGTTGGAAATAGCGCGGAAGTTCGCAGCGATCTCCTTTGCGTTTTCAGCCGTGGCAGCCGGGATGTTGACAGACTGGACGTATCCGTTCAGAAGCGACTTGGCGAGCATGTACTTCATGATGTAGTACTCGTCGGTTTCCATCGAGGTGTAAAGCGTTTCCACGATGCGCGAGATAAGATCGCTGATTCCCTGCCAGGAAAGGAACGCCTGGCGAAGCTGATCGTTGGAGATGGTGACCTTGTAGTACTTCTGGAAATTCATCGTGTGGAATGCCGCGCGAACGTCGGGCAGCTCGCGCTTGAAGACGTTCTTCTCGGCGGTATCGGGCGAGAACTGGAACGGTCGAGCGAGGTTGACGTAAATCTCCTCGACGGTCTCGCCGAAGTCGAGATAACCGCGCTTGAAGTTCGCCCAAGGGTTCCGGTACAAGCGGCTCGTTACGATAGTGAGGCCGATTCGGTTCACGAGCGCGTTGAGAAACGCGTTCTGCGCCGGCTCGAAGCTCATGATGTAATCGCCGATGGCGTGGATGGCGTCGGTGTCGCCGGACACCGCATAGGTTCCATCTGCATTCGCCGTCACGGCGCCTCGAGCCGCAAGGGGCTGCGCAAGCTCGGGGGTTTCGTTGATGATGGCGCTTACCGCCGCGCGCCCGTCGGGCACGGTGTTGGCGGCAGTGCTGGGCTTGGTTGCCATATTCTAGCCTCCTTGTCTCTAACCTTCGCGGCGTTCCCAGAGCTGATCGAAGCTCTGCACGGTTCCGTCGCGCTTGATGTCCTGCACTTGGTCATGGATGGCCTGGTCGGGCGTGGCGAAGAAGCGGTCGGCATAGCGCTTCTTCCAGCCGTCCACCTCTTCTCGATAGCGGTCGCGTTCTGCGATGGCCTCGTCTCGCTCGGCGGCAAGGCGGTCGCGTTCCGCATCCCAGCCCTCCCGCTCGTTTCGCCAGCCGTCGCGCTCGTCCCAGCGCTCATCGAGCTCTGCCGCATCGGCGTCGATGCGCGCGGCCATCTCAAGCCGCTTGTCTTCGTCAGGCTCCATGGCCAGCTCGCGCAAGCTCGGGTCGTATCGGCTCATAAGCACAACTCCTCTCTAATGACAAAATCACCTTCGTATAGTATAATACCGCCTTTTACGGTCTTTGAATAGAGCTTCCCGGAATATTTCGCGCCCGGCTTGAAATTCTCCCAAGTCACATGCTCGTGGCAGCGCTCCGGCAGCCCAGCGCAACGTACGGTGAGCTTGCCTGTCTTCACGTCGTCTTCGATGTATGTTTTCGGGCGCAAAAACCTCGCACGCCAGAACTCGCTTTCCACTTTCCAAGCGCCGAGCCTGTACTCGTCGATGTCCAATTCTCGCGGGTAGTCGGTTCCGATCAAATGAAGCGAATCGGTATCGGCGTAGACGAAGCGGTGCTTGACCGCCTGTGCCGCCCGAATGGTCTTGTTGCGCGCCCAAGCCGTGATGAATGCACCTACCGGCAGATACATCCCGTCGGTGTGCTCGGGTGCGAGCATCTCGTATTTCACGATGCCGTCTTCTCCGAGAATCGGGCGGCGGCACCTCTTGATCGGATGCGTTGCCATCTTGCCGTAAGGCGAGTTCATTTTCAGCTTCGCCATATAACGCTTTCCGGCGTTTCCCTCTCGCGCGGCCTCGATCTTCTCATTGTTGGCCGACGTGATGAACTTCTCGAAAAGCGTGCGGCTCGCTTTGAACTTCCATCCTTTTCCGTATCGGATGGAGTTTATATCGTAGTGGTCTTTGAGAAGTGCCAAGTCGACGCTTGTGAGCACGAGCGTCTGCTCGCCCTTGGAATCTCTCACGTATTCGGTGGGCAGGAAGCTCAGGTTGCCTTTCAGCTGGATGCAGGGTATGTGACCCGGCTTGAGCGTGAAGTCCGCGTGCACTGTTTGGATGTAGAGCGGATAGCGATCGTCTTGCACGTACTCGCCCTCGTAGAGCACAGGGTCGCCGTAAGGAAGAAGCTCCCCGCAGATGCTCGCCATGACCGACGGGTACAGGCTGTTCACGTCGAGCACGATGCCGGCTCCAATGTCTTTGCCCCGGTACTCCGGGTTGACATAGGTGAAGCCGCCCTTATAGCACGGGCGAATCTCGGCATCGTAGTCGCACACGGGAAACATGCGTCTGAAACCCTTCTCGCCTCCTATGGTCTTCTTGTACTCGGCGATGGCGTTCGACCCTGCCGTGATCTTGGTGGCACCGTGATCGATCAGCTCCCCAAGCGCTCGCGCGACTATCCTCACGTCTGCCGAAATGTAGTCGATTTCCTCTTGCGTAAGCTCGTGGCCGACCTCTCGATGCTCTGTGTAGTCGATTTCGAGCTTGGATTCATGTGCCTCGAAACCGAACGCTTCGGGAATCTTGGCAACGGGAAGGGGTATGATCTTCAACGAGTCGCAGAACTCTACGAAATGCCCTTTCTTATAATGAAGTTTGATGCTGTAGAACTGGTTCATGTCCGATATCAACGTGGTAAAAGTGTACGGCATTCTCGCGTGAGACGATTCAGACCACTCCCACCCTGACTTCAACAAATGGTCTATGAGGAATTTCCCGTCGAACTTCAAGTTGTGAAAATATACTCGGGCGTTAGGGGCGCACTCGCACCATCTGAGAAACCCGTCGATAGCGGTTCCATGCTTTATATCATAGGTTTTCAAGGTGCAGACAGCCCACGCCCATACACGCGTTTCTGTCAGATCGTCGGCTGTCGTCTCGAAGTCAGCCGTGAAATATCGCATCTCATAGCATCTTCCAGCGATCAACCAAATAATACAGCTTGGTCTCGCGATCTTGCGGCTCGTAGATGTATTCTACGTGCAGAATCTCGTCTCCTGACTCGAAGAAATCGAGGATTCTGTCAGGCTCGTCCTTCATCATGGTCTTGATCTTCTGGGCAATGGAGGCGATGGCCGCATCGTATTCCGAGTACCCGCCGAACACGGTGTCGAGCGCGGTGATGTAGTTCTTGTAGTACAGGCGCGCCTTATCCATGTTCGACGTTGCCATCATCTGCTCGGCGCGCTGCAAAAACCGTTTGAGACCGACGGGCGAGAAGTCTCGTGCGCTTCGGGTGTCTGGTGCGAGGTTGTTCTGCTGGATGGTGCCCATCCGCCCGAGCGTCTGGCCGTAATCGATGCCGAGCTTCTTGCGGCGCAAGCTCTTGCGGCGCTCGTTCACAGCTTTGGCGATTTGAAACTCGCGCACCTCGTAACGGGTAACGATGCCTCCGTCTCCCACGCTGGCAAGCTCCAGAGCTCGCGGGCGCGTGACTCGCAACAGGCGGTTGACCGTGTTGTTCAGCGTCCGCGCGCTGTTGATGGATGCTTTCACATCCTGATAGCTTACTGGTTCCGGGAGAAAAGGGGCATTGTCGGGAACGGCTCGCTGGGCGCGTCGAATCGCATTATTGTACTTTCGCACGGCTGAGTTGAGCCTTGCACGCTGGCTTTTAGTCCATGCAATTTTAGGTTCTTCTTGCATCTCAACACCTCACCATCAGCCATTTTAACATAACAACCGCGCGTCTCGACCTGGAAATACAGCTGGAACACTGCGATCAACCGAGCGTCGATTTCGAACTTGAAGCGCTTCGAAAAACTGTCGCACAGCCATTCGACCCGAACCGACAGCTTATCGAGGAAGCTTTCCTGATGCTTGCGGCTTGAAAAGTGGAACGTGTAATCGCCGTAGAGCGCGCGATATGGCGAATCGGAAAGCTCGTAGAACACCCCGTCTTTCGTAGGCATACCATACCTCCTTCCTAATAAGGATACTTCCTATGCTTGGAGACGATCTTGACCGCTTCCGAATGCATGACGAAGACGATGCCGACGTAACCATCAAGCATGTACATGCGACACAGCTCGCGAAGATCGTTGATGTCATCGCGTTTCAGATCGAACTTGTCATCTTTGGTGAACATATATTCGATGCGCCCATTCTGATGCACCTTGAAAACGGCTACACCCTGCGGAACCACATTGTCGCCCCAATATGTCTGACGGAGCGTACGGTTCACGGCGGAAAACAAAAATCTGTCCATCAAGTCTTTATCGGCAGTCGAAAGCATGTCTATCTCCTAAACGAGCCGCCACATAGGACGGCTCTTGTTCTTGATGTGCGGATGGAACCTTACGCGACTTCGAGGGTTAGCATCGTGCCGCGCTTAACCTTCACCTGCTTGACCACCACGTTGATAGGCTCCTCGTAGGTGGGCGCTCCGTAGACGGCGAACATCTTCTTGAGCGACCCCCACACGCCGTTCGACACGCACTGGTAGCTCTCGCCCTTGTCGTCGATGAGGACGATGCGCGGGGCTTGCTCCACGGTGCCGTCCTCGCCTGCGATTTCGATGATCTCCACGAACAGGTCTTTCAGCACGATCTGCTTGTTGATGAAGTCGTCGATCTTGTGCGTCGGGTTGTTGGACGCGTTGTAGATAAGCTTCTTCGCGTCCGCGCCAAGCTCCGGGTTCACCGAGCAGAACGTGTTGTCCTCGGGCTTGGCAAGCTCGGCGATGGCGTACGTGCGAGCGGGCGCGAGGTCGTTGACGGGCATTTCCTCGGCGATGGCGATGTCTTTGTTCTCAAGCATGGTTTTCTCCTTCTAGTCAGATGGTTTAAGCGTCGATGACGGTAGCATTCTCAAGGAAAGTTTCCACGGGCATGGAATAGGTCTTCTCCTCGCCTTCGACCCACTTGATCGTGCAGCCCTTGGGCAGCGCCGCGCCGGCATCGCGGAAGGCGATACGGGCTTTGCGGGCGTTCATGTTGGTGTCCAGCACGACGTACTGGGCGACAGTGCGCACGCTGGGCGGAATGGAATCATCCAGTTCGTACGCGGTCAGCTCGAAACTCTTGAAAGTGCGGGTGATAGCAGCCATAATGTAATCTCCTTTGATCGGCAGGCTTGCTTTGACGATATCCATTATACGCCCGTGAAAAGCGAAAAGACCGAAATTCGGTCTTTTCACAGAATCTTCACAAATCTAAATTTTTATTTATACCTTTTGATCACGTAAACCATTCCGATTGCGTATGCTATGACGGCGAAAAGGGTTTCCGGGTTCATAGTCACCCTACTTTCTTCATGGAGACGAAAACGTAAGACGGATGAGCATCCATGAATTGAAGATACTCGCATGCTGCTTTGATCGTGTCACAGTGCATATGCTTCAACTCGTAAACCCCGTCAAGGTTCTTAGCGTAGTAACGGACTACGAAGAAAGGTTTGTCTTCTTCGTCAAGCAGGAAATCTGTTGAATTGGTCATTGTTTGCTCCTATTCTGCCCAAAGTCCGCGATCAAGTTTATTTTCGCAGTACTCTAAAGCCCATAGCAGGTCTTGAATTGGCTCATTGATGAAGCCTATATTATATGAGTGATTCCAGTCAGTGACATGAAAGAACGTATCATCAGTGGTTATAGCGTATTTGGTGGCATCTTGGAGGATGGCTAGTTTGTTCATTGTAGGCTCCTTTGACTTTACGACTGCTTTATGTAAACCGAAACGCGGGCATCGTCGTTGGGCGAGATCATAGCCACTTCTCGCTCGTCATTCAGATGAGCATCAAAGCGCTTGTAGCCTTCGCTTTCGATACCGCTCATATCCATCTTGCAAACTTCGATATAACCGCTGAAGACTTCTGCGAAATCTTTGACTTTCATTGCATCTCCTTTGACTTGTTTAACTGACACTTACAGTATAACAGCCGCCTTACTCATTGTCAAACTGACAGCG
>OGKF01000765.1_pt1 | contig 16565 bp, 14 predicted proteins | sample 1572391 | NCBI WGS metagenome assembly OGKF01 (sample SAMEA2582095, study PRJEB24529) | metagenome | biome: Human gut stool | place: China | collected 2011
TTTCTCTATTGGCTGATACCAGCTTTGATTTTTCGTTAGAACGGCCCTTGGAAGATTGCATAAAGCGAGTGGAAGCGAAGCCCTTCCATTCGAGTTTTGTGCAGCAGGTGGATGCTGCGGAAGAACTGTATGGTATCCAAATTCACTTCAATTTCGGAGCGAAAGAAGTGCAGAAAGAACTCCAAACGTTAAACGAGGGCTATTCGGAGGAGATCATTATGCGGATAGAGCGCCTTCTTCGGGAACAGATGCGCCGATATGCATACCTGGTGGATTGAATAGAAAACGGATACGTTGGAAGTATAAGCAAAAAAGAATAGCCGCTTATGGAAGGAGAAAGATTCTCTCGATCCATGAGCGGCCATAATCTTTTCTGGTTGTGTGGGCTTAAAGCGGAGAATGCACTCACCCTTTACTCACCCTTTTGTCATGAGAATGCAGCAGGATGTACAAATTTACATAGAAGTGCAAATGACATAGCAACGATGAATATAAGGATATATGAAGTGGTATCAGGATACATTGCAGGCAGTGCAAACTCCGATACCTAATTTCATTTTATTATACTCCTTGCGAAAAAGATTTTACGCTGCGGTAAAAAGCGATATTATAACAGGATAATTGTAGCACAATGGACGTTTTTTCTCAATACTCACTTAAGTGGAAACGAAAAGCCGCCCGCGGAAGAGCAGTGCTGCTTTTCCAAGAGCGGTCCTTATAATTTAGGTTGTACAGGCCTTACTTGCTGATGGTAAGAGTGCCGGATGCGGTCTCCTCAAAATGGCTGGCGTAGAATTCCTCCATCAGCCGGACGAGAGAAACGATGTCCCGGGCACCGGCGGTCTCGTAGCAGGAGTGCATGGCCAGCTGGGGCAGGCCGATGTCCACGCAGTTCATGGATACCTGTGCCATGGCAAGATTGCCCAGAGTGCTGCCGCCGACCTTATCGGAACGGTTGGCAAAATACTGCAGCGGGACACCGGCGCGGGCGGCAAGCTCTTTGGCAACGGCCATGCTCATGCCGTCGCTGGTATACTTCTGGCCGGCGTGCACCTTGACCACAACGCCCTCGTTCATGTAGGTGCAGTTGTTCACATCGGTATATTCCGGGTGGTTGGGGTGCACGGCGTGGGCGTTATCGGCGCTGAACATGAAGCTGGAGGCCACCGCACGGTGGAAGTCCTCATCGCCGGGGCAGACGTTCTGCGCGATGCGGTGCAGAACGTCGTACAGGAAGGTGGAAGCCGCGCCCTGCTTGGTGCCGGAACCCACTTCTTCGTTGTCGAAAAAGGCGGCAACATTGATGGACTGGGCGCTGTGTGCTTTCAGAAAACCCTTCAGGATGCCGAACACGCACTGCTGGTCATCCAGACGGCCGGAGGAGATGAACTCCTCATTGCAGCCCCAGACGGCGGCCTTTTCGCGGATGCAGAGGAACAGGTCGCTGCCAAGGATCTGGTCTTCTGCGACCTGCAGCTCAGCGGCGATCAGCTTTTTCAGCACGCCTTCCTCGGCGGCACTGCCCAGCAGGGGCAGCATATCCACCTGCTTGTTGTAGGAAGCCTTGTCGTTGACCTCACGGTCCATATGGATGGCTACGCTGGGGATCATCAGCAGGTCGCGGTCCAGCGTGAGCAGGCGGGAGGTGATGGCATCGTTCTCCTTTATCAGCACGCGGCCTGCCACCGACAGCGGCCTGTCCATCCATGTGGAGCAGATCATGCCGCCGTAGCCCTCGGTGTTCAGCTTGGTGTACTTCCGGCCCATGTGGATCTCGGCGTTTTCCTTGATGCGGAAGCAGGGGGAATCCGTGTGGGCAGCGGCCACGTTGAAGCTGTAGTTTTCCAGCTGTTCTCCCATGCGGAATGCAAGGATGCTGGAGCCGTTGCGGCAGACAAAATAGCTCCCGCCGGGTTCCAGCTGCCACCGGCGGCTCTCCAGCAGCTCGGAAAAGCCCTCCTTCAGCAGGATGTTCCGGACGGATGCAGTGGTGTGGTATGCGGTAGGATTGCCGTCAATGAAGGACAGCAGCTCCTGTACTTCTTTTTCGATCATTGGAAGACCCTCCATGGATTTATCGGTTTGGATGCTCCTATTCTACTTCTGCGGTTTGCGCTTTGCAATAGCCGGTCCTGCGGGCGGGGAAGAATTTGTTTTACATTGCGCGGGTTCTATAGTATACTATTCCTGTTGGTAAATATCGAATCGACAGGAAAGGCAGGGACTCGTCATGGAACGCAGTGATCCGCGCTATCAGGCGTATGTGGAAATATTAAAAGAGGAGCTCATCCCGGCAATGGGCTGCACAGAGCCCATTGCACTGGCTTACGCTGCGGCCCGGGCACGCGAGGTGCTGGGCGCACTGCCCGAGAGCGTGCAGCTGCAGGTGAGCGGCAGCATTATTAAGAATGTGAAGAGCGTCATCGTGCCCAACACCGGCCACCTGAAAGGCATGGAAGCCGCTGTGGCAGCGGGCATCATTGCCGGTTCGGCAGACAGAGAGCTGGAAGTCATCTCCGAGGTCAGCGAGGACAAGAAGGCTGCCATCCGGGACTATCTGCAGACGGTGCCCATTTCCATCCAGCACATCGAGCAGGGGCATGTGTTCGATATCATCGTTACCGAGCGCAGCGGGGATTCCTACGCAAAGGTGCGCATTGCGGATTTTCACACCAACATCTGCCTGATCGAAAAGAATGGCCGGGTGCTCTACGAAAAGCCGCTGCTGAACGAGGAGGCCCGGCGGGACAGCCGGGCCGACCGCAGCCTGCTGAACATGAAGGACATCTGGGACTTTGCCGAGACGGCCGACCTGCAGGATGTGGCGGACCTGCTGGAACGCCAGATCCGCTATAACAACGCCATTGCAGAGGAGGGCCTTCTGGGCGACTATGGCGCGAACATCGGCCGGGTGCTGCTTTCTACCTACGGCAACGATGTGTCTATCCGGGCCAAGGCCAAGGCGGCCGCCGGTTCGGATGCCCGCATGAACGGCTGTGAGCTGCCGGTCATCATCAACTCCGGCAGCGGCAATCAGGGCATCACCTGCTCGGTGCCGCTCATTGAATATGCCAAGGAGCTGCACAGCGGCAAGGAAAAGCTTTACCGTGCCCTCATCATTTCCAATCTGGTGGCCATCCACGAAAAGACCGGCATCGGCACCCTGTCCGCCTACTGCGGCGCAGTCAGTGCTGGTGCGGGCGCTGGCGCGGGCATCGTATATCTGTGCGGAGACGGCTATCAGGCCGCCATCCACACGGTGGTCAATGCGCTGGCCATCGTGTCCGGCATCGTGTGCGACGGCGCAAAGGCCTCTTGTGCGGCAAAGATCGCTTCCTCGGTGGACGCGGCCTTGCTTGGCTACAACATGTACAAGTGCCATCAGGAGTTCAAGGGCGGCGACGGCATCGTGATGAAGGACATCGAGACCACCATCAAGGGCATCGGCCGTCTGGGCAAGGACGGCATGAAGGAGACCAATGAGGAGATCATCCGGCTGATGATCGAGTAAGGCCGGGCCGGAATTGTGAAAAAATCATACAAATCCTTCTTTATTTTGTCATAACTCTTCCGTATAATAAGAAGTGGAATACTTTGCTGCTCTGCCTGCTCCGGCGGGCATCCGATAAAATGGGAGGAGATCATTATGGCCAACGAAAAGATCCTCGTTGTGGACGACGATACCAATATCTGCGAGCTGCTGCGGCTGTACCTGACCAAGGAAGGCTATCAGGTCACGGTGGCAAACGATGGCGAAGAAGGTCTGGAAAAGTTCAATCAGGTCAAGCCCGATATGGTGCTGCTGGACGTGATGATGCCCAAGATGGACGGTCTGGAAGTGTGCCGCCGCATCCGCAAGGCGGGCAACACCCCGGTGATGATGCTCACGGCCAAGGGCGAGACCTTTGATAAGGTGCTGGGCTTGGAGCTGGGTGCAGACGATTACATGGTAAAGCCCTTTGATGCCAAGGAAGTGGTGGCCCGCATCAAGGCGGTGCTGCGCCGCTGCCAGACCACCACGGCTGCTGCCGAGAGCACCGAGGGCGTGATCGAATTCGACAACCTGCGTCTGGACATGAACAGCTATGAGCTGCGGGTCAAGGGCAAGGTGGTGGAGGCTCCCCCCAAGGAGCTGGAACTGCTGAACTGTCTGGCCTCCCATCCGAACCGCGTCTACACCCGCGACCAGCTGCTGGACGAGGTGTGGGGCTTTGAGTATTACGGCGACAGCCGCACCATTGATGTGCATGTCAAGCGCCTGCGCGAGAAGCTGGCCGGTGCTTCCGACAAATGGGAGCTGAAGACCGTATGGGGCGTGGGCTATAAGTTCGAGGTGCGTCAGTAATGCGCAAAAGTATCTCGGTGGCGTTCTTCTCGCTGGTGTCCACCCTGATGGTGCTGGGCATCGTGCTGATGGGCGCTTCGGAGTGGGTGCTGTTCAAGAACTACTTCGCCAAGGATCGCTACGAAACACTGGATCAGGTGGTGGGTGTCACCCAGCGCACGGCCCAGTATCTGGTCCAGCAGGCGGAGCTGCCGGAAGGCGATGAGCTGGACGCACTGAACACCAAGCTGGAGATCATCGGCGAGAGCGCAGAGGCCTATCTGTTCTTTACCGACAACGACGGCCGGGTGATGATCGCCTCCAGCCCGGACAAGCTGGAGAGCCTGACCGTGCCGGAAGAAATGATGGAGAAGATCGACGCTTCCGATGCGGACTACTACCATGTGTTCGGCACGCTTGGCGGCATGCTGGACGGGAAAAGCTACATCACGGTCAGCGAAATGCGCAATGAGAACGGCCAGCCCAGCGGCTACCTGTTCCTGTGCTCTTCCGGCGAGCAGCTGACCCAGTTCAAGCAGCAGTTCTGGTCCAACTTCCTGCTGTCGGCCTGTGTGATGCTGCTGTGTGCCAGCATCCTGACCAAGATCCTGATGCGCCAGCTCACCGACCCGCTGCAGAAGGTGACGGATGCCGCCCAGCGCTTTGGCGGCGGTGATCTTTCCGTCCGTGTGGAGGGGGTGGAAGGCGAAGGCGAGGCAGCCGACCTTGCCCGCACCTTCAACCGCATGGCAGACAACATCCAGATGAACGACAACTCCCGCGGTCAGTTCATGGGCAACATCGCCCACGAGCTGCGCACCCCCATGACCACCATCAAGGGCTTTGTGGACGGCATTCTGGACGGCACCATCCCGCCGGATATGCAGAACCACTACCTGCAGCTGGTCAGTGAGGAAACGGGCCGTCTGGCACGGCTCATCCAGAACATGCTGGATCTTTCCAAGCTGGAAAGCGGTGAATATCAGGTGAATGCCCGGATGTTCAACATCTGGGAGACAATCACCGGCGTGGCGCTCTCGGCAGAGCAGCGCATCAACGACGGCATGATCGACATCGACGGCCTGACCATGGACGAAAAGGTGCTGGTCTACGCCGACCCCGACCTGATCCATCAGGTGGTGTATAACCTGCTGGACAACGCCATCAAGTTTACGCCTGCGGGCGGCACCATCCGCTTCGGGGTGGAAAAGCTTGGCCCGGAAGCCGAGATCTCCATCTGGAATTCCGGTCAGGGCATCAGCCCGGAAGCGCTGCCATACGTGTTCCAGCGGTTCTACAAGGAGGACCGCTCCCGCGGCCTGCACGCCCGGGGCGCGGGTCTGGGCCTGAACATCTGCAAGGTGCTGGTGAACCTTTCCGGCGGGCAGATCCGGGTGGAGAGCCAGCAGGGCGAGTGGTGCCGGTTCGTGTTCACCCTGCCCACGGTGGCACCGAACCCCGGCGGCATGAAGCGTCTGCCGGACGAAGCCGGCGGTGAACCCACCGTGGAAGACCCTGCAAGCATGAAGCCCGTAGAATGAACTTCCAGCCAGACTGCCCCGGACCCGGGGCGGTCTGGCTTTTTTGGCGTGGGGAAACTTTGCCGCCGATGAAACTCCCCCGGTCATCTCGCTGCGCTCAATGCCAGCCCCCTCTGGGATGGGGCCCTTGGCATGGCGGTAAAGCTTCCGGTTAAAGTGCAAATCTTCCGGGCGTGCCAGAGGCTCCCTCTCCGAGGGAGCTGGCAAAGCCGTCAGGCTTTGACTGAGGGAGTTTCTTCGCAAATGGACAGATCTTTCCAAATACGTCATTTCCGTGAAAAAGCCGTTGGCGGGTTTGATTTTTTGCTCGTTTTCATGTAAACTAAAAGATAACCATGCCCATGCTGCTTTTGCGGTTTGAAACCGCCAGAACAATGGGACAAATGGGAATAAGAATTTATAAAATAACGGAGCGTAAAGATAGAATATGGCAATCGTAAGTCCTTCGATCCTTTCCGCTGATTTTGGCAAACTGGGTGCAGACTGCCGCATGGTGCTGGATGCCGGTGCACAGATGCTGCATTACGACGTGATGGACGGCCACTTTGTGCCCAACATCAGCTTTGGTGTGCCGGTGCTCAAGAGCCTGCACAAAAATCTGCCGGATGCCTTTTATGATGTACACCTGATGATCAGCCATCCGCTGCAGTATGCGGAAGCCTTCATCAAAGCCGGTGCCACCCTGTACAACTTCCACCTTGAGTGCGAGGACGATATCCAGGCCACCATTGATGCCGTCCGGGCGCTGGGCTGCAAGGTGGGGCTGACCATCAAGCCCGGCACCGACCCGCAGGCGCTGGCACCGTATCTTGACCAGCTGGATCTTGTGCTGGTGATGAGCGTGGAGCCCGGCTTCGGCGGGCAGAAGTTCATGCCCTCGGCGCTGGACAAGCTGCGCTGGCTCAAGGCAGAGCGCGAAGCGCGCGGCGCACACTATCTGCTGGAAGTGGACGGCGGCGTGGACAATGCCACCGCGCCCCAGTGCGTGGAAGCGGGCGCTGATATTCTGGTGGCGGGCAGTGCAGTGTTCGGCGCAGCAGACCCTGCTGCAGCCGTGCAGCACCTCGCCAGCCTTTGAAAGGATAACCATTTATGGATGAATCTTTGATCCGGGAGCAGGAGGCACAGCTCCAGAAGACCGGCCGCTACTATAAGCATATCTGCTTTATGGCGGTGCCGGTGCTGTGCATGGCCTGTTTTCTGTACGGTGTGCGCCCGCTGCTGCTGTGCGGCATTGCGGTGCTTACCGGTAACCTGTGCGACCGTCTCGTTTCGCTGCTGCGCCGCCGCGTGTATCAGGGCGGTGACTTTTCCAACGAGAGCTTTGCGCTCGTCATTGCCCTGCTGATGCCGGTGACGGTGGATCTCTATGTTCTGATCGCCGCAGTGATTGCCGGTGTGCTGATCGGCAAGGAGATCTTTGGCGGCTACGGCAGCTACCCCTTCAACCCGGCTGCTGTGGGCTATGTGGTGGCGGCAGTGTCATGGCCGGAACAGGTGTTCCGCTATCCGCAGCCCTATACGAACATCCCTTTGTGGGACGCTTCCATGGTGCCGGTCTCCAGCGCCATTGAGGACACCCTGCGCAGCGGCGGCATGCTGAACATCGGCTCGCTGGCGCTGGGTCTGGGCGAATATGCTGCTCCCATGGGCACCGGCGCTGCGCTGGTGATCCTTGCCTGCGGCCTGTTTTTGTGGACCCAGAAGGATGCCCACATGTCTGCATCGATCAGCTTTCTGGTGACCTGTGCGGTCATTGCGTTCTTCTTCCCGCGGCAGGCGGGCCTTGCCGACAGTGCCGTGCTGTCAAATATCCTGCCCCGCCTGCAGTGTGTGCGGGATGAGCTGCTGACTGGCGCGATCCTGTTCAGCGCGGTGTTCCTGATCAACGAGCCTTACACCTGCGTGCACCACCGCATGGGCCGTGTGCTGTACGGCGTGCTGGTGGGCGTTGTGAGCATGGGCTTCCGCTACTATGGCGTGTACGAGACCGGTGTGTGCTTTGCGCTGCTGGCGGTCAACAGTGTGTCGGCATGGATCGACCGCACCGAGGCAAAGCTGTATCACCTGACCCATCTGCAGGCAGATGCCGGAAAGGGGGCAGCACAATGAGACGCGCAACGGCTGAACTGATCGTAAAAGATCCCAACAAGTTTGCCCACCACGACCGTGTGTTCCTGAATAACCCGGTGGTCATGCAGGGCATGGGCCTTGCCCCGCTGGTGGTGCTTGCCACCAGCGGCCAGAATGCGGTGATGCTGGCGGCGGCGGTGGCGCTGCTGCTGGTGCCCTCCCGCGTGCTGGCCTGTCTGCTGAGCCGCCTTGTGCCCCTGCACGACGAGGACCCCGCCCCGGAAACGCTGCAGAAAAAGCTGTTGCCCCGTGCACTGGTGTACGGCTTCAGCACGGCGGTGGTGTATCTGGCGGTGTATCCCATCCTGAATATGCTGTTCAGCACCAGCCTGCTGAGCCTTGGCATCTACCTGCCCCTGCTCACGGTGGAGCCGCTGCTGACCTACCGCTTTGGCCGCGTGCAGGAGACGGTGCGCAAGGCTGTCTCCAAGGGCCTGCGCATCACGGTGGGCTATGCTTTGCTGCTGGTGCTGCTGGGCTGCGTCCGTGAATGGCTGGCCGCAGGCACCATGTTCGGTGTGGTTGTCAGCCGCCCGGTGCTGCCCATGGCAAGCATGCCGGCAGGCGGCTTTATCGTGCTGGGCGTGCTGTGTGCCGTATGGCGTGCACTGGCCCAAAAGCGCAAGGCATATCTCACCAAAGAGGCACGCAACCTTGTGGATGTGCATTCCCAGAAGGAGGCGGACCGCGAACAATGAGAGATGTTGTAACAACAAGCGCAGTGTTCTTCAGCTATGCACTGCTGGCGGTGTTCGCGCAGAACGCCGTCTTTACCCGTGCACTGGGCGTTTCGCGTCTGGTGCAGCTGGTGGGCGATGACCGCACCAGCAGCTGGCTGTTCGGTATGCAGCTGTGCATCACCCAGATTTTGGTAACGCCCTTTGCATGGTATGCCGGCAGCCGGATCGCGCCGCTGGCAAACCGTGCCCAGCTGCGCCCGCTGGTGTATATTGCCAGCATTGCCGTGGTGTGCGTTCTGGAGCACGCCGTGCTGTGGCTGGCGAAGGGCCTGCCGCACCGCAGCGCATTGCTTCGCATCGTGCCGCTGGCGGGCCTGAACAGCTGTGTGCTTGGCACTGTGCTGGTGGAGCGCACCCAGAGCTTTACGCTGGGGCAGAGCCTTGGCTTTGGCCTTGGCAGCGGCCTTGGCTATGTTCTGGCGGTGCTGCTGGTAACGGAAGCCCGCCACCGCCTGCGCAGCAAGGCCATCCCGGAAGCATTCCGCGGCCTGCCCATCACGCTGGTGTATATCGGCGTGCTGGCACTGGCGATCTATGGTTTCACCGGACATTCTGTGATCCTGTAACATTGGCAGGGAGGAGGATCGACAATGGCAAAGTATAAACGTCAGAAGGTCAAGCGCTACCGCCGCAGCTTCTACAGCCGCGGTACACGCATCAAAAAAGGCATCGGCATCGTGGTGCTGGTGCTGGCGGTGCTGGGCGCAGCCTGGCTGGCAGCACCCCACGTGCTGGACTGGGCTACCCACACCTGGTATACTGTGGTGAAGAACCGTGATCTGGAAGCTGAATCGGCATCCCGCGCAGCCGCCTCGTCCGAAGCAGCTGCATCCTCGATGGTACAGGAAGCGGCTTCGTCCCAGCCGGAGCCGGAACAGCCCAAGGAGCTGGACGGCAAGGCCGTTACCGGCGGCAGCTGGGCCGCAGTGGATGTGAGCACCCTTGCCGATGATGCGGCCATCCGTGCAGCGGCGCAGCAGCTCAAGGCGCAGGGAGCGGATTACGGCCTTGTGACCCTGAAGGATGCCGACGGCAGCATCCATTATGCTTCGCAGGTGGCGGCGGCTTCCGGCAGCGTTGCCGGGACCGCTGTGGACCCGGCCCGCATCGCGGCCATCTTCCGGGAGGAGGGCATCATCCCGGCGGCACAGCTTGCGGCCTTTACCGACCCGGTGTCCGGCTATACCGACCGCAGCATGGCCGTGCATTACAGCGGCACCCAGCTCTGGCTGGATAATGTCAGTGCCAAGGCCGGCGGCAAGTCCTGGCTGGACCCCAGCGCAGCATCCGCTGTGCAGTATGTGGGCGACCTGATCGACGAGCTGCACGGCATGGGCTTTGAGCAGGTGGTGCTCACTGGCGTGCAGTTCCCGAACATCATCACCCGCAAGCAGGAGTTTGCAGCGGCGGGCGGCAAGAGTCAGGAGGGCCGCGCTGCCCTGCTGGCTGCGGATATCAGCACATGGCAGGCCCGCTTTGACGGCAGCGTGGTGCTGTGGCTGAGCTACCCGGCCCAGCAGTGCACCGACGCTTCCGATGCACTGGGTGCACCGGCTGTGAGCCTTGGAATGCACAACCTGATCGTCACGGCGGATACGCTGGACGCGGCGGCACGCGGACAGCTGCAGCAGTCTGCCGCCGAAGCCGGTGTGCAGAACGTTGTGATCTGCAGCACCGAGAGCTTCCAGTAAAAAGAACATGGATCGCTTTGGTTATTGTAAAAGGGAGAGATCTACTATGAACACGAAATCCTGCTTTGCACCGGCCCACATCCTTCTGCCTTCGGAGCAGATCCCACTGGAAAAGTGGGGCTGCATTGCCTGCGATCAGTTCACCAGTGACCGGGATTACTGGCAGAAAGCCGAGGCTGCCGCAGCAGGCAGCCCCAGCACCCTGAACATGATCCTGCCGGAGGTCTATCTGGAGGACGGCGATGCCGATGCACGCATTGAGAAGATCCATGCCACCATGGATGACTATGCCCGGAACGTGCTGACCCGCGCGGTGGACGGCTTTGTTTACGTGGAACGCACCGAGCAGAGCGGTAAGGTGCGGCAGGGCCTTGTGGGCATGGTGGATCTGGAAGCCTACAGCTACCGCCGGGGCGAGAAATGCACGGTGCGCCCCAGCGAAAGCACGGTGGAAAGCCGCATCCCGCCCCGCATGAAGGTGCGCACCGGTGCCGCGCTGGAAACGCCCCATATCATGATGCTGGCGGACGACCCCGGCTGCACCCTTATCGAGCCGGTGGCGGCGCATAAAGCCGAACTGCCCAAGGTGTACGAGGGCGAGCTGATGCTGGGCGGCGGCCACATTGCGGGCTGGGCTGTGGAAGACCCTGCCCTCATTGCGCAGATCGAAGATGCGCTGGCTGTGCTGGGCAGTCAGGAAGAATTCGACAAAAAGTATCCGGATGCCACCCGCCGCGATCCACTGACACTGGCCGTGGGCGACGGCAACCACTCGCTGGCCACTGCAAAGGCCTGCTGGGAGGAGCTGAAAAAGACACTCACACCGGAGCAGGCAGCAAACCATCCGGCCCGCTGGTGTCTGGCCGAGGTGTGCAATGTGCACTCGCCTGCGATCGAGATCGAGCCGATCCACCGCGTGCTGTTCAATGTGGACTGCGCAGCGGTGCTGCTGAGCCTGATCACGTGGAGCGACTCCAATATGGCCGGCTGCAGCTTTGGCGGCAGCAAGCAGCAGCCCTTCACGCTGGCCGGGCCGCACATGTCCAACGTGCTCAGCTTTGAGGACCCAACCGCACCGCTGACCGTGGGCACCATTGACGAATTTATCGAATACTATCTTGAGCACCACAAGGAAGCCCGCGTGGACTATGTGCACGACGAGCCTGCTGTGCGCGCTCTGTGCAAAAAAGGTGCTGTGGCATTCCTGATGCCGCCGTTTGCCAAGAGTGACCTGTTCAAAGGCGTTGTGATGGGCGGCGTGCTGCCGCGCAAGACCTTCAGCATGGGCCACGCAGAAGAAAAGCGGTACTATGTGGAGTGCCGGAAAATTACGGAATAATTATTGGAGAACCATGACATTTAAAGAATTGAATCTGTCCGCCCCGCTTCTGCGCGCTGTGCAGGAGGCAGGCTATGAGACCCCGTCGCCCATTCAGGCAGCGGCCATCCCGCCGGTGCTGTCCGGCCGGGATCTGATGGGCTGTGCCCAGACCGGCACCGGCAAGACGGCCGCCTTTGCGCTGCCCATGCTGGATCGCCTCACTGCCAACCCGCCCCGCCGCAAGGGGGCCGTCCGCGCGCTGATCCTGACCCCCACCCGGGAGCTTGCCTTGCAGATCGGCGAGAGCTTTGACGCCTACGGCAAGTACCTGAACCTGCGCAGCACCGTGATCTTTGGCGGTGTGGGCCAGGCCCCGCAGGTGGAGGCCCTGAAAAAGGGCGTGGACATCCTTGTGGCCTGCCCGGGCCGCTTGAACGACCTGATCGGGCAGGGCTTTATCGACCTGTCGGATCTGGAGATCTTTGTGCTGGACGAAGCCGACCGTATGCTGGATATGGGCTTCGTGCACGATGTGAAGAAGGTGATCGCCAAGCTGCCCAAGGTGCGCCAGAACCTGATGTTCAGCGCCACCATGCCCGCCGAGATCGAGCAGCTGGCCGCCGGCATCCTGCGGGACCCGGCCTTTGTCAAGGTGGACCCGGTGTCCAGCACCGTGGACCGCATCCAGCAGAGCCTGTACCATGTGGAGAAGGGAAACAAGAAATTCCTGCTGCCCTGGCTCATCAAGAATCTGCAGCCCCCGGTGGTCAACGCGCTGGTGTTCAGCCGCACCAAGCACGGGGCCGACAAGATCGCAAGAGACCTCACCAAACAGGGCATCCCGGCGGCGGCCATCCACGGCAACAAGAGCCAGACCGCCCGCGTGACCGCACTGGAGGACTTCAAGGCCGGGAAGACCAGGGTACTGGTGGCCACCGACATCGCCGCCCGCGGCATCGACATCAGCGAGCTGTCCCATGTGTTCAACTACGACCTGCCCGAGGTGCCGGAGACCTATGTGCACCGCATTGGCCGTACGGCCCGTGCCGGAGCCGACGGCACCGCCGTCAGCTTCTGCGCCCCGGAGGAGCAGGAGTATCTGGCCGGCATCGAAAAGCTGAACCGTCGGAAGATCCCAGTGGTGTCCGGCCATCCGTGGGACGGCGTGCCCGCCCCGGTGCGCCCGGAGCCGCCCGTGCGCGGCAAAAAGCCCAAAGCTGCCCCCGAACAGGCCGGGAAGCAGCCGGAACAGCAGGCAAAGCCCGCGAAGGCGGCCGCCCCTGCAAAGCCTGAAAAAAAGGCTGCTGCCATGCCCAAAGCGCAGGCAAAGCAGCCCGTAAAACTGGAAAAAGAGGAACGAACCATGGATGATCCCAAGCGTACTTCCGGCGGGCGCAGCAATGACCGCCGTTCCAACAATAACAACAGCCGCCCCCGCCGGGAGCAGAACGCCCCGGCCCGCGGCAGCAATGCCCAGCCCAAATTTGACCCGCACTTTGTGAGCGCCCCGGAGGCAACGCCGCTGCGCTCGGCCAGAAAGGCCCCGGCTGCTCCCGCTGCCCCGGCCATCAAGACCGCGCAGGGTGCTCAGGCCGTGCAGGGCCAGAATGCCCCGAACGGCGACCGCCGCAATGCAGGCCGCCGCAGCGACCGGAACACCCCGAACGACCGCAATGCCCGCCCGGCTGCAGCCGGTGGTGCAGGCCGTGCCCCGCGCAGTGAGCGCAATGAGCGCACCGGCAGCCCCCGCAGTGCCGCCGGCGGCGCAGGCCGCGCCCCCAAGGCCGACACCGGCCCGCTGCAAAGGACGAGGACCCGGGCCTTGTGCTCATCAGCCGCCGCCCGCCGCAGCAGAAGTTCACGAACTTTGAGGAGTACATGAACGCCCACGGCGGTGCCACCGCCCCCATTGAGGACCACAGCGACGAGGTATGAGCCTGAACGAATTTGCCCCCTGGCAGTGCCCCCTGTGCGGCGCGCCGCTTGCCGGGGATGTGTCCCTGAAATGTGCCCGGAACCACAGCTTTGACCGTGCAAAAGAGGGCTACTGGCATCTGCTGCCGGTGCAGAGCATGCGCACCAAAGCCCCCGGAGACAGCAAAGAGATGGTGGCGGCTCGCCGCGCTTTCCTGAACGCCGGATATTACGGGATCTTCGGGCAGGCGGCGGGGGAGCTGTGCCTGGAATACGGCCAGCCTGCCGCCCCGGGTGCCGCACTGCATCTGCTGGATGCGGGCTGCGGCGAGGGCTGGTATGACCGCTGCATCGCGCAGCAGTTTGCCAAGGCGGGCAGGCCGCTGCAGCTGGCCGGGTTCGACATTGCCAAGCCTGCCGTGCGTCTGGCCGCCAAAGCACTGCCTGCCGCCCGGTACGCGGTGGCCTCCAGCTTCAGCCAGCCGGTGCGCACCGGCTGGGCCGACCTGCTGCTGAACTGCTTCTCGCCCTTTGCGCAGGAAGAGTTCCAGCGGGTATTGCGCCCCGGCGGACGCATGATCTATGTGGTGCCCGGCGCGGAACACCTCTACCAGATGAAGGCCGTGCTCTACGATACGCCCTACAAGAACCCGGTGCAGGAAGTTGCCTATCCGGGCTTCCGGGCCATCGGCGAGCGGGAAGTACAGGGCACCATCACGGTGCCCCACGACCAGCTGGAAGCGCTGTTCGCCATGACCCCCTATTACTGGAAAACGCCCCGCGACGGTGCGGCCCGTCTGGCCGCCCTGCCGGAGCTGACCACCGACATCGCATTCCGGTTTTTGCTGTTTGAGAAGCTGTGACCAAAAAGCTCCCCTGACCACAGGTCAGGGGAGCTTTTTTCATGCGTGATATTCCATCCACTTGCCCTTCCAGGCGTAGAGGATCATGAGCCCGGCACCCAGTGCCCAGGACACCGGGTAGAGGATGAACACCCCTTCGATGCCGGAGAAGAGGGGCAGCACCCACTGGATCCACACGATGCGGAACAGGCACAGCGACACCAGCAGTACCACCATGGGCGGTACGCTGGCACCGGTGCCGCGCACCGCACCGGCCAGCCCGTGCAGGATGCTGAGCAGGAAATAGAAGGGGCAGAACCAGTGCATGGCGGCTTCGCCGAAGAACACCACGGTCTCGTCGTTGGTGAACAGGTGCATGATGGCGTCCTGCCCGAGCAGCAGCAAGGCACCGGTGGCCAGCGTGTACACGAGGCCCATGGCCAGGGTGACCCAGGTGCCTTTTTTTACCCGGTCCAGCCGGCCCGCGCCGTAGTTCTGGCCCACAAAGGTGGTGGCGGCCATGCTGATGCTGCTCACCGGCAGGATGTTGAAGCCGTCGATCTTCATGTAGGCGGCAAACCCGGCCATGGCAGCGGCACCGTAGCTGTTCACGCTGGCCTGCACCAGCACGTTGGAAAAGGAGATGACCATGTTCTGGATGCCGGTGGGCAGGCCCACCCGGATGATGCGGGCGGCCATCTTTTTGTGCAGGCGGATCTCGCGGGGGATCACCCGGCAGTCGTCGGTGGATTTTATCAGAAACCGCAGGCTCAGCACGCAGGACACCAGCTGGCTGATATCGGTGGCGATGGCGGCCCCCGCCACGCCCATGCGGAAGATCACGATGAACACCAGATCCAGCACGATGTTGGTCACCGAGGCCCATGCCAGATAGATGAGGGAGCGGCGGGAGTTTCCGGCGGCGTTCAGGATGCCGGCAGTCATGTTGTACACTACACTGAACAGCACGCCGCCAAAATAGATGCGGATGTAGGTCACGGCATCCCCCAGCACCTCGGCGGGGGTATTCATGGCCACCAGCAGGGCCCGGCCGCAGGCGATGCCGCCCACAGTGAGCAGCAGGCCCATGATCACGGCGATGGCCAGCGAGGTGTGCACGGCCTCCTGGGCTTCCCGGTGGTCCTTGGCCCCCAGGAACTGCGACACCACCACGCCCGCGCCCACGGCCAGGCCCTGGCTGAAGCCGATGAGCAGATAGATGGGGGAACCGCTGGAGCCCACGGCGGCCAGCGCGTTCGCACCGACAAAGTTGCCCACGATGATGCTGTCGGCGGTGTTGTACAGCTGCTGCAGCAGGTTGCCGAAAATCAGCGGCAGGGCAAACAGCAGCAGGCTCTTGACGATGCTGCCCTCGGTCATCAGATTGTTTTGGGAGGGGGTTTCAACGGCGTTTGCCACGGGAGATCTCCTTTCGATGCAGTGGATGAGAACTATCTTTTACCATAACACAAAACCCGGCGGGAAACAAGAGGTGCATAACCGGCGGCGGAGCTTCCCATACTTTCTGCAGAAAGGCAGGGGAGCAGGATGCATGCACAGCACGACCGGCACCGGGGGTGGAACCCCTTCTGGGCGGCACTGGGGGCGGCGCTTCTGGTGCTGGTGCCGCTGGTAGGCGGCACGGTCTTGCTCAGTCGGCAGCAGCTCAGCCGCCAGCTGCGGCAGGCGGCCCGGAGCCAGCAGGGCGTGGCGGTACAGCTCCCGCGGGAGAGCGACCGCCTGACCGTGCTGGTGTGCACGGCGGGGGAGCAGCCGGGCTTTGTGCTGGCCTACCTGAACGCCAGCCAGAACAGTGTGCATCTGCTGGCGGTGCCCGCCGGGTTACAGGTGACCTTTGCGGACGAGGACGCGGCGCTGGCCGACTGTTACACGGCGGCGGGGCCGGCCCGCTGCCGACAGGCACTGATGGAGTGCCTGCCCCTGCCGGAAGATACCCGGTACCTGGCGTTGTCGGAGGCCGTACTGGAGCGCATCACGGCCCGGTACGGGCCGGTGCGGGTGGGCTTTACCGGGGCTATGACCGCCGGTGAGCTGGCCC
>OGKF01000782.1_pt1 | contig 16303 bp, 17 predicted proteins | sample 1572391 | NCBI WGS metagenome assembly OGKF01 (sample SAMEA2582095, study PRJEB24529) | metagenome | biome: Human gut stool | place: China | collected 2011
CTCCACCATAGCACTGGTTACGCCGGCGATGTTGCCGGTGCCGACGGTAGCGGCCAGCGCCGTACACACTGCCTGGAACGGAGTCATCGCGCCGTCGGAGGCGTCCTTTTTGCGGAAGATGCGGCCAATGATCGTTTTGATGGCATAGGGGAATTTCCGGAGCTGCAAAAAGCCTGTCCGCACACTGAGCAGCAGGCCCACGCCGATGATGCAGACCATCGCCGGGATGCCCCAGATAAAGCTGTTGACCGCCTGATTGACGGCTGTGATGGTTTCGAGCATACTTTTACGCCTTTCTTTTTCACTTTGACACAACGAAAATTATTTTATCGTATTTTAAGCGGCCTGTCAATTTACTTTGAACGTGAAATCTGCACGTCCCGGCTGAAAGCTTGTTAAAATAGCTTCACCTTTATTTTCTCTGTTTCTTTGCCGCTTTTTTGCCCGCCAAAGCCCTACACAAACCGCGCGGGTTGTGCTATGATAAGGGTGAAATTTCGGTTTGGCACTGCCAACCGCAAGGAGATGTCATGGATGTCTGAAACATCTGCTCTGATGGATACGCTGCGGCAGGAAGGGGTCTGTCCCGACCTGCTGCGCGCTGTGGAAGAATACCGTACCGCCCACCCGCTGGCGGAGGCCCTGCGCCCCCGCATCCCCTCCCCTGCCTTCGTCTACTACGGCAGAGAGGTGTGGGAGCAGGCGCTGGCCGCCCTGCTCTGCGGCGAAAACCTGCTGCTGGCGGGCGGCAAGGCCACCGGCAAGAACGTGCTGGCGGAGAACCTTGCCGCCGCCTTCGGGCGTCCCGCGTGGGACATCTCGTTCCACGTCAACATGGATGCGGCCTCCCTCATCGGCATGGATACCTTCGAGGGCGGACAGGTAAAGTTCCGCCCCGGCCCGGTCTACCGCTGCGCCCAGAGCGGCGGCTTCGGCGTGCTGGATGAGATCAATATGGCCAAAAACGAGGCGCTGGCCGTCCTCCACGCCGTACTGGATTTTCGCCGGGCCATTGATGTGCCGGGCTACGACCGCATCCCGCTGGCTGAGGAGACCCGCTTCATCGCCACTATGAACTACGGTTATGCAGGCACCCGGGAGCTGAACGAGGCTCTGACCTCCCGTTTCGTGGTCATCCAGATGCCCACCATCACCGAAGAGAACCTTGAAAAGCTCCTGCGCACCCAGTTCCCCGACCTGAACGGCAAATACGTCCGGCAGTTTGCCCTCCTCTTCCTCGACTTGCAGAAAAAATGCGACAGCGCGGAGATCTCCACCAAAGCCCTCGACCTGCGCGGGATGCTGGACGCTCTGCGCCTGATGCGCCGGGGCATCGCCGCCGGGGCTGCACTGGACATGGGCATCACCAACAAGGCCTTCGACTCCTACGAGCAGGGCCTCATCCGGGACGCCATCGCCGCCCGCATCCCGGCCCAGCTCACCGCCGCAAAGCTCTTCAGCTGACGGGGCGTTCCGATGGAAGCGCAGAGCTACACCGCCGAAGAGCGGCGTGCCGCCAATCAGGTGTGGGCGGCGGCAGGGGCCTACGGCTTCGAGCCGCTGTTCCTTGCCCGCAACACCGACGGCACCATTGATTTTTACATGAACTGCATCGTGGGGCTGGTGCACAAATACTACGGCGACGCGCTGGTGCGCAGCCTCTTCGACACATGGGAGGGCGACCTCCGGCAGACCATGCTGGACGATCTGAGCTGGCTCTACCTCGAAAGCGCAGCTTACGCCCTCGAGCTGCCCGGCCGCCCGGTGCTTTCGGCCCTCCGCCGCGCCCACGCGGACTACTTTTTCGGCATCCAATACAAGCTCTCGCGGCAGGAGTGGATGGCGAAGAACCAGCTGGTCTACTCCATGCAGGCCGCACGCTGGCGGGCCGTGCAGGGCCGGACGCCGCCCGTCATGACCCCCTACGAAAAGAGCCTCAGCGCCGCCCTCAGCCCCGAAACACCCCCTCGCCCCGAGGAGCTGAAAGCCGCGCTGCTGGCCGTCTACGCCAAGTTCGAGCTGTTCGACGGGACGGTGCACCAGAAAGCCGGGCTGCACCTCCATCTGGACGGCCTGCTGGCGTCCCTCATGACCCGCACCATGCCCACCCAGATGATAAAGACCGACCGGGTGACGGTGGAGCACTCCGGCGCGGTGGACGCCTCCGGCGGCGGCGTCCATGCGGACAAGCGGCTGGCCCACATCACCCTGCGTCAGCGCGCCGAGGAGGACCGGGCCTACATCGAAAGCTGCTTTGGCCGGTCGCTCTACCCGCTCGAGCGGCTGCGGAAGGCCGAACAGGAGCTTTGCACCGGTGAGCATCTGGGCTGTCACCTCTGGTTCGCCTCCGGCGTGCCCAGCCCGGAACAGGCCCCCACCCCCGAAGCAAAGCATCTGGCCGAGCAGGCCCAGCTTCAGGCCGAACGGAACCGGGCCTATTACGCGAAAAACCTCGAGCTTCACCGCAGCGTCGTGCTCCGGCTCTCCGAGCAGATCCGCAACTGCATCCTCGTCCACCAGCAGCCCAACGCCCGGGTGGCCCGCAGCGGCAGTCTCGACCCCGGGCGGGTCTGGCGCACCGTCATGGACGATGGCCGGGTGTTCCGCTGTGCAGAGGAGGAGAATCATCCTTCCTTTACCGTCGATCTCCTGCTGGACGCCTCGGCCTCCCGCCTCCACTGTCAGGAGGTCATCGCGGCGCAGGGGTCTATCCTCGCCCAGAGCCTCGCGGCCTGCGGCATCCCGGTGCGGGTGAGCTGCTTTTCCAGCCTGCGGGGCTACACCGTCCTCCGGGTGCTCAAGGGCTTTAAAGAAAGGAGCCTGCAGGGCATCTGCCAGTATTTCGCCTCGGGCTGGAACCGGGACGGTCTGGCTCTGCGTGCCGCAGGCGACCTCATCGACTTCGACCCCGGCCCTGCCGCACGCCACCTGCTCATCCTCCTGACCGACGCCTCCCCCAACGACAGCCGCCGCATCCCGCCCTCCCCCAACGACCCGCTGGGCCGCGATTACGGCGGGAGCGCAGGCGTGGAGGATGCTGCCGCCGAGGTGCGGGCGCTCCAGCGCAAGGGTCTGCGGGTCTCCGCCGTCTTTATGGGCGAGGACTCCAGCGCCGCCGACGCCTCCCGCATCTACGGCAAGAACATGGCCCGCATCCGGGGCATGGACCAGCTGGCCCGGGCCGCAGGCCGACTCATCCAGAACGAGATACGGGAGCTGGGCGACTGAACCATAATAATGTACGGGGCCGCTGTGCAGTTGTATCTGCTGCCAGCGGCCCCGTATTTTTGTTGTCGCATACAACCATCTTGTTTTGTTTTGTCGGAAAGGCAGAAAGTTTTCTGGTTTTTTGACAAACTTATAGTTGTATTTTGTCGTGATTTATGATATACTACAACCAACAAAGGGCCGTACCCCTCCGACAACACCCACGCTGCCCACAGGAAGGAGAACCACTATGGATGCCGCACGTTATTTTGAAGAGATGCATCTTGCCATGTCCAGCCAGAAGCCCGAGTACCGCCTTGTGCTCAGTGTCAAGGTACAAGACCTCGGCGGTGCGGACGCCTATCTCGAGCTGCGGCAGGAGCCGGTCAGCGGCAAGGCCCGGGTCTTCTATTCCACGATGGGACGCCAGAAGTTGAACTTTCAGCTCATCCGAAAGGGGTGGCAGAGCTGCCACAACGCTTCCGGCGAGCTGACGGGGCGCTTCCCTGCCACCGCCGAGGGTCTGCTGGCCCAGACGGATTTCTCTGCCTTCATCCGGGACGATGCCCTCGACAGCGGCCGGATGGAACGCATCCTTCATGTGCTGGCTCATACTGCCGGTGGTTGTGGGACGGCCGCTCCCTCCTCTGTCCGGGAAGGGGCGCTCATCACGGTGGAGCGGTTCGCAGGCCGTCCCGCCCATTGGAGCTATTGGAGCACCCACGCCGCAGAGCAGCTCAACATTGCGGCCATCCTCTGCTGGCTGGGCGACTATCTTGCCGGGGCCGAGCGCCGCACCCTCCAGAGCTGCCCCGAGGCCGTGCAGCTTGCCGCCGCGTGGCAGGCCGCGCTCCTCTCTCCCCTGCCCCAGACGGCTCAGCGGCCTCAGCCTGTACAGTCCCGGCCCATCCGCCGTGCACCCGCCGCCGAGAATCCGCGCTGGCAGAGCATCCTCGCCGTGCTGGCGACGGTGTAAAAGAAAAGCTTCCCGCGAGGGGAAGCCAGTTGCCGTATTCGGCGTATATTCGTTTATATTTTCAGCTTTGAAAAATCTGTGCAGAGATATTCATAGAGCTTATCGACAGCCTGAAATCCCATCTTTGCATACATATCCTTCGGGGTGTCCTCGGGGTCGGCATGAAGATACAGAACAGCCCCGCGTTCCTGCGCCTTTTCGGCAATATGCTTCATCAGGGTCATGGCGATGTACTGGTGCCGGAAATCCTCGTCCACCAGCAGGCCGTCCATGCAGACATACCCATCGGATGCGAAAATATAGCAATCACCCACCAGCTTCCCGCCCAGATACGCGCCGAGATAGGTCAGCTTTTCCCGGAGGTTCCGGTTGTTCCGCACGGTAAAATCATCTCCGTACAACGGGCCGTAGTATTTCAGCTCGTGCTGTTCTAGTTGGTCAAAGTCCGGGGTTTTGATCGAGACCTCCGGATTCGCTTTCCAGCCGCTGATGTCTGTTCCCTTTGGCAGAACCATCGTCACAGTCTCCTCGCACTCCATGCCGAATGCATTGGCCAGCGGCTCGTATCCTTCCAGTTTGAGGAAGGCGTCTCCCCGCGCTTTCTGATAAGCCAGCGCGGCCCGGAGCTCGTCCTCCGTGGGCTGGCCGGAATAACAGAACGCATTGTGGTCGTATTTATCGCGCAGTTCATTGTCTTCCCGCTTGGTCAGATGCTCTGAAAAGGCGCGAAAGGTCGAAAACAGCCGATAAAATTTTTCATCGGTCTTTCTTGTAGGTATCATTGTGTTTCTCCAAAATTTGTCGCTCACTTCCACCCCCGGGCCGAGGGGTCAAGCATCTCGGCGGCGGAGTAGATGAGGGCGTTGCAGATGGCCGCAGCCACATTGCTTCCGCCCTTGCGGCCCATCGCCGCGATGGCGGGCACGCCGTGCTTTTCGCAGACGGCGAAGAGCCGCTCTTTGCTCTCCACCACATTCACGAAGCCCACCGGGACGCCAATGACCAGTGCAGGCCGCAGACCGTTTTCGATCTGCTCTGCGATGGTCAGCAGGGCCGTGGGCGCGTTGCCGACGGCCAGGATCGCCCCGGGGTGCTCCTGCGCCGCCTTTCTCATGGCCGCGACGGCCCGGGTAGTGCCCGCCTCCTTGGCGGCAGCGGCCACCTCCGGGTCGGCCATGTAGCAGCAGGCCGTGCCGCCCAGCTTTGCCAGCCCGGGCTTTGTGATGCCGGCCAGTGCCATGTTCGTATCGGTCACGATGACCGCTCCGGCGTGGAGAGCCTTGACGGCCTGCTCCACAGCGTGGGGGGTAAAGCGGAGATTCCGCGCATAGTCGAAATCGGCAGTTGTGTGGATGACCCGCTTGACCACGGCTTCGTGCTCGGGCGGCGGGGTCAGGCCCATCATGTCCAGCTCTTCGGTGATGATGCGGAAACTCGTCCGCTCGATGTCGGCGGGAAGATGATGCTGTGGCGTCAATATTCTATCCCCTTTCGTGCTTTTATCCCCTTCTGGTAGGGGTGGCGGTGGCATTTCATCTCAGTGGAGTAGTCGGCGGCATCCAGCATCCACTGCGGCGGCGTGTGGGCCGTCAGAACGCACTCACATCCGGCAGGCCGTTCCAAAACGGCCTTTTTTAATTGTCCGACGTCCACCATCTCCAGTTCCTCGGCGCTTCCGGCCTCGTCCAGCACCAGCAGATCGGCGGGGCGGGCCATCGCGGCGGCAAGGTTCTGATCCTGCAGTTCACGGGTCGCGGCCTTTTCTTCCGGCGTCATCTGGAACACGAATTTCTGCCCGGCCTTGCCCCGGTAGATCTCTGCCCCCAGCCGGGCCAGAAGCGGGGTCTCCCCGCTGTTCCCGCCTTTCAGGAACTGGACGATGACCACTCGCTTTCCGGCTCCCAGCGCACGGAGCGCAAGTCCCATGGCGGCGGTGGTCTTTCCCTTTCCGTCACCCCAGTAGAGGTGCAAAAGTCCCTGCTCCATCTCAGTACTTCTCCATTCCCATCGCGGCATACACCGCGTCCATATCCAGCGCCGCCCGGACACCGTCGGCCAGCTTGTCGAACTGCTGGCGGCGGTACTCCTCCATCGGGATGAGGGCCGCGTCGGAGGGGTCGATGCCCCTGCGGCGGCAGAGCCAGCCCGCCAGCGCCTCGGTGAGGGTGCCGGTATCAAACAGGCCGTGGAGATAGGTGCCGAACACATTGCCCTGCACGCAGCCCTCCCGCCCGCCGTCCGGGTAGCGGGCGAACGGCTCGCCCCCGGCCTCGGTCACGCCAGTGTGGATCTCGTAGGCTTCCAGCTCTGCGCCTGCAAAGGGGGCAGCGACGGCGGTGGCCCGGACCTGTGCGCGGCGCTTGCGCTGGCTGAACACCGTCCGGGTGGGCAGCAGCCCCAGCCCCCGCAGCGTCCGCGGATGGCCGCTCTCGCTCCCCTCGGCGTCATCGAGGGTCTGGCCCAGCATCTGGTAGCCGCCGCAGACGCCCAGCACCGGCGTCCCTTTCCCGGCCAGCCTGAGCAGGGCTGCTTCCAGCCCGCACTGCCGCAGCCAGAGCAGGTCATCCACCGTGTTCTTGGTGCCCGGCAGCAGGATGAGGTCGGGCGTGCCCAGCTCGTGGGCATTCGCCACATACCGCACCCCCAGCAGCGGGTGCTGCTCCAGCGGCATGAAGTCCGTGAAATTGGACAGGTGCGGCAGACGGAGGATGGCTGCATCCAGCGGCTTTTTTCCGCCCCGGCTCTCGAGGCGCTGGCTCAGGGAGTCCTCGTCCTCGATGTCCACCTTCAGATACGGCACGACACCCACCACCGGCAGGTGGGTCTTTTCTTCCAGCATCGCAAGGCCGGGGCGGAGGATCTCCACATCGCCCCGGAATTTGTTGATGACAAGCCCCTTGATGCGCGCCCGCTCCTTCTCTTCCAGCAGCTCCACCGTGCCGTAAAGCTGGGCGAACACGCCGCCCCGGTCGATGTCGCCCACCAGAAGCACCGGCGCGTCCACCATCTCGGCGAGGCCCATGTTCACGATGTCCTCGCTCTTCAGGTTGATCTCTGCCGGGCTGCCCGCGCCCTCGATGACGATGACGTCAGCCTCCTCGACCAGACTATCATATGCGGCCATGATGTCCGGCACCAGCTGCTTTTTCATGCGGAAATACTCCGCCGCCGCCATCTGGCCCCGCACCTCGCCGTTGACGATGACCTGACTACCCACATCGCTGCTGGGCTTCAGAAGGATCGGGTTCATCCGCACGTCCGGCTCGACGCCGGCCGCCTGCGCCTGCACCACCTGCGCCCGGCCCATCTCAAGGCCGTCCTTGGTGACGAAGCTGTTCAGGGCCATGTTCTGGCTCTTGAAGGGCACGGCGCGCAGACCGTCCTGCGCAAAGATGCGGCAGAGTGCCGCGCAGAGCAGGCTTTTGCCCGCGCCGCTCATCGTGCCCTGCACCATGATGCATTTTGCTCTGCTCATTCCAGCACCTCTCTCATGATCTCCAGCAGCCGGGCGTTCTCGGGGGCTGTGCGCACCGCCGTGCGGTACCACTCCGGCCCGAGGCCCGGATAATTCGCGCAGCTGCGCACCTGTGTGCCCAGCGGGCGGAGTCGTTCGTTCAGGTCGGCGGGGGCGCGGAAGAGCAGATAGTTCGCCTTTCCGTCGATGACCCGCAGGCCCAGCGCCCGCAGCCCTGCCGTCATGGCCGGACGCTGCTGCGCGATGAGCGCCCGCACCTCACCCACATAGGCCGTCTCCTTCAAGGCTGCGATGCCTGCTGCCTGCGCCAGACTCGACACGGCCCACGGCTGGCCCGCTGCCTGCATCTTCTCCAAAAGCGCCTCGTCGCCGCAGAGGCAGTAACCCAGCCGGACGCCGGCCATGCCGTAGAGCTTGGTAAAGGCCTTGAAGATGACGAGGCTGCCGCTTTTCAGCAGAGGCTTCGCCGTCCACCGGTCGGCGTCGGGCAGAAAATCGAGGAAGCATTCGTCCACCGCAAGGATCGCGCGGCACGCCTCGCACCGGCGCAGCAGCTTTTCGACCAGCCCGGGCGATTCCAGCTGTCCGGTGGGGTTATTGGGCTGGCAGAGGAACACCATGTCGGTGCTCTCGTCCACAGCGTCCACAAGGGCGTCCGTCACTGCGAAGTCCTCTGCTTCCTCGAGGAAAAAGCGCTTTACCTCACAGCCCGCCGTATCCAGCGCGGCGGCGTACTCGGCAAAGGTTGGGGCCGTCACAAGCGCCCGGCGGGGCTTTGCGGCCCAGACCAGCCGGAAGATGAGATCCGCCGCGCCGTTGCCGCAGAGGATCTGCTCCGACGGCACGCCCTCGGCCCGGCTCAGCGCCGCACGCAGGGTGCGGCAGAGGGGATCGGGATAGCGGTCGGCCTCCGCCAGCGCCTCCCGGATGGCCTGCGCCACCCCCTCGGGCAGGCCGAGGGGGCTGACGTTCGCCGAAAAATCCAGTGCATCGCGGCCAAAGCGTTCGCGGTAGCCCATCCAGTCACCGCCGTGGACCAGTTGTTTCATCCCAAGAACCCCCGTATCGCACATCCAAACGCCAGCGCAAGCCCGCTGGCTGCATACATCATCCGATCTGCCCGCAGAATATCCTCCGGCTCGATGGGCCGCAGCGGGTCGCCGATGGTGGGCTTCGGATAATATTCCCCGAAATAATAGGCCGGCCCGGCCAGCTGGACGCCCAGCGCACCGGCACAGGCGCTCTCGGTCTGGGCGCTGTTGGGGCTGGCGTGATTGCGGCGGTCCCGCCGCCAGATGCGCCACGCGCCCCTGACGTCATTGTGGGTGAACGCCGCCGCCATGATCCAGAACAGCGCCGCCAGACGGCTCGGGATATAATTCGCCGCATCGTCCAGCTTTGCCGCCGCACGGCCAAAACAGAGATATTTCTCGTTCTTGTAGCCCACCATGCTGTCCATCGTGTTGATGGCCTTGTAGGTCAGGGCCAGCGGCGCACCGCCCAGCAGCATATAGAGCAGCGGCGCAATGACGCCGTCGCCGGCGTTTTCGGCCACGGTCTCCACCGCAGCCTTGGTCACGCCCTCAGCGGTCAGCGCTTCCGTGTCACGGCCCACGATGCGGCTCACGGCCTTCCGGGCGGCGGGCAGGCTGCCTTTTTTCAGCTCGGCATAGACATTCGTGCTCTCCTGCACCAGTCCCTTTGCGGCCAGCGCCTGCCCGCACCAGAACATCTGCACGGCCAGCCCCAGCAGAGGGTGGAGCCGCGCCGCACCCCAGCAGACAAGGCCCGTGAGCAGCAGCGTCCCCACCGGCAGGCAGAGCGCCAGCACCGCGCCGCCCAGCAGCTCGCCCTGCGGCGTTTTGGGCAGGCGGGCGCGGAGAAATTTTTCCAGCCGGGAGATGGCCTTGCCCATGTACACCACAGGATGGGGCAGCCACGCCGGGTCGCCGAGGATGGCGTCCAGTACGAAGCCCCCCAGCACAGCCCAGACGGTCATCATGCGTCTGCCTCCGCGTCCTTCGTGTACTGCACGATCCTGACGAGACGGAGCTGGCGCTTGTCCGCCCAGTCGGCGGCGTCCAGCACATAGCCGCCCGCGTTGGGTCCGCACCACTCATAATAGCCGCGCCGGGGCAGGACATACCGCTCCATCGCCGCCATCTGGGTACCGCCGTGGGCGAGGATGACCAGCAGCTCCTCACCGTCGGCCAGTGCCTTGTCCACCAGACCGGAGAATGCATTGCAAATGCGTTCGGAAAAGTCGTCCTTCCGCTCGCCGTCGGGGCACTTGCTCTCGCAGTTGGCCTTTACCCACGCCTGATAGTCGGCGTCGTGCTCCATCTCGACGTAGTTCTTCCCCTCAAAGCTGCCAAAGCACATCTCCTGCAGATCTTTGACGACCACGAGCTTTGCGTCCGGGAAGAGCACCCGGGCCGTCTGGGCCGTCCGCTGCAGCGGGGTGATATAGACCACCTTCGGGTCGATGTCGGCCCGGCGCAGCTGGCTTAGGCCCTCTGCCGAGAGCGGGATGTCGCGCTGGCCCTGATAGCGCTTCTGGGCGTTGTATTCGGTCAGACCATGACGCAGCAGATAGATCAACATGAGGGCAATTCTCCTTTCAATACCGTCGGGATGCCGCAGAACATCTGCACCACGCAGTCAGCGCGGGCGGCCAGCAGGCAGGCCAGCCGCCCGGCGGCCTCCCGCCCGGCACGCGCTCCGGCATCCATCGGGACAACACCGCCGCCGACCTCGGTGGCGATGACAATATCGTATTCCGCCAGCTCCCGGGCCAGCGCTTCGAGCTGCTCCGGAGTCTGGACTTCCGCAGCGGCGTCCTGCACATCGGCGATGACGCTGCCCCGGAACTTCCGCGCAAAGGTGCGCTTGCCGCTGTAGAGCGGCCCTGTGATGAACATCATTTACAGCACTCCTCCCCACTGGCTGACGGCCAGCGCCGCCAGCATCCACAGTTCAGCCCGCTGCAGAAACCACCCGGCCAGATCGCCGGTGATGCCGCCGAACTGCTTTTTCGCCACAAAATAATAGCGGCCCATCGCCAGAAGCGCCGCCGCCGCCAGAGCGCCGCCCCCCAGCGCCGTCAGCGCCAGCACCAGCAGGGCCGACACACCGCAGAGGAAGCGGCGGACGGTCTGCCTGTCCGCCGCCGTGGCGAAGGTGTGGGCAAGGCCGGTATCCTTCGCCAGCGGGAACGCCGCCACGGCAAAGCCGGACAGCGCCCGTTCCAGCACCAGCGCCAGCGTCCAGCACAGCCCCACACGGGGGGTGAACTGCACGCCAGCGCAGAGGCCGAAGTAGGCGACAAAATAGGCGCACAGCCGGATGACGGCAAAGGCACCACAGTGAGAGTCCTTCAGGATCTCGAGCTTTTTTTCGCGGTCGCCGTAGCTCGAGAGGGCATCCGAGGTGTCGGCATAGCCGTCCAGATGGATGCCGCCGGTGACCGCCACCGGCACGAGGCAGAACGCCGCCGCCCGGGCCATATCCGGCAGGGGCAGGACACCGCAGAGGCACCACAGCCCGCCGCATACCAGCCCGATGAGGGGGAAGGCGCACATGGCGTACCGCATATTCTTCTCGTTCCACCCGAACTGCGGCACCGGCAGGGCCGAAAACATCGCAAAGGCTACCGCAATGGTCTGCAAAATGGTCACAGCTTCTCTCCCCCTTTGTAATACACCGGCAGGCCGCAGACCACCCGGCAGACGTTGTCCGCCCGGGCGGCGAAGGCGTTGTTTACCTGCGCCAGCGCCAGCAGATACTGCGCGGTATCGCCTGCATAGTCGGCCCCGCCGCTGAACACCTCGTTCGACACGACGATGAGGTTGCTGCACCCGGCGGCGAGGCGCTCCAGCCCGGTCAGGACGGCCCTTGCGGTGTGCTCTCCCGCCCCGCCGGGGTCATAAAGCTCATTGGCCACGAGGTTGCCGAGGTCTTCCAAGAGGACTGTCCCTCGGCCGGGCAGAGCCAGACGGTCGAGGTGGAGCGGACATTCCAGTGTCTCGAACTGCTTTTCGGCCCGCATCTTCCGGTGCTTTTCCACCCGGGCGGCGCACTCGGCGTCCCAGACCTGCATGGTAGCGAGGTAGTACCGGGGCAGGCCGTTCTTTAAGACAAGGCTCTCGGCGTAGGCGCTCTTTCCGCTGGCTGCGCCGCCGATGACCAGCGTCAGCATCCCGCGCCCCCCTGCGGCGTGTAGGCATCGATGCCGCCCTCTGCGAAGGAATAACAGTTGTCGTAGACGGCCAGCGCCATATCCCACAGCGGGATGGCAGCCACCGCCCCGGTGCCCTCGCCCAAATGGAGGCCTGCTGTGATGAGGGCTTTTTTGTTCAGTGCATCCAGCACCAGCTTCGCGGCCGGCTCGGTGGAGCAATGGCTGGCAAAGACCGCCTTTTCCGCCGCCGGGCAGAGCCGGACGGCGCAGAGCGCCGCCACCCCGCTGATGAAACCATCGGCAAGCACAGGAACTCTTTCCAAGGCTCCGCCGAGAAAGATGCCGCAAAGCCCCGCGATGTCGAAGCCGCCCAGCTTCGCCATCACGTCCAACGGGTCGGCGGGGTCGGGCTGATTCCGGACGATGCCGCGATGGATGGCATCGACCTTCCGGGTAAGGCCCGCATCCGAGAGGCCTGCCCCTCGTCCTGTCATCCGCTCCACCGGCTGCCCCAGCAGGACAGCGGCCACGGCGCTGGACGTTGTCGTGTTGCCAATGCCCATCTCCCCGGTGGCCAGCAGGCCGATGCCCGCTTTCTTCTGCTCCTGCACCAGCCGGATGCCCTGTCCGACCGCTTCCACAGCCTGCGCCCGGCTCATGGCCGGGCCAAGGGTAAAGTCCGCCGTGCCCGGGGCGATGCGGCAGTCGAGGACGCCTGCCACAGGCTCGGGTCACGCTGCTGTCGGTCTGGCTGACGCCCTGCGCCACCACGCCGTTGTCGGCGCAGAGCACCAGCACCGCGCGGCGGGAAAACTCCAGCTTTGCGCTGCCGGTGAGGGCGGCGGCGTCCTCGAGCACAGTTTCCAGTGCCCCCAGCCCGCCCAGCGGTTTTGCGAGGCTGGCCCAGTGGGTATGTGCCGCTGCCCGGGCGGCCTCGTCCGGCGGCGTGATGGCCGCGCAGAGGGCGGCAAGTTCTGTCTCAGTCATGGTCTCTCCTATATGCTTCCGCCGCAGCAGCAAAACGCTGCGGCAGGGGCGTTCCCGCCCAGTATAAATGCGGGAAACCCGCATAGAAATGCTCGTTTGCAAATCCGCACCGCCATTCCGTGCCCCCCACCGGCTTGCGGGCCGTGAGGGCCGTGCCGTTGGCGGTGGAGTCCCAGTGGTGGAACTCATGGATGGGAAAATGCTCTCCAGCCCAGAAGAGCATACTGTTCTCTTCGGCCCGCAGCTCGGCATAGCCGAACCGGACGAGCCGCCCGGCGTCCTGCGCCGTCCCCGGCAGGACCCCGGCCATCGGCCAGCTCTGCCCGGCGGTGTCGGTGAGGCGCTGCCCCAGATAGAGGAAGCCGCCGCACTCGGCCGCCGTGGGCAGACCGGCTTCGACTCTCTCTTTTATCTCGCGCCGAAGCGCGGTATTTTCGCTCAGCGCTCTGGCATGAAGCTCCGGATAGCCGCCGGGCAGATACAGCCCGCCGACCTTCTCCGGCAGGCTTGCGTCCCGGAGGGGGCTGAAAAAGACCGGCTCTGCCCCGGCGTCCCGGAGCGCTTCCAGCGTCTCGACGTAGGTGAAGCAGAAGGCTTCGTCCTGCGCTACGGCGATGCGGACGCGGGCCGGGGGACTCTCCACCTGCCCGGGCAGGGCGGGCGGCTCTTTTTCGCAGAGGGCCAGCAGGCGGGGCCAGTCGATCTGCTCCTCCGCCGCTGCGGCCAGTGCGGCCAGCTTTTTTTGCAGGTCCGCCACCTCTGCCGCCGTGTAGAGGCCGAGGTGGCGGCTCCCGATGACGGCCTCCGGGAGCTTGGGCAGGAAGCCCAGCACCGGCAGGCCCGTTTCCGCTTCCAGCATGGGGGCCAGCAGGGCGTGCATCCGGGCTGTGCAGTTGTTGAGCAGGATGCCCGCAAGATGGCTGGGAGTGCGGAAGCCGTCGAGGCCCCGCAGCTCTGCGGCCAGCGTCAGGCTCTGGCCCTTCGGCTCCACCACCAGCAGCACCGGCAGGCCCAGCGTATCGGCCAGATGCCACGCGCTGGCCTTGTCGCTCACGCCGCCCAGGCCGTCGTAGAAGCCCATCGCCCCCTCACAGACCGCCGCGCCATGGCCGACAGCCCCCCTCGCGTAGAGGGTGCGCACCGTTTCGGGCGGGGAGAAAAAGAGGTCGAGGTTGCGGCTCTCCACCCCCAGCACCGCCCGGTGGAACATGGGGTCGATGTAGTCCGGCCCGCTCTTGAAAGCGCAGGGCGCATAGCCTCGCCGCTTGAGCGCCATCAGGAGGGCGCAGGTCATAGTGGTCTTGCCGCTGCCCGAGTGGGGTGCCGCCAGCAGAAATTGGATCATGGTCATTCTCCCGTGATGAGGTAGATGGGGTTCTGGGCCATCATGAGGTGCAGCCCGCCCACCGCTCTGGCCCGGCTGACGGCGATCTGGCTCACCTGCACCGTCCGGCCCCGGGCCGTCAGCGCAGCCACCGCCGCCGAGAGGGTCTCGAGGGCGATGGCCGACGCGCAGATGCGGGCGGCGGGGTTCTTTTCCAGCGCAGCGTCCACGATGGCGGCGAGGCTGCCCTTGCTGCCGCCGATGAAAACGGCATCCGGCGCGGGCAGGTCGGCCAGCGCGGCGGGGGCAAGCCCCTCCACGAGGGTCAGGTTGCGGGCGAGGAACCTTTGGCGGTTGGCCCGGATGAGGGCGCAGCCCTCCGGGTCGCACTCCACCGCGTAGACCCTGCCCCGGGGCGCAGCCAGCGCCAGCTCCACGCTGACACTGCCTGTCCCGGCCCCCACATCCCACAGGATGTCCTCCGGACGGACGGCCAGCTTTGCCAGCACAGCGGCCCGCACCTCCTGCTTGGTCATGGGGACACTGCCCCGCTCGAACGCTTCGTCCGGCAGGCCCGGCGTGCGGCGGGGCCGCACCGCTGCAGCCTCCACAAGGAGGACGCTCAGGCTGTCGAAGCGGCCCGCAGCCAGCTCCTGAACCCTGCCCCGGAAGAGCTTTTCTTCCGGCGTGCCGAGGCACTGGCCCACGACGCCCTGCACGTCCCCGAAGCCCTCTGCCGCCAGCTGGGCGCAGAGGGTGGCGGGGTCTTCGCTGCCGCCGGTGAGGAAGAAGGTGGGTCTGCCCTGCATACACTCGGCCACCGGGTCGCAGGTGCGGCCATGGGCCGAAACAAGGTTCCACCCCTGCCACGGACGGCCCAGCGCCGCCGCCAGCAGCTGGATGCTGGAAAGGCCGGGCAACACCCGGGCGCGGACGCCGAGGGCCTCCAGCTTTTCCATCATGGAGGACGCGCCGGAGTAAAAGCCGGTGTCGCCGCTGTAGACCAGCACGGCGTTCTCTGCGCCGGAGGTCTGCAGCAGCTCTGCCACCTCGTCGGGGCGGTAGGCGGCGGCGCGGTTCTCGGTGCAGCCGGCAGGCAGAACTGCCAGCAGACGCCGTGCGCCCAGGATGAGGTCGGCCTGCCGCAGTGCGGCCAGGCCCTGAAGGGTCAGGTTCTCCGGCTGGCCGGAGCCCATGCCGATGAGTGTCACGTTCATCTTATCATCTCCTTGCAGCGTTTCAGCACCTCTTCCGCCGTCTCGCCCTGCTCGGGCGGGCGGCGGATGACCACCAGCTGCGCCCCGGCGGCAGAGGCGGCGGCGGCTTTTTCGTCGAAGCCTCCGGCTGCGCCGCCGTCGGGGCCGAGTTCAATTACCCAATCGGCTGCGCCGATCACGTCAAGATTGTGCTCGATCACAATAACGGTGGCACCTAAATGCGTCAGTCGGTCAAAGATGTCGACCAACTTCGCCGTATCGGCAAAATGGAGTCCCGTCGTCGGTTCATCAAAAACAAAAAGCGGTCCGTTCCATGCTGCATCTGAACGGCGATGTTTTTGCGGGATGCCTTCGGCAATACGCGCAGCAAGCTTGAGGCGTTGTCTTTCTCCGCCCGACAAGGTCGAGAGCGGCTGCCCGAGCTTGAGATATCCCAATCCGGTGAGCGACAGCAGCGACAGAGACTTCATAATGGCCGGATGATTGGCGAAGGCCGCAGCGGCTTCTTCAACCGTAAGATCGAGCACTTCGTCAATCGAACGCCGTACCCCGTCGTCAAGCTCCGGACGAACGGCAAGGATCCAGTCCTGCCAGCGACGGCCGCGGCAGACGGGGCAGGGAAGGTAAATGTCGGACAGGAACTGCATCTCAACGTGCTCCCATCCTGTTCCCGCACAGTGCGGGCATCGTCCTTTGCCGGAATTGAAGGAAAAATCCGCGGGCGAGGCTCCAGCCTCTGCGGCCTCAGAACTGGTGCCGAAAAATTCGCGTATCGATGTGAATACGCCTGTGTAGCTGGCGGGATTGCCGCGAGCTGTACGGCCGAGCGAGCTCTGGTCAACAAATTCCACGGAGGACGGCAGATCGCCGGAAAGAACGGCGGAAGAGATATCGCCCGCGTCTTCGCCGGCGCTGCTCGCGGCACTGTTGGCCGTTC
>OGKF01000785.1_pt1 | contig 16235 bp, 15 predicted proteins | sample 1572391 | NCBI WGS metagenome assembly OGKF01 (sample SAMEA2582095, study PRJEB24529) | metagenome | biome: Human gut stool | place: China | collected 2011
CGAACGGTCTTGCGCAAGCAAGATGGAGGGGCCTCGCCCCGACAAGTGACCGTTGTCCCTCCTCGCTGTTTCAGCAGGCAAGGATCGCCGGGTACAGCTCCATGAACAGCCATTCCAGCTCGTCTTTATGTTTGGCGAACCGGGACGCAAATTCCTGCTTTTCTGCCATGGTTCAGCCCCCCACTTCTGCAAGTGTGGGCATGGCGGGGATCGCGCCGTGGCGGCTGGTGGTGATGCTGGCAGCCTTGTTGGCAAAAGCCAGAATGCTTTCCAGTTTGTCCACCGTCAGAGTGTCCAGCTGTTCTTTGCAAAGCTTGGAAAGCGCCGCACCAAAGAAGGTATCCCCTGCGCCGTTGGTGTCGCCAACCTTGCAGGGAACGCCAGCCACATGGCCAGTCTTGTCCCCAAAGCGGTAGAATACGCCGTTTGCGCCCAAGGTGACGAAGATCAGCCGGATGCCGTTCTGCGCCAGCTGTGCCGTGCCGCTCTCGCAGTCGGTGGTGCCGGTGAGCAGGGGCAGCTCCTCATCGGACACTTTCAGAATATCCACCAGCGGCAGGGGAGCTTTCATCTGGGCAATGGCATCCCCTTTGTTCTTCCAGAGGTTTGCACGGTAATTCGGGTCATAAGTAATGACAGCCCCCAGCTTTTTGGCACGGGCGGCAGCATCCAGAGTCGCGGTGCGGGAGGGGTCGGCGGTGAGGCTGACGGAGCCAAAGTGCACGATTTTGGCGGCCTTCAGGGTGTCCTCCGGGATGTCCTCTTTGCTCAGCATCACGTCGGCGTTGGCACTGCGATAGAAGCTGAAATCCCGTTCACCGGCGGCATCCACCGAGACCACCGCCATGGTGGTGGGGTGGTCTGCATCCACAGCCACGCCGGAAACATCCACCTTGTTTTCCGCCAGAACCTCTTTCAGGTAGCGGCCAAAGGCATCCGCACCCACCTTGCCGATAAAGGCGGTCTGTGCCCCCAGCCGGGCAGCTGCCACCGCCAGATTGGCCGGGGCACCGCCGGGGTTTGCGGCAAACTGAGGGATGCCTTTTTCATCCTTGCCGGTCTGGGTCAGATCGATCAAAACTTCGCCAATCGTTAAAATGTCCATGTGTCCTTCTCCTTGTCTTTCTGCTCAGTTCATAAGATTAACAGCATTATTGCTGCAACAGATAACAAATACAAGCTGAAATATAACCCCTGACGAATCAATGGATATAGATGAATGTGCGGTGCGGGCTGAAGTATCGCCTTTATCGCGAGGCAGGAAACTAATGCGAACGACGTTGCTGCCACATCAAAGAGTTGGTTTGCTATAGTATAGTGCAGCTACACAAATTGGTCAAATGTAAAATCAGAAAGAATATACTCCGTATCTGCTTGATTTGTTTTTTCCAAAAACAGAATACCGGCTTCTTGTGCCTCGTTTCGTACGCCAGCTATACAGATTGCACAATGAGAACGGCTCCATCATTGACAAATCTTTGAATTTTCTGGGATACATAAAAAAATAAGGCCATTTTTTTCTGTGCGAATTGCACAAAACATTTTTTGCCATAATCAACAATTATACAAAACCGCAGAATTGGCATTAGACATTTATAGTTTCCGCGGATATAATCGAGTCATCAAAGCAAACCGCGGTTTTTGATGAACGTATGCACACTTTCTAATAATCAGCGAAAGGAAGAAGTTTTATGTCACTGTTAGGTGTCGCAGGCTTTGCCCTGATGATCCTGATCGTTGCTCTCCTGCTATGGGGGAAAAGTACGCCTGCGGTCGTGTTTATACTGTTGCCCATCATTGTTGGTTTTGCAGTCGGATTCAGCCCGACGGACATGAGCGAATACATCAAGTCGGGTGTGGCGAGCGTTTCTACAACTGCGATCCTGTTCATTTTTGCGGTCCTGTTTTTTGGCGTGATGAACGATGCGGGTGTCTTTGACCGCATCGTAAACAAAGTATTGAAAGTAGTTGGCGGAAACATCCTGCTGCTGATGTTTGCAACTGTCCTGATCGCCTTTATAGGTCATCTGGATGGCTCCGGCGCTACCACATTGCTTATTGCGATCCCTCCGTTGCTCCCGATCTATAAAAAGCTGAATGTGCGCCCCATCACACTGCTCTGTATCACGACCCTGACGATGGGCGTTATGAATATCGTTCCATGGGGCGGACCGTGCGGTCGTACTGCCGCCGCTCTGGAAGTTGGGACCGCGGAGATTTGGAAATACTGCATCCCCGCTCAGATTTTTGGGATAGCGATGATCCTGGTGTTCTGCGTTTTCTTTGCAAAAATGGAAAAACAGCGGGGTGCGGGCCATGTGGAAAACACGGATATTCTGGAAACCACTAAAGATATCAAAGCCGAAAACGAGCTTCACCGTCCGAAACTATTCTGGTTCAATATCGCGCTGATCCTCGCTGTTGTCCTTATGCTGACTCTGACAAAGGTTGCGACTCATATCACCTTTATGGTTGCACTTGCGATCGCCCTGATGGTCAACTATCCCTCCCAGAAAATGCAGATGGAGCGTATCAAGGCGCATGCGACAGATGCCCTGACCATGGCATTTACCGCTCTGGCATCCGGCGTTCTGATCGGTATTATGGGTAAAAGCCCGATGCTTGACGCCATGACTCAGATGGTGCTGTCCGCAATGCCGGAAAGTATGGCACCGCATCTGCACATCCTGTTCGCGGCGATCAACAGTCCGCTGAGCATGGTCGTCCATGGCGATGCCCTGACCTACGGTATCCTGCCGATCGTCAACCAGATCGTCTCCACTTACGGTATTCCTGCTGCGGCTGTGGGTGCGGCTTTCCTCATCACCTTTGGCCCTGCGATTTATATCATGCCGATGACTGCAGCGACCTACATGGGGCTTGGTCTGACAAATGTCGAACTGAAAGAACATATTGCGTTCTCGTATAAGTGGGCATTCCTGCTTGCGATTGGAATGCTTGCTTTCGTAGTGGCTACCGGCATCATACCTTTCTGAAATTCAGAAAAAACAGGAGAAATTGTTATGAAATCATTGGATTTGACTTCTTTTATGGCGGCAGTGGAAGCCGAAAGACTGGCTGTCCGAGGAATGCGGGTATACCAGAACGGTGAACTGGTGGCAAGTTACCAACCCGAACCGGAGCAGCGTCAGAATCAATATTCCGGAACAAAAAGTTTTACATCGACAGCCTGCGCGTTTGCGATTCAGGAGGGCTTGTTCTCACTTGAGGATCATGTCCTTGAACACTTTGCTGCATACGCACCGGAAAAGCCTTCGGAGAACCTGAAAAAGATGAAGCTCCGTCACCTGATCACCATGTCAATGGGTTTTGAAAAGCCGATGCTGATGGGCGCGATGCGCCCGAAGATGGTGGAAAAAGATTGGGTGAAATTTGTCCTGAACGCCAATGTCGTCCACGAACCCGGCACAGTGTTCCAGTATAACAACGCGGGTCCTTATTTGCTGGGAATTCTGATCCAGCGCAAGGCAGGTATGTCGCTGGTCGACTATCTGATGCCCCGACTGTTTGAGCCGCTGGAGATCGAACGACCGGAATGTGAAAACGATCCACTGGGAAACACTTTCGGCGCAGGCGGATTGCAGCTGAATGTTTCCGAGTTCGCAAAGCTGGGTTTGCTCTATCTTCAGAAAGGAAAGTGGAACGACAGTCAGCTGATCCCTGAAAGCTGGGTCGCGGAAGCCGGAAAACCACAGATCCTTGCGGATGAGGGCGATGAAGAAATCGGGCATCATTACGGATATCTGTTCTGGACGATGCCGGACGGCGCGTTCCGCGCGGATGGCAAATACGGTCAGTATTGTATCGTTCTTCCCCGGAAAAACGCAGTGGTTGCAATCAACTCCATGCAGCTTGAGAATGAGAAAAAAGTTCTTCGCACGGCTGTAAGAACCGTTCTTCCTCTGCTATAATAGAAAGAGGCAGAAAAGCAGGCTGAGCCGGAAAGGACGGGTAACAGATGGAACACCGGGAGATGGAGTACGTTATCGTTATTGCGCAGGAAAGGAATCTTTCTAAAGCTGCAGAACGGCTGTTCATCTCTCAACCGGCACTGAGTCGTTTTCTGGTGAAGTTGGAAAATGACTTGGGAACGCCGCTATTTGAGCGGAAAAACAGGCAGTATTTCCCGACAATGGCGGGCGAGCTCTACCTCGACACAGCCAGAGAAATTCTTCGGCTGCAGCAGCAGTTCAATGCGGAACTGAAATCTCTGATCCAGACCAGCCGCGGCGTGATTTCTATGGGGATTACGCCCGGACGAGGGCATACGATCCTGCCTCACGTCCTTCCGGCGTTCCGAGAGTATTTTCCGGATTATGAGATACAGGTCCATGAGGAAAATGTCGATACTTTGGAACAGTACCTGATGAATGGAACGATTGAAGTTGCATTTTTTACCGTGCTGGAAAAAAGTCGGTTGGCGCAAAAGTGCTATACCTGTGAGCTGCTTTCCCGGGAAGAGCTTGTCATCTGCACGCCGCGGAAAGGAAACTATGAACTTCTCGCCAAAGCGGTATCCGGACGCCGCTATCCTTGGATCGACCTGAAAGACCTCGAAAACGATTGCTTTTTGACGCTCAAGAAGAATATGAGGCTGGGCCAATTTTCTGCGGCGATACTTGAAAAATATCAAATCGAGCCGAGAGTTGTTGAACTGAGTACCATTGACACGGCGCTGGCACTGGTGGCGCGGCAGTATGGCGTGGCATTTGCCAGTGGATACCGAATCAACGAGCATGAATATGCAAATGAAATCAGCGTGTTCTCGTTCGGAGATCAGCCGGAACTCTGGGATTTTGTCGCTGCCTATAAAAACGATACCCCGCTTAAGCAACCGGTGCGACAGCTTATCCGTTTGGTAAGCGAATTCTCTTGAATAAATCAGATACTTCCTTTATTCTCCTTCATCGACACAGCCCTGCTCTGGATTCGTCCCCAGAGCGGGGCTGTTATTGCTTTTTGGGCAGTCTGAGCGGGCGGCAGCCATCAGTTCAGTCGGTGGCGGTGCTTTGAGATGCAACTTGACAAGGGGAGGGCGGCTCGCTATGATCCGATTTGCAAACTGATCGCAAATTCGGAGCAAGGATCGCCTGCGATATAAACAACCAGTTATCCTGCAGCAAAAAACGTTGTGCCGCATGGAATCTTCTGGAAGGATTTTTACTTGAAGATTGGAGAACCCTGAAATGAAAAAATTCAAACGTGTTTTTGCTGGATTCTTTTGCCTGCTGATGGTGGTCGGCTTTCTGAGCGGCTGCGGCAAGGCTGCGTCGTCTGCGGGAGCGGAAACTCCTGAAGCGGGTGCGGAAACAGAACATGAAGGAGGCGTTTTATGACGCAGACCTCGCCAGCTGCTGCACGTCAGCTGGAGGATATCCCGGTCTACCGCAAAAGCCTGAACCAACGGCCGCGGGAAAACTGGCAGCTCTATGTGATGCTGCTGATCCCGGTGGTGCTGACCATCGTTTATAAGTATGCCATTTTGATAGGCACTATTTTTGAAAATTGCGATAAAGCTGAGACAGGATTTCTCCAATATCTCCGTTGATACAAATGGACTTCTTTCTGATTCCGTCAGGCGCATACGCCTCTCCATAATTGAGACAGGCATAAGCGGCATCTTTCCAGTCATGAGCCATGCGCCAGAAATTGTACTTCACGATGGCCGGCGTGTTATATCCGACAGCCAGTTCCAAGAACAGAACTTTCATATTTTGATGTCTGCGGAGAAAATCTGAATACCGGTTGGCTGCAATATGCCATCCATCATCCTCAACAAAGGTGTCATCTGCCCGAAGGTTCATGCTCATGGGCCGTCCGCAATGCGGGCAGTGAGGGATAAGTTCTGTTGGTACAGTCATTTTCGGCATTTTAGGCGGGACAAGTGTGCCGTCCGGTTCAATCGTATATCCTTGCGCTGCGACCATGCTTTTAATAATTTCCTTGTTATCGAAGGTCTCCGCACAACATGGTTCGCTGCACTGAAACAGTCCATAGTCTCCTTGCGTGTAGAATAAGCGGTGCTTATCGAATCCGGCTTTCTGGAAACAATGATCTACATTCGTTGTCAGGACAAAGTAATCTTTGCTCTTCACAAGCGAAAGCAGTTTTTCATAGACGGGCTTCGGTGCATTCATATAACGGTTGATATAGATATAGCGGCTCCAATACGCCCAGTGTTCTTCAAGCGTTGAATACGGGTAAAATCCGCCGGAGTACATATCCCGGATGCCGTACTTTGCTGCAAAATCCGCAAAATACTGCTTAAATCGCTCTCCGTCATAGGTGAAGCCCGCCGAAGTAGAAAGCCCGGAGCCTGCACCAATGACCACTGCATCGGCATGGCTCAGAACCTGCCGCAGCGTATCAATCGGCCCGGAGCAGTCGTTCGTAGATTTTTTTGTCCATATCCTTGAAAACATTGAAGATCACCTTTTTTACACTGGTTTGCTTTTTGAGAAATTCTTTGACGGTCTGCACCGCAATTTCGGCGGCAAGCTGGTTGGGAAAGTGAAACTCCCCGGTGGAAATGCAGCAGAACGCCACACTTTCCAGCTCTTTTTCAGCCGCCAGCTCCAGACAGGAACGATAGCACGAGGCCAGCAGTTCCTTGTCTGCTTTTGTCACTCGCCCGTTGATGATTGGCCCGACCGTGTGCAGCACATAGCGGCAGGGCAGATCAAATGCCGGAGTGATCTTTGCCTGCCCGGTGGGTTCCGGGTGTCCCTGCTTGTCCATGATCTCCGCACAGGCAAGACGCAGCTGCACCCCGGCATAGGTGTGGATGGCGTTATCGATGCAGCCGTGGTTCGGGCAGTAGCAGCCGGTCATGCCGCTGTTGGCGGCGTTGACGATGGCATCGCATTTCAGGGTGGTAATATCCCCCTGCCAGAGGTACAGACCCGGCTGCAGGGGCACTAGGTCAGCCGCATCGGTGATGCCTTTTGCGGCGGTTTCCTCTTGCAGGTACGCATCCTGTATTTGCAGAAAGTCTGTGCCGATACGCCGTGGTTCACGGATATTCAGCAAGCCCCGCAGGAGCTGCCGCTGGGTGTCTGCGTCTGCCGGTATCCGCAGTCCCTGATACTCCGGGTGTTCTTTCAAAAGAACCTGAATAAGGAACATTCGCCGCTCACTCTGGTTCATGGTGTTCGCCTGCCTTTCAAAACCTTTCTATATAGCAGTTTGCGTTTTTAATGCACAAGCAACATCCGCAAACTGCATATCGCAAATATGCTATTTTGATAGATAGGCACTATTTTTGAAAATTGCGATAAAAACGCAGCAGTCTACCCGTTCAGAAGACTGCTGCGCTGTTTTTTCAGATCAGAACTCGTAGGGAGGGTTGCCGGAGAAGTCTGCAATGATGCCGTGGGCATCCTCCAGATAGAACACCTCAAAGATGGGGTTGGTGGCCTCGCCGTACTGGCTCTTCACGATGGGGTTTGCGATGCACATCTCCTTGGCGGTCATGTTGTTTTCAAACACAGCCTTGCCATGCAGACGGAGCCATGCGTACTCCGGGCTGGAAACGGAGATCTCGATGTTGGGGTTTGCCTGCAGATCCTTGTAAACATCCTTCTGGTTGTTGGTGCAGAACCACAGCTTGCCGTCCAGCTCACCGGCAAACATGAAGGGACGGCACTTGGCCTTGCCGTCACGGCCTACGGTGGCCAGATACTGCACCGGGTTTGCGTTCAGAAATTCTACGACTTTATTCATGGGATGTACCTCCATACATTGTTTTTTTGGGACAGCTTTATTGTAATGCGCTTTGTGCGGCTTGTGAAGTACGCACAATATTGTGGTGTAGTTACCGGAAAGATACTATTGCGATGCTGCTTGCTTTTTTTGCTGTTGAAAGCTATAATGATGCCATAAAGCGGTTTGTGGTATCCGTGCATCCGGCACGATGACCACTTGAAATTCCCTTGGAGGTAATTATGGAAAAGGAGATCCTCAAAGAACTCCCGGCCTGCCCGGTGGAGACCACCCTGACCCTCATCAGCGATAAATGGAAGGTGCTGATCCTCCGGGATCTGATGCCGGGAACAAAGCGTTTTGGAGAACTGAAAAAGTCCATCGGTCATGTGACCCAGAAGGTTCTGACCGCTCAGCTGCGGCAGATGGAGGAAAGCGGGTTGCTGACCCGGAAGGTCTACGCTGAAGTGCCGCCCCGGGTGGAATATACTCTGACCGAATTGGGATATAGTTTGAAACCGGTCCTAGATGCCATGCGGGCATGGGGCGAAGGGTATAAAAACAGGCTGGAAGGGAAGGCGGAATAAGCGTATTTGCTTGCGCAGTCGTGATATGCATAACGTCCTCAAAGGATAGCAGCATTGACCAGCTATCGTACTGCATGGCGGCAGACAAGGGTTTTGAGAAACAGCACTTGTAATAGGTCTGAAATGGTGGTAGAGTTGAAAAAACAGGAGGAAGCAGTATGTGGTTTATTTTTGCGTTGGGGTCAGCGGTATTTGCCGCATTGACTTCTATTCTTGCAAAGATCGGCATTGACGGGGTGGATTCCACGCTTGCCACGGCGATCCGCACCGCAGTTGTGCTCCTGATGAGCTGGGGCATGGTGTTTCTGACAGGAACGCAGACCGGCATCGGGGATATTTCTCACAAAAGCTGGCTGTTCCTGATCCTATCCGGCCTTGCCACTGGTGCAAGCTGGCTGTGCTATTATCACGCTCTACAGATCGGTGCAGCGTCCAAGGTGGTTCCCATTGATAAACTGAGCGTGGTCATCACGCTGGCACTGGCATTTTTCATCCTGCATGAGCCGTTCACGGCCAAAAGTCTGATCGGCGGTGCGCTCATTGCCGCAGGAACCTTATTTATGGTAATATAAAAGCAAGAAATGGCTGTGACACATTGCTTTGTGCCGCAGCCATTTTCTTTGTCGATTTTTTATCTTGCCATGGGTCGCAGCCCAGTGACGAGGAGTGCTCAAGCCCGGCCATTTTCCCGGCTTTTGGTTTTCTCATGCCAAACGATAGAGCTGTCCGGGAAGGGCAGCAGGGATCAGACAGTACGCTTTCTGCCCAGATAGGCGGCCTTGACCTGCTCATTGGCCAGCAGCTCGGCACCGGTGCCGGAGAGGGTCAGGTTGCCGGTCTCCAGTACATAGGCGTAGTCTGCGACCTTCAGGGCCATATTGGCGTTCTGCTCGTTCAGCAGCACCGTAGCTGCGACGACCAGCGGGATGGAGATCGTCAGCGGCAGACGCTTTCAGAAAATCACGGCGAGAAATAAATGCCTTCATAAGAATTATCCTCCTCTATGCGCTCGTGTCGATCATTACTTTCCCACAAAAGAAGACCCGCAAGGGCGCAGAAATCTCCTCTTCCTGCACCATTGCGGGTCTCTGACAATGTTTTAGCACACGAACGTGTGCGTTTTGGGCGATTTTCACACGAAGTGTATCTGAATGAAGGACAGCTCTGAAAACTCCCGACGCTTGCGGAGCAGAAGAACGGCAAGAGGGCGGAAACCTTATTTGCAGGTATAGCGAGGATGGATAATGGGAAAATTTTCAAAAAAGTTGCAAATCATGCAGGAAAACTTCCTTGTAGTCCGTTTTATAAGATGCTATCATAACATTGATTTGCGCAGCGGATCCGTGCAGTATCTCGCAGCTGGGATGATTTTTGCGGGTGCAGCGGGAAGGGCGCAGAGCGATGAACGCAGGAAGAACACATTCTTTTTTCACAGGTCTACAGAAAAAACACAGGAGGTCAGGCTTTTCATGCTAGGTTTCAACAAAAAGACACAGGACGCCTCTCCGCAGGAGAACACCGGCGGAGAAAATAAGGTGCTCCACTTTATCAGGACCCACAAAAAGCGCTGTATCGCGGCGGTCGTGGCTGTGGCCGTGCTGGCGGTGGTGGTCATCCCCCGCAGGAGCCGCAGCGCATCGGCAGACATGGCGTATGTGCAGGAGACGCTGGGACGCCGCGACATCGTGAACGTCTACGACGGAAGCGGCACCATCAATGCCGCCGATTCCTACACCGTCAAGTCCCTCGTCACGGGCACGGTGCTCACCGCCGACTTCGAGCTGGGCGACACCATCCAGAAGGGCGATGTCCTCTACGTCATCGACAGCTCGGATGTGGAGGGCGACCTCGAGAGCGCACAGCTTTCGGTGTCTCAGGCCCAGCGCAGCTACGATGACGCTGCCGACGCCCGGAACGTCCGCACGAAGATCGGCGGCGAGGTCAGCTCCTTTGCTGTGGCCGCAGGCGATGCGGTGCAGGCCGGGCAGACCGTCGCCACCGTCCGCGATACCTCGGTGATGCTGCTGGCCGTGGATTTCCCCGCCGCCGAGGCCCAGAGCTTCGCTGTCGGTCAGGCCGCGCAGGTCATGCCGGACACCACCTTTGAGGTGCTGAACGGCACCATCCGCTCGGTGTCGGGCGCAGACCCCTCCGGTGACGCCAGCCTCATGACCTGCACCGTCACCATCGCGGTGCCCAACACGGGCAGCCTGACCACCGCGCAGGCCGCAATGGCGCAGGTGAACGGTGTCAGCTCCCTCAACTCGGCCCACTTTGCGTACCAGCGCGAGGAGACCGTTGTGGCCGCTGCTTCCGGCACCGTGTCCGAGCTTTGCGTCAGGGAGGGCAGCACCGTCCGTCAGGACGATGTGCTCCTCCGCATCACCGGCAAGGATCTGGACAAGCAGGCCCAGAATGCCGCCGACAATCTCCGCTCTGCCGAGCTGCGGATGTCTTCCGCAGAGCGGAACATCAGCCACTACACCATTGATGCGCCCATCAGCGGCACCATCGTGGACAAAAAGGTCAAGGCGGGCGATAAGCTCAGCGCCAACGACGCAGCCATGCAGAACCTCTGCACCATCTATGACATGAGCTATCTGGAGCTGAAGCTCAACGTGGACGAGCTGAAGATCCGCTCGCTCAAGGTCGGGCAGGAGGTGGAGATCACCGCCGACGCCGTCCCGGGCGAGACCTACAAGGGCACCATCAGCAGCATCCTCGTGGCCGGCACCACCGCCAACGGCTCCACCAGCTATCCCGTCACCGTCCGCATCGACGAGATGGGCGACCTGCTGCCCGGCATGAATGCCTCGGCCAAGATCACCACTGCCAGCGTCAAGGACGTTCTGGCTCTGCCCAACGCCGCCCTCGTCCGGGGCAGCTATGTGCTGGTGACGAAGGATTCGCCCAGCGCCGCCAACGCCGAGGCCTCCATGACCGCCCCCGACGGCTATGTCTACGTCAAAGTGACCACCGGCATCAGCGACGATGACTACATCGAGGTGAAAAGCGGCCTGCAGGAGGGCGACACCATCGCCTACGACGCCTCGACGGTCAGCGCGACCGACTTCTACAGCACCATGATGGCGTCTGCCGAAGGAGACGACGAATGAGCGCCCTGATCGAGTTTGACGAGGTCTGCAAGTACTATCAGATGGGCGACACCCTCGTCAAAGCGGCAGACCACATCTCCATGAAGATAGAGCGGGGCGAGTTCGTGGCCATCGTGGGCCAGTCCGGCTCCGGCAAATCCACCTGTATGAACATCATCGGCTGTCTGGATGTGCCCACCCACGGCCGGTATCTGCTGGACGGCAGCGACGTCGGCAAGATGAACCGCCGTGAGCTGGCGGCCATCCGGAACGAGAAGCTGGGCTTCATCTTCCAGCAGTACAACCTGCTGCCCAAGCTGACCCTGCTGGAAAATGTGGAAGTCCCCCTCATCTACGCGGGCGTAGGCGGCAGCGAGCGCCGCAGCCGCGCCATCGCAGCGCTGGAACAGGTGGGTCTGGGCAGCAAGCTCCGGAATAAGCCCAACCAGCTCTCCGGCGGCCAGCAGCAGCGTGTGTCCATCGCCCGCGCCCTTGTCCGCAACCCGCCCATCATTCTGGCCGACGAGCCGACGGGCGCGCTGGACTCCCATACCGGCCGGGAGGTGCTGGGGATGCTTCAGGAATTGCACAAACAGGGCCACACCGTGGTCCTCATCACCCACGACAACTCCATCGCCGTGCAGGCTGAGCGCATCATCCGTCTGGAGGACGGTGTCGTCGTCTACGACGGCGACGCCCACGCCCCCGAGGCGGTCGTGCAGCCGAACCTCATGATGTCGGCCCCGAAAGCCGGAGAGGAGGGAGCACACGCATGATAAAGGAGACCTTCAAGCAGGCCATCCAGAACGTGTGGAGCAACAAAGTCCGCACCTTCCTCACCATGCTGGGCATCATCATCGGCGTTATGGCCGTCATCGTCATCGTCGGCCTCGGCAACGGCATGACCCACATGATGCAGGACTTCTACTCCGACATGGGCAGCGATATTCTGGCGGTCAACGTCATGACCGCTAGCACCCGCACGGTGGAGGTCAGCGATGTGTATAACATCATCAACCAGAAGCCGGAGTATTACCGGGGTCTTTCGCCCATCGCTAGCGCCGGGACGGATCCGCTGCGGGTGGCAGGGGAGAAGTACCGCCGCACCAACATCAGCGGCGTCAATGAGGATTATCTGGCCATCAACAACTATAAGGTGGCCAAGGGCCGGGGCATCCAGTACGCCGACCTGATGGACAACAAGAACATCTGCGTCATCGGCGACTATGTGGACCGTAAGATCTTCGGCGGCAACGGCCTCGGCAGCACCCTGAAAGTGGGGGCCGACGAGTATCGCATCGTGGGCGTGTTGGAAGGCCGCTCCAGACCCGCCGCCCAGTATGAGGGCGGAAATGATGATGTCGTCCTGATCCCCTACACCACCCTGCTGAGCCTCAGCAGCGGCAGCAGCGTCAGCCAGTATTACGTCGTGCTGCAGGATGCAGACCACTCGGATGCAGCGCAGGAGTATCTGCAAAAAAGCATCAAGAAGCTGGTCAGCAAGGACGACTATGTCTACGTCATGAGCCTGAGCGCAGCCATGAAGCAGATGTCCTCCATGATCAACGTCATGGTGGGCGTCCTGACGGCCATCGCAGGCATCTCGCTTCTGGTGGGCGGCATCGGTATCATGAATATCATGCTGGTGTCTGTCACCGAGCGCACCCGCGAGATCGGCATCCGGAAGGCGCTGGGCGCACAGGAGAGCACCATCCTGACCCAGTTCGTCGTAGAGGCCGGCGTCACGTCGGCACTGGGCGGCTGCTTCGGCATCGTGCTGGGCTATATCGTCTCGGCCATCATCAACCAGATCCTTCCGTTTGTCCTGACGGACATCACCCTGAACGTCACCCCCTCGGCGGACGCGGCGGCCATCGCCGTGGGCATCTCCTGCGGCATCGGCGTCCTGTTCGGCTTCCTGCCTGCCCGCCGTGCCGCCCGCCTGAACCCCATCGAGGCGTTGAGGTATGATTGACCTCTCCGGAATGCTTCTGGCTCTCCCTTTGGGAGAGCTGTCACCGAAGGTGACGGAGAGGGCAAGGATGCTCCTCTTTTGTCGGGCGGCTTGCCCTCTCCGTCTCGCATTCGCTCGCCACCTCTCCCAAGGGGAGAGGCGATGGCGTTGATTCTATAAGGAGTTTACCATGAAAAAAAGATTCCTCGCATTCCTGCTGGCCGTCTGCGTGGCGGTTTCCATGCTGGTGCTGCCCGTCTCGGCGGTCGGCTCCAACGCGGCAGTCCAGACGGCGACGGCGCTGGGCGGGCTGACCGCCGAGCAGGCCGTTTCTCTGGGGGCACCCCTCACCCGTGGGCAGGCGGCCCGTCTCCTGACGGCCTTCTCGGCCTACCGCGACACCGCCGCAGCACAGGGCCGCACCGGCCGTCTGTACAGCGACGTGGACAGCGATTCGCCCTACGCCGTCTACATCCGCACCGCCGTCCAGAACGGCTGGATGACCGGCTACTCCGATGGCAGCTTCCGCCCGGACAATGCCGTCACGCTGGAGGAGGCCTGCACCATGGCCCTCCGCCTGCTGGGCTACGATGTGGCGAGCCTCGGCGGCACCTTCCCCTCGGCTCAGCTCAATAAGGCAAGCGCACTGGGCCTGCGCAATGACATCAGCGCCCGTCAGGGTGAGGTGCTGACTCTCGAGCAGGGCACGGTGCTCTTCTACAACGCCCTCACCGCCATGAACGGCAGCGGTCAGGTCTACGCCTCCACGCTGGGCTTTGCGGTGAGCAACGGTCAGGTGGACATCTCCTCCGTCCTGCTGGACAACGTCAAAGGCCCCTTCGTGGCCGATGCGGCCACGGCCCTGCCCTTTGCCCCGGCGGCCATCTACCGCAACGACGAAGTCACCACCTCTGCGGCCCTCTCGCCCTATGATGTCTACTACTATAACGAGAGCGCCCGCACCGTGTGGATCTACAATAAGCGTGCCGCAGGCCGTGTGACGGCGGTCTCGCCCTCGGCCAGCGCCCCGACTTCTGTGACTGTGGCCGGGGTCAGCTACGCCATCGCCTCGCCCTCCGTGGCCTACCAGCTGTCCTCCCTGTCCGGCGGCGGCGTGGGTCAGGTGGTCACGCTGCTGCTGGGTATGAACGACGCAGCAGTCTCCGTCCTCACCGGGGAGGAGGCCGACGCCGTCTTTTACGGCGTGGTGCAGTCCTCATCCCGCACCCTTGTGGAGACCAACAGCGCCGAGGTGCAGCAGGCTGTCTCCATCATGTGCACCGACGGCACGGCCCGCACCGTCAACGTAAACAATAAGCTCAATTTCCCGGCGGGCAAGCTGGTGGAGATCCGCGTGGACGAGGGCGGCGAGAGCGTCAAGTCCATCTCGCCCCGTCCGGTCAGCGGCACTATCTGCGCCGACGGCACTGGGCTGGGCGACACCCCGTTTGCAGACAACGTGCAGATCCTTGATACGACGTCGGAGGGTGTGGCTGGGGCGGTTCGCCCCAGCCGCCTATCGGGGGTAACTCTGAGCGAAAGCGACATCCGCTACTACACCACCAATTCCGCAGGCCAGATCGACCGGGTCATCCTCGACGATGTGACCGGTGACCTGTGGGAGTATGCTGCGCTGGATTCTGTCCGCCGCCTGACGGACGAAGCCGCCAAGAAGATCGACAAAAAGATCAGTGAGAAGGCGCAGGACGCCGCAAAGGAGGCCGCAGGCCTCCCCACGACGACAACGACCACCACGGTGAAGAAGACCGATGCGGAGACCTTTCAGGACGTGAAGAACATTCTGGTGCCCAGCACCAGCGACGTGCTCTACGGCCTCATCGACGGCAGCATCGTCAGCTCTACCTGGAACACCCTCACCGGCAAGACGGATCAGCTGTTCAGCTATGTGCTCCGCCGCACCGGTGACAGCGTGGGCGGCACGCTGGGCGATTTCCTCAACTATCTGGGCGAGGGTGCCACCTACGTCTGCTACACCGGCGGCAAGCAGGTGGCCTACAGCACCTCCACCAAGTATCCCATCGTGGCAGGCGGCATCGCCATCGGCCGCTCTGCCGACGGCAAGACCATCAACCGGATGCTCCAGCTCTCGCCGGTGGGCATCGACAGGCTGGGCGCAGCTTCGGTCATGAGCGGGGACAAGCGGTATGAGACCGCCGACGATATGCAGGTCTATCTGTGGTCGAACGGCCAGTATTTCGCCACCTCACTGCCCAAGATCAACACCGAGGACTACAAGCTCATCGGCTGGTATGATAACTTCGGCTGCGCAGGCGGAAAGAAGATCCGCATCCTCGTGGCAGTCAAGACGAACTGAGAGCTTCCCTGAAATAACAAAGCAGCAGCCTCACCGAACGCAGAGTGAGGCTGCTGCTTTTTGCACTTAGCCGTTAGACTGGGGGACAAGACGGATGAGGGCTGCGCCGTCCTGCATCCCCGTTGTATAAATTTCTTACAGGGGAGCGAGGATGTCAAAAGTTTTGGCAAAAGGGCAAAGTTGTATGAAACACATCCGGGACGCGGCAGAAAATAGGCTGGCCATTTGCCACCGGCCCGGTTTCGTGTTACAATAAAAACCAGAGAAATAGCGGAAAAAAGGAGGTGCGGCAATGATACGCATCGCTCTGGTGGAGGACGAGGCAGAGGTGCGGGCGCAGCTGCAAGGCTATGTGCAGCGGCACACCCGGCAGTATGGCACCGAGTTCGTCGTGACGGAGTTCGCCGACGGGATGGAGCTGCTGGACGATTACCGCCCGGTATACGATGTCCTGTTTCTGGACGTGGAGATGAAGCATCTGGACGGGATGGAGACGGCCCGGCGGGTGCGGGAGCTGGACAAGGACGTCATCATCGTCTTTA
>OGKF01000792.1_pt1 | contig 16085 bp, 8 predicted proteins | sample 1572391 | NCBI WGS metagenome assembly OGKF01 (sample SAMEA2582095, study PRJEB24529) | metagenome | biome: Human gut stool | place: China | collected 2011
GCCTTGCGCGGGTGCCCGGCGGCACGCAACACGGCGTTCAGACCCAAATACATGTGTGTAACGACGTTACCCCACAGAATGACGGACATATACTCCCGGGCATAGCCGATCGTCGCATCGCTGGCTCCGAAAAAGTAGAGAATCGGATCGAGAAAAACCAGCGTCAGCAACCCGAAAGAGATTCCGATAATCAGGTTGAGCACCACGACATTCCCCAGAATCCGCTGGGCCGTTTCGTAATCCCGCTGCCCCAGGCGCATCGACACCAGCGTCGCGGCGCCCACACCCACCAACGAACCGAACGCCGCCGCGAGGTTCATCAGCGGGAACGTCAGGGCCAGCCCCGAAATGGCCAGCGCCCCCACGCCGTGCCCGATAAAGATGCTGTCCACCATGTTGTACAGCGACGAGGCGGTCATCGCGATAATGGCCGGCACGGCATATTGAACGAGCAGCTTGCGGATACGCTCGGTTCCCAGCTCCATCGCCGCTCCTTTTACTTCACTCATACACAAGTCCTCCCTTCAATAATCATTCGACGCACGAAACGGCTGCGACGGACTTTCCGCCCCGGCAACCGCCCGCACGATCCAAACACACCGTTCCCGTCCGGAATACACCGAACAGGAACGATCGATTTATCAATACTTTAATTAAAACGACGAAACGCTATTCGATCTCCCAGTCGCAGCCGTCCTTGCGGTCCTTGACCCGGATACCGATGGCCGTAAGCTCGTCCCGGATCTTATCCGACAGCGCCCAATTCTTCTCGGTCTTGGCCGCCTGCCGCAGGTCGAGAAGCATATTCACCAACGGCGTGACCAGATCCTTGCCGCCGGCCGAAGCCGCCTTTTCGTCGCGCAAACCCAGAATATCGAACACATAACGACGGACGATCTCCCGGAGCTTCTCCAGGTCGGCCGCCGTGATCCGCTGCTGCCCCTCGACCAACTGATTGATGATGCGCACCCAATCGAACAGTGCGGAAATCGCCATCGGCGAGTTCAGGTCATCGTCCAACGCTTCGCGGCAGCGGGTTTCGAGCTCCGCAGGATCCACCGTGGATTGCTCCGACGGCTTGATCTTGTCGAGCGCCTCGACAGCCTTCATCAGGCGGTCGAGTCCCTTTTCGGCGGCTTGCAACGCCTCGTTCGAAAAGTCGAGCGTCGAACGGTAGTGGGCCTGTAATACGAAGAAACGGATCGTCATCGGCGAATAAGCCTGCGTCAGCAACTTATGATTGCCCGTGAAAAGCTCCTCGAGCGTGATGAAGTTGCCGAGCGACTTGCCCATCTTCTGACCGTTGATCGTAATCATGTTGTTGTGAATCCAATACTTAGCCGAGTCGTGGCCGAGCGCCGCCGTCGATTGCGCGATCTCGCATTCGTGATGCGGAAACATCAGGTCCATACCGCCGCCGTGGATGTCGAACCGCTGGCCCAGGTATTTGGTGCTCATGGCCGAACACTCCATGTGCCAGCCGGGGAAGCCGTCGCTCCAGGGCGAAGGCCAGCGCATGATATGCTCCGGCGAAGCCTTCTTCCAGAGGGCGAAATCGCACGAATGGCGCTTATCGCCCTGCCCGTCCAGCTCGCGCGTGTTCGTCAGAATATCGTCGAGGTTGCGGCCCGAAAGACGGCCGTAGCTGTATTTCCGGTTGTATTTCTCCACATCGAAATAGACCGACCCGTTCGATTCGTAGGCGAAACCGTTGTCGAGAATCTCCTTCACCATGGCGATCTGCTCGATGATATGGCCGCTGGCGCAGGGTTCGATCGAGGGGGACAGCACGTTCAGCTCGTCCATCGCCCGGTGGTAACGCTCCGTGTAATAGTGCGCCACTTCCATCGGTTCGAGCTGCTCCAGCCGCGCCTTCTTCGAAATCTTGTCCTCACCGTCATCGGCATCGTGCTCCAGATGTCCCACGTCGGTCACGTTGCGCACGTAGCGCACTTTGTAGCCGAGCGACCGGAGATAACGGAACAACAGGTCGAAGGTCACCGCCGGCCGGGCGTGTCCCAGATGCGGATCGCCATATACGGTAGGTCCGCAGACATACATTCCCACATGCGGGGGATTGATCGGCTCGAAGGTTTCCTTGCGGCGGTCGAGCGTGTTGTAAAGGGTCAATTTCGATTCCATAACAAGCAATATCTTCCGAGCCACAAAATTAACATTTTTCCCACAAAAACAGTAAAAACGAAGACAAAGTTTGCAGTTCCGCCATCGTTCGGAGCAACACGCTCCCGACCTGATACCGCATAAACCCCGAATAAAATATGAAGCACCCTGCAAATCAAAAATAAAAATCATTTGCAAATACAAAATATTTTATCTATTTTTCAGATAGATAAAAACACATTTCTCTTCACACACAAAAAACTCCCGGACAGAATCGCTTTTTTAAGACCGGCCTCGTTTCTGCCGAAAATAAAAACCCGCCGTAGGCCCGGCACTAAAACCTTTTATACTATGAAATATTTTAGATTCGTATGGTTGTTGATGATCTTCGGGGGGGGATTTTGGGTTCCTCGCTCTTTGCCGGGTGTAACAACGACGATCCCGTCACACCGGATGCACAGCCTGAAATCGTATTCGCCAAAGAGAGCCTCGATGTTCCGGCCGAAGGAGGACCTTTCCAAATCGAATACACGATCGAAAACCCCGTCGCAAATGCGACCCTGTCTGCCAAATGCAACGACAGTTGGATAACGGACATCGATACCAAAACCGCAGGGGTCATCTCTTTCAACGTAACCAAAAACGAAACAGCGGAAAAGAGAGAAGCAATCATCGAAGTTTCGTACGCGGATATCCAGCCGGCGCCTTCCTTTACAGCAAAACAGGCGGCCCGTCCGGAGGAGGCATTTACGATAACGATTTCGGACATCACCACAAAAACATTCCGAACTACAGTCCGTCCCGGAGACCAGGAAATGTATTATCTGTTGAACATCATCCCCTCCCGGGCTGCCGCCGATTTCAAGACGGATGACGAGCTCTACCAATACGACATCGACTTCTATACAGGCTGGCAAAGCTGGGCACAAGAATACCTCGAACAGGGGACTATTGCAGACAGGCTGATCGAAAACATGGAACCCAATACCGAATACCTCGTTTACGCATACGGCGTGGATCCCATCACGATCGAAAGGCTGACCCCGATCTCAAAAAAGACGCTCACAACCCTGGCACCCCAAACAATCGACACAAAATTCGACATACAGATCGTTTCGACCGAAGGTCTCAACATCGACGTTCTTGTCAAAGCGAACGATTACGACGGCCATTTTGTCGCAAAGATCTACGGCAGCGTCGATGCGGCCGATACGGATGCGACCGTTTTGGAGAAAATATCGGAAAGTTGGATCGACAACGTACAGATCTACGGATGGATGGGCTACACGGCCGAAATGATCCTGAGCCAATATACCTTTCAACAATCCAGAGAAATCCAGGAAACGCTCGAACCGAACTCCAAATACTACATTTATGCCTTTGCCGTCGATGACGAAGCCCTGCGCTGTTCGGACATCGTATTCATCCCTATTACGACAAACGACACATCCATACAACATTGACGACGGCAACCGTCGAAATTACACCGATCGCTACGCCTCTCCTGAAAACTACCATTCAGGAGAAAAGCATCAGACCGGCTCCATACGAAAAATTCCCGATCAGTCCGGACATTCAGTCCGGACTGATCTTCTTAACAACCGACAGACGACTATCTCGACCGTCTCCTCACTTAAAAATATCGTTTCAAACTTCGTCGAACGAGATAGTCCCAATTTTTCAACCAATAAAAACACACAATAAATTAAAAAAGACAAAAACATTTGCAAATACCGAATATTTTATCTATTTTTTTCCAACAAAGAAAAACAACATCTCTATTACATGAAAGAAAACACTTAAGCAGAAAGCGCTTTTTTTTAAGACCGGCCTCGTTTCTGCCGAAAATTAAAAACCTGCCGTAGGCCCGGCACTAAAACCTTTTACGCTATGAAACACTTTAGATTCGCATGGATGTTGCTGATGTTCGGGGGGGGGATTTTGGGATGCCTGCCTTCATGCAGCGACAAAGACAACGGTATGGAACAGACGGAGCCGAACGACCCGGACGACCCACAGGGACCCCAAATTCCGGACGATCCCAATCCGCCCATGACCGGGTACATCGCCCATACGATGACCGAAGGCGAACTGATGTACTACGGGCATGACAGTGAATACAGCAAAGAAGGCGGAGCCGTTTATTTCCTCTACCTGAAAGACCTGAACAACTCTGCCCGCGGATGTAGCGTATGCTTTTATGTCAATGTCCCACGACAGGAAAAGGGTAGCTTCACCCTTCCGGCCGGGAAATACACCGCCTCCTCCACTTGGGAAATAAATACGTTCAACAATAAAAATACGACTAGATACCGTTCCAACTGGAATGTGGTCGCCCCCAAATGGACACAATACGTTGCCGAAGCCGGAGAATTCGAAGTCGCCATCGGCGACAACATGACCTACACGATCAGAGGCCACATGAAAGGCGGCTCCATTCAGGACGGGGGTTCCATTATGGAAAACGAAGCGGGCGTAGCGTTCGCATTCACAGGTCGGTTGCTGATTTCCGATTACTCGGAAGACTATGAAGACCCGGATGATCCGGATACTCCGGATGATCCCGCACCCGAAGTGCCTGAGGTAACCATGTCCACCGGCTCCCTGTATCGTTACAACGACAACATCTATTATCTCCAGCTCAAGGATGCCAATCCCGCCGATCTCTACGAGACAACCTTTTACTTGAAGCTGCCCGCTTCGGATTCACCGTTGTTGGCCAGCGGCGACTATATGGCAGCAACGACAGGCGAAGAGATGACCATCGATGCGAGCAAGTCATTCTGGAACTTTACCGACAAGGACAACCACAACGACAAGATCAAAAACCGGCTCAAGGAGGGAACCAAAATTCACATCGTCAGCAACGGCGACCACAACTACACGATCACCGGCACACTGGAAGGTACATCCGATAAAACCGGTAAAAACACAGCTCTGAAAATCAACTTTTCCGGCACTCTTCCTTTCGAGGACTACGCCGATCCGGAACCCGTGGAACCGACTGTTACGGAGGTGACCATGACCATCGGCAACCTGGACTACTACGACGGCAATATCTATACTCTGACCCTCAAGGACGCCAACCCGACAGATACTTACGAAGCGTCGCTCTCGTTCAAACTACCCGCTTCGGAGACCCTGCAGCTCGTCAGCGGCGACTACCCCGTATCGACCGGCAGCGGAGAGATGACCCTCGACGCAGCCAAATCCTCTTGGACATTCATCGACAAGGAGAATTTCAACGACCGGATCAAAAATACGATCAAAGAAGGTTCACTCACCGTGACAAACAACGGGAACCACAACTACACCGTAACCGGCACTCTCCGGGGAGCGAGCGACACCGGACAGGAAACAGCCATTAAGATCGATTTTACCGGCACAGTACCTTTCAACAACTATTCGACTCCTCCGGCTCCGGAAGCACCGAAAGCAACCATGACCGTCGGCGACCTCTACTACAATGGGGACAATGTATTCTTCCTCGGCCTGAAAGATGGCTCTCCGATAAAAGAATACGGCATCACGTTCTACATTACGCTCGCGCCCACAGATCCTCTGCAACTCGCCAGCGGCGACTACACGGGCGGTGCCGCCGGTGAGAACATGACTTTCGATCTGGCGAAATCCTTCTGGAACTACAACGATCCCACCTACGGAATCATCAAGAACAGAATCACGGAGGGAACTCTCAAAATCGTCGCCAACGGCAATGACGACTATACCATTACGGGCTCGTTCAAAGCCATCGACGAGGACGACAAAAATACCGAGCTCGAAATCGAATACACCGGAAAACTTCCCTGCGAGGATTACTCCTATTGATCTTTCAGGAGTTGCTCCGAAGACAAAAAAACCGGTCCGATTATGAATCGGACCGGTTTTTCACAGGTCGGCATTCCTTATAAAAATTTTTCCGAATTCATTCCACAACACGATTCAGATCCGCATATACTCTCCCTTTGCCAACACATACTCCTCTCTGTTGAAATTTCAGAATCCGGCAGACAACCGGAATCCCGCATCCCCCGAAAATCGAACGAATCTCGCACCTCATATACCCGGATTCCGGCCTGCGGCACCCCATACTTTACCGACGATAATAAAGAATCCGAACAAAAAACAAAAATAAACACCCGATTTAAGCGTTATCTTAATATCTTTGCAGAAGATAGGATGCGCCTCGGAAAACCGGGAACTTGTTCCCGTTTTCTCCCGGCTTTCACTATCTTTGCACAGCACGGGAAACCCGTTGCGGCAAAATCCGGCAAAATCGATTTTGCACCCGGCTTTCATCGTATTTGTACACAACAACAGACTTAAATCCGACGGACTGCCCTAAAAAACCGAACGTTCGACTTCGCACGCAGGGGACATGCCGTTTTGCGGACAAACCGAAACTCAAATGAATAGCTACAAACGCTGGAACAACATCGTCGGCTGGATCGTCTTCGCCATCGCGGCCATGACCTATCTGCTGAGCCTGTGGGACTGCTCCGAATTCATCGCTACCTCGTATAAACTCGAAGTAGGGCACCCGCCCGGAGCACCGCTCTTCATGCTGCTGGCCCGCCTGGCCACGATACTGGCACCCTCGACGTACTATGTACCCCACATGGTGAACGCCATGAACTGCCTGGCCAGCGCGTTCTGCATCCTGTTCCTTTTCTGGACGATCACCCACCTGGCACGCCGCATCCTCACCCGTCAGGGCGCGGAGCTTACGTATTGGGTACAGGTTCGGTCGGAGCACTCGCCTATTCCTTCACCGACACCTTCTGGTTCTCGGCCATCGAAGGCGAAGTATATGCCCTCTCGTCGATGTTCACCGCCCTGGTGGTGTGGCTCATGCTCAAATGGGAGGAACAGGCCGACCAGCCCCACTCGATGCGCTGGATCGTGCTGATCGCCTACCTGATGGGGCTTTCGATCGGCGTGCACATCCTCAACCTGCTGACCGTTCCCGCGCTGGTATTCATCTACTATTTCCGCAAAACGCAGCGCATCACGTTCAAAGGTATTGCGGTCAGCACCCTCATTTCGGGCGCGATTCTGGTTTTCATCAACAGTATCATCATCCCCCATACGGTCTATATCGGCGCCTTGTTCGACCTCTTCTTCGTCAATTCACTGGGATTGCCCGTCAATTCCGGCCTCGTGTTCTTCGTAGTAGCCCTGTTGGGAGCGCTCGGCATGGGCGTATATTTCACCCATAAAAAAGGGCGCACGGTGCTCAATCTCGTGCTGCTCTCGACGCTGATGATCCTCATCGGCTACTCGTCCTACGCATCGGTTACGATCCGCGCCGCGGCCAATCCCCCGATGAACAGCAACAACCCGAGCAATCCGTTCGCCCTCTATTCGCTGCTCAACCGCGATCAGTACGGAGACAAACCGCTGCTCTACGGTCCCCAGTTCTCGGCCCCGACCTCCGGTTACAAATACAAGGATGTCCGCTACCTGGACGACGACGGCAAGTACAAAACGGTTTCGATCATCTCCGGGTACGAACACCCCGACGAGTTCATGCATCTGTTCCCCCGTATGTGGAACTACGCTGCCAGCAAGGAGAGTTACAAATCATGGAGCGCCTACCGCACCCGGACCGATTACGAACGGGATGAAAACGGCGAAATCGTCCGCGACGCGCAGGGACGCCCGAACAAGATCGAAGTGCTCGATTTCGGACGCCGGACGCTTTGGGACGACGGTTCGGGCTACGAACCGCTGGTAATCGTGGAGCCGACGTTCCGCGAGAACCTCAACTATTTCTTCACCTACCAGCTCAACCACATGTACTGGCGCTATTTCCTCTGGAATTTCGTGGGGCGCCAGAGCGACATCCAGCCTACCGACGCGATCATCACCGACGGCAACTGGCTCTCGGGCATCAAGTGGATCGACGAGCTTTACCTCGGGCCGCAGGACAACCTGCCGGACGAAATAGCGAATAACAAGGGGCGCAACACCTACTATTTCCTCCCCTTCCTGTTGGGTCTTATCGGCCTGATCTATCAGCTCAACCGCGATCCGCGCAACTTCTCGATCGTCATGTGGCTCTTCGTGATGATGGGTATCGCGCTGGTGGTTTACTTCAACACCTCGCCCAACGAACCGCGCGAACGCGACTATGTTTATGCGGGTTCGTTCTACGCCTTCTGCATCTGGATCGGCCTGGGCGTACTCGCCGTGTGCGACCTGATCGTCTGGGCCACCCGACGCAAGGGCCTCATGGCTCCCATAGCCGCTACGGTCGTCTGCATGGTCGTACCGGGCATTCTCGCGGCCCAGAACTGGGACGATCACGACCGTTCGCACCGCACGATGGCCCGCGACATCGGCTGGAACTACTTGCAATCGGTACTGCCCAATGCCATCATCATCAACTACGGCGACAACGACACCTTTCCCCTGTGGTTCAATCAGGAGGTGGACGGCGTGCGCCCGGACGTGCGGATCATGAACACGAGTTACCTGGGCGCCGAATGGTACATCGACGAACTGAAAACCAAAGCCAACGATGCGCCGGGCATCCCCTTCACGCTGCCACGCAGCAAATACACCTACACCAACGACATGCTGCCCATAGAAAACATCGTGGACCGCCCGTTGGAGCTGAAAGAGGCCATCGATTTTATCCGCAACGAAGATCCGCGCACCAAACTTGTTCTGAGCAACGGAAGCAAAATCGACTACCTGCCGAGCAACCGTTTCGCCCTGCCCGTAAACAAGGACAACGCGATCGCCTCGGGCATCGTCAAGGAAGCCGATCGTGACCTGATGGTGGATACGATCTACATGGAACTGCCCAAACGGGCGATCGACAAGAGCGAGATGATGCTGCTCGACATGCTGGCCCATTTCGACTGGAAGCGTCCGATCCATTTCACACAGGTTTACACGTTGCAATCGCTCGGGCTGCTCGATTACCTCCAGTTCGACGGTTACACTTACCGGCTGGTACCGATCTACACGCCATGCAGGAACGTGCAGGAGATCGGGCGTGTCGATCCGGACTACGTAACGCCGTTGCTGACCGAAACATTCCGTTACGGAAACCTGAGCGATCCCCGAACCTACGCCGACCACACCATCCAACATACCCTGAGCGCCTCGAAAGCCCGCGAATCCTTCGCCCGTGCAGCCAAGGAGTATGTTTTCCGTGGGGATTCGACACAGGCGATCCGGCTGCTCGACATGGGACTCGAAAAACTGCCGCCCCAACAGATCCGCTACACCGACGCCAACACCCTCCCCTTCATCGAAGGCTACTACATGGCCGGTGCCCCGGACAAGGGCGACGGCCTGCTGATGAGCTATGCCCGCAACCTGATGCAGTATATCGACTACTACCTCGATTTCCAAGGCATTCAGGGCGATATGGTCACGCAGACACTCATCGACAAGATGCAATCGCTCGACCGGCTCTACTATCTGGCGGCCTACATGGGACGCCAAGACGTGCTGGCCCAGCTCAACGACTACTACCGCACGCTGGGCATTTATGAAAACGAGTTGATCCATCCCGATCTGTCCACACCGTCGGACTCGGTGCAAATTCCCGAATGATCCGGGAAAAATCCGTCCTGCCGACTGCGAACAATCCATACAACGAAATCGGAAAAGACCCGTGCGTCTTTTCCGATTTTATTTTGCCAACGCCTTCAGCGTCCGCAACCCTCAAAGTAGAAATTGCGAAGTTCACGCTGCAAGAAATCCCTCTTCCCGGGAAACCGGACAACGCGAAGCGGCGGTGTGCCGTACAAATCGGGATCCGAAAAACAGACGCTCCGGTAAAACCTCGACCGCTGCACATTCCGCCGGAGGCAACAGACACGAACGAGCATACGGAACCGAAACAGCGGCATCCGGTCCGCACTGCCCCGACACAGACACAGCTCAGCTCTATCGGAAAGTCGGGACGAGCTCCGGCCAAAGGAAACGATCGGGAAGCAACCCGACCGTCCGAAAAAAGATTCAGGCGCAAACCGAAATCTGCACCTGAATCATAACTGCATACACACCCCTACCGCTTGGACATTTCGTGTTTCTGGTGAGGGTTGCGCTTGGTATAGAGGAAACGTCGGATCTTCTGCGTCGGAGTCTTGACGAACTCCTGCTTCTCCTCCACGACCTCGGAGATACGCGAGAAACGATTGACCTTGGAATTCACATAATCGACGACCTCCTTCTTGAGATTCTCCTTCCAATTCTCGAAATCCTCCTTCCAGCCGTCGAACTTGGCTTCGAGAGCGTCGGTATTGAAATGCACGAGCGCCACCAGGCGGCCTTCGTGCTCGGTAACCACCGAATCGGCGACGCAGACGTGCGAATTGAGGACGCTCTCGATATCCTCGGGATAGATATTCTCACCACTGGGACCGACGATCATATTCTTCAGCCGACCCTTGATGTAAAGCCACCCGTCGGCCGAAAATTCGCCCAAATCTCCGGTACGGAACCATCCGTCCTCGGTGAAGACCTCCTTCGTAGCGTCGGGGTTCTTATAGTAACCGATCATGGCGCTCGGCGTCTTGGCAACGATCTCGCCCTGGCGGGTTTCGGGATTGACGTTCTCCAACCGCAGCTCGACGCCCGGCGCGGCAGGCCCGGTCGAACCCAGGCGCACCTGCGAGGGAGCTGCACCGGCCAACAGGGGTGCCGTCTCCGTCAAGCCATAGCCGATAGCGTACGGAAAACGGGCTTCGAGCAGGAACTTCTCGGCGCCGCCGTCCAACTTCGCACCCCCGATACCGAGGAAGCGCAGCCGCCCGCCGAAGACCTTCATCAACTTCTTACCCGCGACACGATGCAGATAACGGCGCATGAAATCGATCTTGTAGAGCGCACGCCAGAATCCGCTGGAGGTAAACTTGGCGAGAATCTGATGGCGATAAATCTTTTCGATAATCAGCGGCACGATGAGCATCACCGAAGGCCGTACCTCGGCAAGCGTCGGCATCAGAACCGAGGCCGTAGGCGGACGATCCAGGTAAACGACCCGGGCCCCCATCGAGAAAGGATAGATCATACCTATCGAGCACTCGTAGGTGTGCGCCAACGGCAGCACCGAGAGAAACGTATCGTCGGGAAAGATCGGGAAAATGGCGGCGCTCATGGAAATCTGCGCACAGAGATTCGCGTGGGAGAGCATCACGCCCTTGGGACGCGACGTCGTACCCGAGGTATAGATGATGACCGCGAGGTCTTCGGGATTCGGAATTCCGACCGCTCCCTTCTCCGCCGCAGGACGGGAGGCGATCACGCCCAGATTCTTGGTACGAATCACGATATGGAGGGATTCGATCGTGGACTTCGCCAATTTAGCGAAGAGCTTGTCGGAAACCATCAGCGCCTTGGCCTCGGAGTGGGCGATAATCATCTCCAGCTCTTCGGTCGAGAAATCGGGCAGGATCGGCACGGCGACCATGCCGGCAGAGGTGACGGCCAGGTACGAAACGCACCAGTTGGGCATGTTGCTGCTCAACAGCGCCACCTTGTCGCCCGCTTTCAAACCGGCTCCGATCAAAAGGTCCTGCACGTGTTTGACGCGGGTTCCCCCCTCGGCATAGGAGAGCTCCTCCCCGCCGTACATGGCAAAAGCGACTTTCGATGCAAAACTCTTTACACTGTGCTGAACCAGTTCGTAAAGTGTATGGATAGTCATTTTCTTTCGAATTAAAATGAGAATATACTCGGGGCAAATTTACTATTATTTGCCGTAAATACACTATTTTTGAGCCGAATTATCGCCATGATCTCTGGTCAATACATCAAAAAACTTGCCGAGAATGCAGGCTTCGACCTCTGCGGAATCACGCCCTGCAAGCATCTTGCGGAGAACGAATCCTACTTCCGCGAATGGCTCGCCAAAGGCTACGGTTCCTCGCTGGAATACCTCGAACGCAACCTCGACAAACGTTTCGACGTCCGACACTTGGTCGAAGGGGCGCAGACGGTCGTGGTCTGCGCCGTGAGCTACAAGAACCCGCTGGGCGAAGGCTATCCGCCCGGGTGCCGCACAAAAATCGCCTCCTACGCCCGCAGCCGCGACTACCACCCCGTCCTCAAGAGGATGCTGGGCACGATGCTCGAAGCCCTGCGCCGGCAATACCCCGGGCTCACGGGCCGCACGTTCGTCGATACGGCTCCGCTGCTGGAAAAACAACTGGCCGTCGAAGCGGGTCTGGGCTGGATCGGGCGGCAATCCCTGCTGCTCACGCCCCAATACGGCTCCTATGTCCTGCTGGGCGAGTTGGTACTTACCCTGCCGTCCGACCAATACGATGCCCCGTTCGCAGGAGCCCGTTGCGGCCGCTGCCGGAACTGCCTGGACAGTTGTCCAACGGGAGCCATCGTCGCGCCCAAGGTGATCGACACGAACCGCTGCATCTCCTGTCGTACGATCGAAAAGGAGTCCGACAGCGCCCTGCCCGACCTCGACGGATGGATCTTCGGCTGCGATCGCTGCCAGAGCTGCTGTCCCCACAACCAAAAAGCCCCCATGCACCGCTCGCCGCATTTCGATCCCCTGTTCGACCCGCTGACGATTTCGGATCGGGAGTGGCTCGCAATGAGCGAAGAGGAGTTTCTCCTGCTGTTCGGCAATACACCTCTCGCACGCAGCGGACTGCGGCGCATCCAGCAAAACGTGCGGATAAACCAGGAAAAGAACGAAGAGTAGGGCCCGCCATTGGGCGGAGAGGCAGACTGCAAACCGACCCGAAACCTCTCCGGATATTGTCCGCAGGCTGTTCGGGAAACCTTCCGTACGAAAGGACAGGAAAACCGGAATCCGACCGGCCGGCTCACCGCCACCGCCCCGACTTGCGGCACAAAGGCTCCCGCTCCTCCTGAATCGGCCCGACAACCGACCCGCCGCGATAAAGTGCAAAACCATCCGCTGAACCGCCCCCGCGTGCATCCCGGAAGTCAAAGCCCTTTCGAATAAAACGGGGCAGACTTCCGAAAAAGTCTGCCCCGCATTTCAAAAACAGGAATACCCCGCTAACTGTTCGCTTTGGCTGCGTTCTCCTTAAGCTGTGCCACCGTTTTCTGTGCCGCAGCCACATTCGCACCGGCCGTTACTTTCGAAAGGGCGTCGATCGCCTGCTGGGGCATCGTGCGGGCATTGTAAGCTGCACCCAAAATGAAATAAACGTCGCTGCGCTCCTCTTCGTCGGTCTGCACGGCAGCAGCCTCCTCAGCAGAAGCGATCACGCCAGCGTAATCCTTCTTGTCGAAGAGTGCCTGCAAACGAATCTTCTGGGCCAGCGCATCCTGCAGATTCACGGCCAGCATCTCGTCGGCAACGGCGATAATACCGTCGAAATCATTCTCGCCCTGCAACTTGGCAATACGGTTATTGGTATAGAGCTTGATGTTCTCCTTTACCTTCACGACATCCTCCGCATATTTGGGATTGTCCTGAGAAGCGATTTCGTTGAAAATAACCAAACCTTTCTGGAAGTCGCCCAGCTCGCAATAGCAAATGCCCAAGAAGTTGGCCATCTCCATATTTTTCGGATCGGCGGCATAACCTTTGGCGAAAATTTCAGCAGCCTCGGCGTAGTTCTTTTCGTTGAAAGGCTTTCCGCCCCACATCAGATATATCTTCGCCATCAACATATTCGACATACGCTCCTGCTGCAACTCACCGTAAAGAGCCGCCTTATTGGCCGACTTGGTAAGATTCTCGACCGCCGTGTTGAAATCATTTCCCTTAGCAGCCGTAAGACCCATTTGGAAATAGCACACCGGCACACTCTTCTTGGCCGTTGCAACCCAACTCTGGACATCGAGATCCTCGGAATCGAGCCCCTGATCGATAAGCGTTTCGAAAGCCGTAGCTGCGGATGCAAAATCCTTCGAATTGTAAGCGGCGACAGCCTTATTGTAAGTTTCGCCCAATCCTTCCTGCGCAGCCACAGACCCCACAACGAACAGGGCAAGCGCGGAAATCAAAAGTTTTTTCATAAATATTGTATAAATTATAGGTTAAAATTGGTTCCGTCCATTTTTATCACCATTCCCTGCAAACCCATCGGAAATATCGCCCCGTCCTGTAGGTCGCAACCATCCGTCGAAACTCCCGCCGGAAAGCAGGGAATGCAAATTTAGTTTTTTTTCGGCACTTTCCAAAAATCACCTTCTCAACGCAGCGAAGAACGAACGGACGAGCCTCTCGCACTCCTCGGCCAATACCCCCCGCGTCACCGTCGTTCGGGGCGGAAACACCTGCTCCGAATAGCGGCGATAGCCACGCTTCGGATCGTCGGCGCCATAGACCACCCGCCCTACCTGGCTCCACGCAATCGCCCCCGCACACATGATGCAAGGCTCGACCGTCACATACAACGTACATTCGGACAAGTATTTGCCTCCGACGGTCGAGGCTGCGGCTGTCAGGGCCTGCATTTCCGCATGAGCCGTAGCGTCCGCCAAGGTTTCGACCAGGTTGTGCCCCCGACCGACGATACGTCCGTCCGCGACCACCACGGCACCGATGGGTACTTCCTGCTCTTCTAACGCTTTTTCCGCCTCGTTTAGTGCCAGGCGCATGAATTTTTCATCGGTTTGCTGCTGTTCCATCGTTTCGGTTTTTCGGCAAAATTAATAATTTAACGGAAAATCCGATATGCCTCTAATTTTCACCCGGCTCCACATCGCCGCCTCTCTTCCGTTCTGCCTGTATTCGTAAATAGCAGGAATTCCGACAAGAAACGAATTAGTTCGCACCACTCCGCACTCACTTTTCTTCCTTTACAAAAGACGGAAAGTCGCCGCCACCCCTCCCGACGAACCCGCCGGATTCAGCCTCGCACACCTCCCCTGTCGAAGAAAAGAGATGGCATCCGGTATAAAAAACGCGCGAGTTTGTTTTTTATACCTTCGTTTTCACTACCTTTGTGAATCACAATACGACAACAACGAAAAAAACAGATACGACCATGTACAGAACCCATACCTGCGGCCAGTTGCGTGCCGCAAATGTAAACGAAACGGTCACCCTGGCCGGCTGGGTGCAGAAAGTCCGCAACCTGGGTGCGATGACCTTCATCGACCTGCGGGACCGTTACGGCATCACCCAGATCGTCGTCGAAGAACACTCTCCGGCCGATGTCAAGGCCGTGGCCGGCGGACTGGGCCGCGAATACGTCCTTCAGGTCGAAGGCCGCGTGGTAGAGCGTTCGTCCAAGAACCCGAAGATGCCTACGGGCGACATCGAAGTCGTCGCCTCGAAGCTCGTGGTGCTGCACGAGGCCGAAGTGCCCCCGTTCACCATCGAGGAGAACTCGGACGGCGGCGACGACCTGCGTATGAAATACCGCTACCTCGACCTGCGCCGTCCTCCCCTGCAGCGCAACATGATCCTGCGTCACAAGATGGCCCAGGAGATTCGCCGCTTCCTGAGCGACGAAGGTTTCCTGGAGATCGAAACCCCCTACCTGGTCAATTCCACGCCCGAAGGCGCCCGCGACTTCGTCGTGCCGAGCCGCATGAGCCCCAACCAATTCTACGCCCTGCCCCAGTCGCCCCAGACCCTCAAGCAGCTGCTGATGGTCGCCGGCTACGACAAATACTTCCAGATCGTGCGCTGTTTCCGCGACGAAGACCTGCGGGCCGACCGCCAGCCCGAATTCACGCAGATCGACTGCGAAATGTCGTTCGTCGAGCAGGAGGACGTGCTCGAAATCTTCGAGCGCTGGGCCAAGCACATGTTCAGGGAGGTAATGGGCATCGAACTGACTGAACCGCTGCGCCGTATGCCGTGGATCGAGGCGATGGAGAAATACGGTTCGGACAAACCCGACCTGCGCTTCGGCATGGAGTTCGCGGAGATCACCGACCTTGCCAAAGGGCACGGTTTCAGCGTATTCGACGACGCCGAGTACATCACCGGATTCGCCGCCACGGGCTGCGCCGCGTACACCCGCAAGCAGATCGACTCGCTGACGGAG
>OGKF01000805.1_pt1 | contig 15970 bp, 14 predicted proteins | sample 1572391 | NCBI WGS metagenome assembly OGKF01 (sample SAMEA2582095, study PRJEB24529) | metagenome | biome: Human gut stool | place: China | collected 2011
AAGCCGGTAGCTCCCTGCCGGGAAACTGCTACGGGATTTAGTGCAGATTCAATGATTGGAAGATATTTTAATTCCATGGGAAGATCATATAAATCAAGTGCTTCTTCAAAAATAGGCATATAGAAGTTTGCCGCTGCCAGCATAAAAGAGACTTTATTGCGCAGACGGCTGGCATACATATCTATAAATTTTCTAACGGCTTCATTGTAAGGCATTTCTATGATAGACGGAATACGAGACAAACGATCCATATAAATAGAATCGCTGACAATGGGGTTGACTGAAGTCATTTTACAGTTCTCGCCCATACTGATGTAATTCTTTGACTGCCAATCCCAAAAGAGGCTGTCCATTTCTGACTGCATACTTTCAGGAATGTCGATTACTTCTTCTTTTCCTGTTGTTTGTGAGTGAACAGTGATACTTTGTGTTTGTGCACTGATTCCTGTCGTTCCTATAAGTGCGAATAAGCCAATTAAAAAGTTTTTCATGCAATTTAAAATTTGAGGCTGCATTGTAAACCGATTGCATTACCACCGATTTTATTGCGACCATCGTTAAAAATAACAGGTTCAATCTTGAGACCCAAGTCTTTTGAAATATCAAAATCCGAAAGTTCGGCATCTACATAAGCGTCTATCACAGACAATAGGTATACACCGATAAACGCGAATATACTTAAGTCGCGTTGGCGGCGATATAGGTCTTTCCTTTTTCTGAAAATTTCCTTGTATCGTTCTTCCTGACCGGAAATATCCGCATTGGGCGGAAGAAAATCTTCATAGCTTTTTGTATTGGGATCATCGTCCATGATATCAAGATATGCCTGTGAGTAATCTTTGTACATTTTGCCATTCCAACTCAGCGCATAGGCACAGCCCATAAACCCGCCGTATACGATAGGCAGTTTCCAATATTTCCTATTGTAAATCTGTCCTCCTCCCGGGATAATCAAAGCCAACCATGTAGCACGGTTCGAATTGGGAATAAATCTTTTCTTTTCCGTTGGAAGTGCGTTCTGTATGGAGTCGTTTTTCTTTGCCAGCAGTGCGGTGTCGACCGGAGCTTCCAACTTCTCTATTTCTTTTTGGTTCAGTATAGCCAAACTGTCGGTCGTTATACTATCTGTAGCCAGACTGTCTGTGATTGCTTGCTGTTTGAGAGCCAGCGAATCTACACGTACTCCCATTCGGCGTTGACGTGCTTTTTGTCCGTAAACATCCGTACTCCCGGTCCATAACAGACACAAGAGCAAAAGAGACAGTAGTTTATATGTAGATATTCTTTTTTCCAATGTCGTAATAACGCTTTATTCTTTCTTCTTTAGCAAATCAAATATTTCCATGATACGCTCCAAATCTTCTTCATTATTAAAAGGAATGCTGATTTTGCCTTTTCCTTTAGTTGTACATGATAACTGTACTTTTGAACCGAAGAAACCGCATAAATGGTTTTGCAGGATAACATACTCCTCCGAAAGTTTACTGCCTTTCGGCTTTATTTTCTTGCCACCGCTGTCTATGGTCTCACCGCTTGTCAGTGCTTTTACTATTTCTTCCACTTTGCGTACCGAATACCCCTGTGTCTGTATTTCATTAAATATTCGTATTTGGGTTTTAGGGTCATCTAATGCCAGCAATGCGCGGGCGTGTCCCATGTCTATTTCGCGGTTCTTTAACGCTACCTGAATCTGTGCCGGTAGTTTTAACAGGCGAAGATAGTTGGCTATCGTAGTACGTTTCTTGCCGACACGCTCACTCAGACGTTCCTGTGTCAGCTCATATTGTTCCAATAAATGCTGATAAGCCAAGGCTATTTCCAATGAATTCAAATCCTCCCGCTGGATATTTTCAATTAATGCCATTTCCATCACATTTTCGTCATCGGCTGTGCGGATATAGGCAGGAATGGTTTTTAGTCCGGCTTGGACAGAGGCACGGTAACGACGCTCCCCGGCTATGATTTGATAAGAGTCTTCACTTAGTTGACGTAACGTTATAGGTTGAATAATACCAATTTCCGCGATAGAGTCTGCCAACTCTTGAAGTGCTACCGGGTCAAATTCACGACGCGGCTGATTCGGGTTGACGGAGATTTTGCTCAGTTCTATTTCATTAATAGAAGAAGAACCGGAGGTCTTTACTTCTTCGGTTGAAATCAGTGCGTCAAGTCCGCGTCCTAAAGCAAATTTCTTCTGTACTGCCATCGTTTACTTATTGTTACGTGTTATAATTTCTTGTGCTAACGCTAAATGGTTCTTGGCTCCGGTTGAGTCGGCATCATATAGAATGACAGGTATGCCGTGGCTGGGAGCTTCGCTTAGTTTAACGTTTCGCTGTATAATCGTCTTGAATACCAGTTCCTGAAAGTGTCTTTTCACTTCATCGTAAATTTGGTTGGCCAGACGAAGACGTGAATCGAACATAGTCAGCAAGAAACCTTCTATTTCCAGTGACGGGTTCAGTTTCGATTTTATAATTTTAATGGTGTTCAGCAATTTGCTGATGCCTTCCAAGGCAAAATATTCACACTGCACAGGAATGATTACAGAATCTGCTGCTGTCAGTGCGTTTATTGTGATGAGTCCCAATGAAGGCGAACAATCTATCAGAATATAGTCATATTCGTTTTTCATTGGACCAAGCACTCTTTTCATTATCTTTTCACGGTCTTCCAGGTTCAGCATTTCTATTTCCGCCCCTACCAGGTCAATGTGAGAAGAAACAATGTCGAGTCCGTCGATGTCGGTGGTATAAATTGCTTCCCGTATATCGGCTTTGTTGATAAGACATTCATAGATAGAACACTCTACCTCTTTAATGTTCACGCCCAATCCAGATGATGCATTGGCCTGTGGGTCAGCATCAATAACCAATACTTTTTTCTCTAGTGTAGCTAGAGAAGCAGCCAGGTTGATAGTGGTGGTAGTTTTACCTACTCCACCTTTTTGATTGGCTAAAGCAATAATTTTTCCCATATTAATCAGTTTTTTCTCGCTGCGAAGTAACTAATAATAGATGAGCACACCTATTAAAATCAGCAGACATTAGCAAAACTGTTGATAACTCATTGGTTTTGTTAATAACTCAACTGGGACAAAGATAATTATTTCTTGCTAATTCTATTTCAATTTTAGCATTGGGTTGTAGAAGATTAAGATAATTTTCTATTCTCAGGGGGGATAGTTCGGCTAAAGAGTTGTATCTTTACACTCCAAGAAAAAATAGAGATTTAATGAGTATGAAGAAAGAAAAACCATTGATATTGTTGTCTAATGATGACGGAGTGAATGCTAAAGGGTTGAATGAATTGATTCGTGCATTGCGCGGATTGGGGGAGATTATTGTGATGGCTCCGGACGGACCGCGTTCCGGTGCATCCGGCTCAATCACTTCTGAGCATCCTGTCAGATATTATAAAGTACGCGAAGAAGAAGATCTGACTGTATATAAATGTAGTGGTACTCCGGTTGATTGTGTGAAGTTGGCTTTGCATGCTGTTGTTCCCCATCGTCCTGATGTGGTGATAGGTGGAATCAATCATGGTGACAATTCGGCTGTGAATGTACATTACTCCGGCACAATGGGAGTGGTGATCGAAGGTTGTTTGAAAGGGATTCCCTCTATAGGCTATTCTTTGTGTAATCATTTGGCTGATGCTGATTTTTCAGCATTATTGCCTTATATCCGCAGAATAACAGAAGAGGTGCTTGAACATGGTTTGCCGGCCGGTATTTGTCTGAACGTGAATTTCCCGGATGTCGCTGAGTTTAAGGGAGTACGTATTTGCCGTCAGACGAACGGTACTTGGGAAAAGGAATGGAAAGTCTGCACACACCCCAGAGGCGGAGAATATTATTGGCTGACAGGGCAGTTTGTGAATCATGAGCCTGAAGCTGTTGATTCTGATCATTGGGCATTGAATCACGGTTATGTTGCCATTACGCCTACACAGATAGATGTTACGGCTTATAGCATAATAAAGGACTTGAAAAACTGGAAATTAGACGTATGAAATACTATTTGATAGTAGGCGAGGCATCAGGGGACTTGCATGCATCCAATTTGATGCGTGCTTTGCAGCAAGAGGATTCTCAGGCAGATTTCCGTTTCTTTGGAGGTGATAAAATGAGTGCTGTCGGGGGAAGCAGGGTGAAGCATTATAAAGAGCTGGCTTATATGGGATTTATACCTGTATTATTGCATTTGCGAACCATTCTTCGTAATATGCGACAATGTCAGGAGGATATTGTCGCATGGCAGCCTGATGTGGTTATTTTGGTGGATTATCCCGGGTTTAATTTAAAAATCGCTGAGTATATTAAGAAGAACACTCAAATACCTGTCTACTATTATATTTCTCCCAAGATTTGGGCATGGAAAGAATATAGAATAAAGAATATTAAGCGGGATGTGGATGAACTGTTTTCCATTCTTCCGTTTGAAATCGATTTTTTTGCAGGATATCGTTATCCTATTCATTACGTGGGAAATCCGTGTGTGGATGCGGTCGATGAATATTGCAAAGGAAATGTGGAAACTTTCGGTGCTTTTGCAGCCGAAAACGGTTTGAATGACAAACCGGTAATTGCCTTGCTTGCCGGCAGCCGTAAACAGGAGATTAAGGATAATCTTCCTAAAATGTTGGAGGCGGCTGCACCTTTTACAAAGGATTATCAATTGGTGCTTGCCGGTGCACCGGGCATGGAATCTTCTTATTATTCAGGATACTTGAATCCGAAAGTTCCTGTTAAGATAGTCTTTGGACAAACTTATAGATTGTTGCGGCAGGCACAGGCGGCGTTGGTGACTTCGGGAACAGCCACATTGGAAACGGCATTGTTCCGGGTTCCACAGGTGGTGTGCTATCATACTCCTCTTGGAAAGTTTATTGCATTTTTGCGCCGGCATATTCTGAAGGTGAAATATATTTCATTAGTTAATCTGATTGCCGATAAAGAAGTTGTCCGTGAGTTGGTTGCTGATACAATGACTGTTGCGAATATCCGTTCGGAACTTGAGTCTGTTTTATATAATAAGGTGTATAGAGAACAAATGATGGTTGAGTACGAGCGTATTATCCAGATATTGGGACCGGCAGGAGCTTCCCGGCAGGCGGCACGACAGATGGTGTCTTTATTGAAGAAATAAACTTTTTAAGGGATATTTTTGTTGTTTCGGGAATAATGAACCAAAATCCCGGAGTATATGAAATATAACTTAAAAAGTTTTTTGGCGACAGGATTTCTTGTTGGGATATCTGTCTTTTATGGCCCTCATTTACTCCATTCGATTTACCGGAATTAAAATAGAGATACCACATATAAATAAACTACTGCTGCCGGGATAGCGAGGATGGCACTGTCAAAACGGTCAAGTATTCCACCATGTCCCGGCAGAATGTTTCCGGAATCTTTCAATCCCAGATAACGCTTGAACAGTGACTCACTCAAGTCACCCCATGTACCGAATACGACGATAGTCAATCCTAGTCCTACCCACACTCCTGTTGACATAAATGGGAAAAAATAAGCCATGACAAAAGCAGCGATAATGCTGAATACACCGCCACCGATAGAACCTTCCCATGACTTCTTGGGTGAGATGCGTTCAAATAGGCGGTGCTTTCCGAAGAGCATTCCGGTACAATAAGCACCGGTGTCATTCACCCAGTTAAAGATAAAGATGGAGAGAGGAAGAATAGGGTTGTATTGTGAAACACTGATTGTTTCATCAGAATGGAATGCCAATACATTTAATAAGGCAAACGGTAATGCAAGATAAATTTGGCTGAACATGGCGTAAGCCCAATTGTTCAACGGATTTTTCTTCTTGAGATACAGCTCGCTTACCATTAGGTAGATGATTAGTGCCAAATAGGGAACGAATATACCTGTTTGAGCGGGGTTGATGCCATAATAGAAAAAGCATAGAAATAAGAATATGCCTCCTAATATGCAGATACGCTTATTCATCTGCACGTCTTCTTGCTTGTTGATTAAATTGCCAAATTCATTAATGGCTGCTGCACTGATGATAGCAAACAAGATGCCGAATGAAACGGGGCCTCCTAGTATGCAGCCGATTAATACAGCTACAAAAATAATCCCGGTAATGGCACGTTGCATGAAATTGTTTTTCATGGTAATTTTATTATGTAAATATACTAATGCCATCCCATATTTTCTTTGTCTGTCTTGACTTGAAAATATAGAATGGCAATACTTTTTTATTTATGCTTCTTCTTTTTTTCTTCTATTTCCTTTTCATCAAAGTTTTCAGTTTCTTTTATGGTTTTAGAAGTACCTTCTTCGGCTGCCATAATTTCTTCTGAGCGTGAGGTCCAAGGGCGTTTGCCAAATATGCGTTCGACATCTTCGGCAAAAATAACTTCTTTTTCAACCAAAAGGCGGGCTAGCTTGTTGTGTCCGTCTTTGTGCTCGGACAAGATTGCTTTGGCACGGTCATATTGTTCGTTAATCATGCGTTTAACTTCTTCATCAATAAGTTCGGCTGTGCGATCGCTATATGGTTTGCTGAAAGAATATTCTTCATTACTGTAATAACATAAGTTCGGCAGCTTGTCGCTCATTCCGGCGTATGCAATCATGCCGTAAGATTGTTTGGTCACTCTTTCCAAGTCGTTCATTGCTCCGGTTGAGATATGTCCGGTGAATAACTCTTCGGCAGCACGCCCGCCTAAAGTAGCACACATTTCGTCCAACATCTGCTCTTTAGTGGTGATTTGCCTTTCTTCGGGCAAATACCACGCAGCACCCAAAGCGCGGCCACGCGGAACAATGGTGACCTTGATTAATGGATTGGCATGTTCCAGGAACCATGAAAGAGTGGCATGACCGGCCTCGTGTAAAGCAATCGTATTTTTCTCGGCAGCGGTCATAATTTTGGTTTTCTTTTCCAAACCACCGATGATACGGTCTACTGCATCCAGAAAATCCTGTTTTCCCACGGCAGGTCTGCCATGACGGGCAGCAATCAGGGCGGCCTCATTACATACATTGGCAATATCTGCGCCGCTGAATCCGGGAGTCTGACGGGCTAATAAATCGATGTCTACCGAATGATCCAGCTTCAAAGGCTTTAAATGTACGCCAAACACTTCTTTGCGTTCATTCAAGTCGGGTAAATCAACATGAATTTGACGGTCAAAACGTCCGGCACGAAGCAATGCTTTATCGAGGATATCTACACGGTTGGTAGCGGCCAAAATAATGACGCCACTGTTAGAGCCGAAGCCATCCATTTCGGTTAATAATTGGTTCAGTGTGTTTTCGCGTTCGTCATTTCCACCCATACTCGGGTTTTTACCGCGTGCACGTCCTACTGCGTCAATTTCGTCAATGAAAATTATACAAGGAGCTTTTTCCTTGGCCTGACGGAAAAGGTCACGAACACGTGAAGCACCTACACCCACAAACATTTCAACGAAATCAGAGCCGGATAATGAGAAGAACGGAACATCTGCTTCACCTGCCACAGCTTTTGCAAGCAGGGTTTTACCTGTTCCCGGAGGGCCTACAAGCAAAGCGCCTTTAGGTATTTTACCTCCAAGTTCCGTATATTTCTGTGGTTGTTTCAGAAACTCTACAATTTCTTCTACCTCCTGCTTTGCTTCTGCCTGACCGGCTACATCCTTAAATGTAATTCGGTTGGTCTTGTCTCCCTTTTCATATACTTGGGCTTTACTTTTACCTACATTAAAAGGATTGGCGCCACCCGAACCTCCGCCTCCGCTCATACGGCGCATGGCAAACATCCAAATACCGATTAGGAGTAGGAAAGGAGCGATATTCCAAAACAGAGCGCCGAAATAGTCACGTTTTTTCTCGTAACTGATCGAGCCTGTAAAATGACCCTCTTCCTGAGCTTTTTCCAAAAATTTGTCCAATGATTCTATCGAACCGATTTCTACACTCAGTGAGGGACTTCTTCCTACTCTCTTATAATCATTCTTGAATACATCTTTGATATACTCAGGTTTGATAAACATTTCAACTGTATTATTGTCATAGGCAATGATTTTATTCGCATACCCCTTATTCACCATGTCTTTAAACTCGGTATAAGTGATTTGCTTATCTATTCCTCCTTCCTGATTGGAAAAATAGAGGATACCAAAGCTCATTGCGATGATAACATATAACCAGCTTAAATTAAAGCGTGGCATATTTATTTTAGGCTTGTTGTTATTATTAGTTTCACTCATTTTTTTTCTATCAAATGTTTAATCTAAATCGGGTAAGTAGGTAAGCTTGGCATCTGCCCATAGGTGCTCCAGATTATAGAAATCTCTGACCTCGGGTAGGAATACATGTACTAAGACATCACTATAGTCCATTGCTACCCATTGTGCATTTTGGAGTCCGTCTATTGCAGTCGGCTTATTATCTGTTGCTATACGGACATAATCTTTTACCGAGTCGACAATCGCTGTGACTTGGCTGGGAGAATTTCCCTGACAGATAACAAAATAATTGCAAATCGTATCGTCAATGGAACTAAGGTCTGCTATAACAATGTTTTTACCTTTTTTTTCTTGAATACCTTCTGTTATTTTTTTTACTAAATACTTTGCTTCGTTCATTCTATTTAATACTAATTTTACTCAATAGTCTACATTTACAACAAAGTACAAAGATACTTGGTTTTCTAATTACAACGAAAAAATGTGCTTGAAATATGCGCTCTTTTTGTTTTTTTTAGTTAGAGAACCTTTTAATATTAGGTTAATCCCTTAGATAAGTTTTGATTTACCTCTGTTTTTACCTCAAATATATTAAAGGATGAAAGATAGGGTGGTCGTACCGGACAAACAGAATGGCTCTTTGAATGTTTTGCCGGAGTTGGATGTGTTTGTTTCGGATGTCAGATTGGATATTTATGAATATATTCTGATTATTAATAAATTAGATGGATTTGTTGACTTTGGTTTTACTTGTGAAGAAGTATGTTGGATGATGATAATACTTCTATGCCAATTCACTTTACAGTAAAATAATGGAGTTTTTTTAGAAAAAAGTTATATAAAAGTTTGTAGGTTTCAGAAAAAGCGGTATCTTTGCACCGTCAAAAACGAAATGAGGTTTTTGATAAAGGACATTGGGATATGGTGTAATGGTAACACAACAGATTCTGGTCCTGTTTTTCCAGGTTCGAATCCTGGTATCCCAACAAAGAAATTACTTGTTAAAGTTTAAAAAGCTCCTAAATATATTGTTTTAGGAGCTTTTTTATTGCTCTCATTTTGTCTTTCGAAAAAAGTGGGACATTGATTCGGGGGCAAATCGGGATTGCCAATTCTCCCAAAGAAACATCTTTTCCGAGTCTATTGAACAGATGTATTTAAAAAACCGCCATCTCAATATAAAAGGATGCTCCTTCTGATTAAGACGGCGGAATCAAGATATAAGAATATTTTTTTTATTCTTTACTCATTGATTGGTCAATGATTTCGATTTTCTTCAGTATTAATTCTAAATCTGCTTTTAACTTTTCAACTTTACGATTCATTTCTGTTACCAGGTTACTGCCTTTCTTTGACGAACTGGTCAGGAATCCCAAGTTATTTTCGTACGTTTGAATTTCGTTTTTCATATTTTCATACGCACGAACCAGCTTTTCACGTTCACGGTATATATTACCTTCTTTACCGATGTTTGACTTGAAGTTGCTCAACTTCTTCTGAGAAGCAGACAGGTTCAGTTTATCGAACAACTTATCAATTATTGCGTGATATTGTTTGTATAACTTATCTTTTTCCTTGAAAGGGACATGGCCGATTGTATTCCATTCTTTCATCAGCTCACGAATGGTATTATCGGCATCTTCTTCAGGAGTTTCTTGAGCGTTGATTGCATTCAGCTTTTCGATAATCTCTTTTTTCAGCACCATATTTTCCTGTTCAACAGAACGTTGTGAAGAAGTAGCCTTGTTCTTTTGGTCAAAGAAATAGTCACAAGCCCCGATGAAACGCTTCCATATCATTTCCGAATATTTCTTTGGGACCGGGCCGATGGTTTTCCATTCCTTTTGCAATTTGCTCAATACTTCGGCGGTAGTCTTCCAGTCTGTGCTGTCTTTCAGCGCTTCAGCCTTTTCACATAATTCTTTCTTTTTCTCCAAATTGCCGGACATGTTTTCCTTGACAGACTTGAAGAATTCGGCTTTGCGTTTAAAGAATTCATCACATGCCGAACGGAAACGCTCGAATATTTTCACATTCATTTTCTGCGGAGCATAGCCGATGGTTTTCCATTTGGCCTGCAAAGCAATGACTTCCTGTGTTTTATTTTCCCAATCCTGGAAGGTGGTAAATGTGTCATACTCCATTGTTTCCACAATTTCGCAAATAACGGTCTTTTCATCCAAGTTGCGTTGCTCTTTTTCTTTTAGGGCTTCGAAGTGCTGCTGGTGACGGCGGTTTACGGTTGTTGAAGCAGTTTTAAAACGTGTCCAGATTTCTTCGCGCAATTCTTTGGCTACGGGACCTGTATCACGGAATTCCTGATGCAGTTTCTGTAATTGGTGGAAAGCGGAAATGATGTCTTCTTCGTTTGCCAGTTTTTCGGCTGCTTCACAGAGATGCAGTTTAATTTCGAGGTTTTTCTTGAAATCATATTCGCGGAATTCATTGTTCAGCTTAATCAGATCGTAGAACTTTTCAGCATAAAGCTGGTAATTCTTCCATAGTTCATTGATTTTGGCTGCCGGAACTTGCTTGATTTCATTCCATTCTTGCTGTAGTTTTTTGAATTCATTGTAGGCTTTGTTGGCGTCATCGTGAGATTCAGACAGCTCTTTCAGCTTTTCAATGATGGCCAGTTTCTTCTGCAAGTTCTCTTCTTTTTCTTTCTCCTGCTCCGCAAGCATGGCGCTTCTTTTCTCTTTGATGGAACTCATGGCTTCCTTGAAGCGGCTTTCAGAGTCGTCTGAAGGCATTACAAATGCTTCGGGTGCTCCACCGGCCTCTATAAATGTTTTACGAGCCGTTTCCTGTTCTGCTTTGTGTAACTTATAGAAAGTTTGTTTCAGCAAATCCAACTCTTGTTTGTCGGCATTGCAAGCATCTTCGTTGAGTTCTTTTAGACGTTTAATGACCTCTTCTTTGGTTTGTTTAGGTACATACATAGTGTTATTCTCTTCCGCTTGGGCGGGGGATGATACCAAAGTTTCGGGCGTCTTGTCCATCGGAACTTCGGTTAAAGGGCGATTAGTTTCATTCGAGTCCATCGTATAGATTTTTAAAGTGAGCTTTCTTATTATAGCAACAGTTTACAAATTAAAAGAAATAAATTAGAACTTCATACTATTTTGCCTGTTTTTTTTATTTTAGGTCGATAAATGTTGTATTTCGGGCACGAATCTCATCCTTTGTCACACTTAATATGGTGATACAGAATATGAAATCCGTGCCCGAAACACATTATGAAGAAAGAGAATTACGATAGTAATACCGTAATGCCCATATAAAGCATCATGCCTATGATATCGTTGGTAATGGAGATAAACGGTCCCGTGGCAATGGCGGGATCTATTTTTAGCTTTTCGAGTGTCATGGGGACCAAGGTACCGAAGATGGAAGCAAACATGACAACAGCGAACAGGCTGACTGATACCGAGTAAGATACGGTGGCAGTTGCTCCGAAGCGGATAAAGTTATAAATATAAACCAACATGGAAATGATAGTCGCATTGATAACGGCTACTACGGATTCTTTAACGATTTGTTTCCATGTATTGTGGGCATCCAGCGAACTGTTGGCAAGCCCCTGTACTACTAGTGCGGAAGATTGTGTTCCCACATTTCCTCCCGTACCGCCGATAAGCGGGATGTAGAGAGCCATCTCCGGGTGTGCTGCAAAAGTCGCATCGAAATTGCCTAATAGCATTGAAGTGCCAATTCGTCCCAGCATGCCGATGATTAACCACGGAAGACGCGCCGTTGTTTGACGAAAGACATTATCGTCGGTTTCTACATCTTGCGAAAGACCGGAAGCCAATTGATAGTCTCGTTCCGACTGCTCGCGGACTTCGTCCATCACGTCGTCAACGGTGATTTGTCCGACGAGACGTCCTATGCTGTCTACTACGGGGACTGCCACCAAGTCGTATTTTTCAATTAACTGAACCACTTCGTCTATCGGAGTGTCTACATGTACTGAGATCGGGTCCTTCTTCATCACATGCTTCACTTTGGAAACAGAAGGACTGGTAATCATCTTTTTTAAGGGGAATACACCACGCAGGCGTTCGTCGTCATCCACTACATATACATAATAGATTTCATCCATGTCTTCTGCCTGAATACGCATTTCTTTCAGACATTCGGGCATACTCCAGTTTTCATTTACGATGACCATTTCGGTTCCCATCAAACCGCCGGCGGTGTCTTCATCGTATTTCAGCAAGTCGACAATGTCGCCTGCCTGTTCTATATCTTCGATGTGCGAAAGGACTTCTTCCTGTTTGTCTTCGTCCATTTCACGGATGATGTCAACGGCGTCATCCGAGTCCATGTAGTCTACAAATCGCTTGGCAATTGTTTCGGAAGGAAGTATCTCTAAGAAATCCTTACGTGCGTCCTCGTCCATTTCGATGAGGACATCGGCAGCTGTTTCATTATCCAATAACAGATAAATAAACCGGGCTTCTTCGGCATCCAGTTCATTGCACAGTTCGGCAATGTCGGCAGGATGTAAGCCGGAGAGCAGTCCTTTCAGTTCTTCGGAGTTCTTTTGCTCGATGAGCTGCTCTACTTTTTCTAATTCCTCTTTATTCATCCTATTCTTCTTCCGTTAATATAAAATAAATAGGTTATTCCTTTTGGCTTGTTGCACCTTTGCGGGCGATGTCGTTGCCGCAGTCTATGTCTGCTTTGTCTTTCAGAGCGGTTTCCACCCGGTTGGTTAGTTCGATAAATTCCTGTACCGATAACTGTTCCGGGCGTTTGTTGAATACCGGATCATTGCTCAGCGGATTTCCTTTTTCTAAAATTGAAGAGATGGAATTCCGCAAAGTCTTTCGCCGTTGGTTGAAAGTGGTTTTCACGATAAGTTTGAACAACCTCTCGTTGCACCCCAGTTCTTTTGTTTCGTTGCGTGTCATGCGGATGACGGCACTTTTTACTTTGGGGGGCGGGTTGAACACATGTTCGTGTACGGTAAACAGATATTCCACCTTATACCATGCTTGAATCAGAATGCTCAGGATGCCGTATGTCTTGCTGCCCGGACCGGCGGCAATACGTTCGGCCACTTCTTTCTGAATCATTCCGGTGCAACAGGGAATCAGGTCTTTGTAGTCCAGCATTTTAAAAAAGATTTGGCTGGATATATTATAAGGATAGTTACCGGTGAGGACAAAAGGTCTGCCGTCAAACAGCTTCTCCAGTTTCAGTTTCAGAAAGTCATCTTCTATGATGTTTCCTTCCAAAGCGGGGAAGTTCTCACGCAGATAGGCAACCGATTCAAAATCAAGCTCTACCACTTTCACTTCACGTCCTTTTTCCATCAGGAATTGGGTTAATACTCCCATGCCCGGTCCTACTTCGAGAATAGGTAAACCGGGACATTCGTCCACTGTATCGGCTATGTCTTTTGCAATACTCAGGTCTTTAAGGAAGTGTTGTCCCAGAAATTTTTTTGGTTTGACTAATCCCATTCCGTTATTTTTCTATCGTTAATAAATAGGTTTATTTCGCTAAGATAGTATCTTTGCATCGTGCAAAGGTAAACATTATAAATTTAAAATACGCTGATTTTGGAAGGAACTCATATAAAAAAGATTGTAAAAAAGAGCCTGCAAATACTACTTCCGTTGGTTTTGGGAGCTGCGATAATGATATGGATGTACCGCGGATTTAATTTCGGGCATGTGTGGGAAGTATTGGATGGCGGGATGGATTATAGTTGGATGCTGCTTTCGCTGGTGTTTGGTGTGTTTAGTCACATCTTCCGGGGATGGAGGTGGAAACTTACATTGGCTCCGTTGGGTGAGTATCCCAAAACATCAGACTGCGTGTATGCTGTTTTTGTGTCGTATGCCGCTAATCTGATTGTCCCTCGTGTGGGTGAAATTTCCCGTTGCGGCATTTTGGCAAAGTATGACAGCACTTCTTTTCCCAAGTCTTTGGGGACAGTGGTGACGGAGCGTCTGATCGATACTCTCTGTGTAGCTTTGATAACAGGAGTGACCTTGTTGCTGCAAGCCGGTGTGTTTGCCACTTTTTTCAAAGAAACCGGAACTGATACGCGGGCGCTGACCGATGTGTTGACTTCTGCCCATTTTTACATTATTATAATATGTGTTTCGGCTGTTTGTGTGCTGGCCTTTTTTCTGATAAGGAATGTGGCGGTTTTTGCAAAGGTGAGAGGCATTCTGCATAATGTGTGGGTGGGTATCCTTTCGTTGAAAGATGTGAAGCAGATGCCGCTTTTCATCTTTTACACCGTTGCCATTTGGATCTGTTATTTCCTGCAATTTTACGTATCCTTCTTTTGTTTTGGTTTCTCGGCCGATCTGAGCATTATGGCGGCATTGGTGATGTTTGTTGTGGGTAGCATTGCGGTTGTTGTCCCCACCCCTAATGGGGCAGGTCCGTGGCATTTTGCTGTCATAACAATGATGATGCTCTATGGAGTGGGTAAAGAAGATGCAGGAATTTTTGCACTATTAGTGCATGGAATACAAACCTTTTTATTAATTTTGTTGGGAATATATGGATTAGCGGCTTTGCCGTTCACTAATAAAACTAAGAAGTTATGAGTACAATTCTCTCTCTTGCTCCGCAGAACGTGTGGAAGCATTTCTATTCATTGACTCAGGTTCCCCGTCCTTCGGGTCATCTGAAGAAGATTCAAGAGTTCTTGCTGAACTTTGGAAAGAGCATCGGTGTAGAAACATTTCAAGATGAAGCAGGTAACATCATCTATCGTAAACCTGCTACTCCCGGTATGGAAAACCGTAAGAAAGTAATTCTTCAGTCACATATGGACATGGTGCCCCAGAAGAATAACGATACAGTACATGATTTTGAAAACGATCCCATCCAGACTTATATCGACGGCGATTGGGTGAAAGCCAAAGGCACCACATTGGGAGCTGACAACGGTATGGGTGTAGCTGCTATTATGGCTGTTTTAGAGGACAACACACTGAAGCACGGACCGTTGGAAGCATTGATTACCGCTGATGAGGAAACCGGAATGTTTGGTGCATTCGGCTTGAAACCGGGTACGGTAGATGGAGATATTTTGTTGAATCTTGATTCGGAAGAAGAAGGTGAACTATATATCGGTTGTGCAGGCGGTGAAGATCTGACTGCTACTTTGGAATACAAAGAAGTGGAAACCGACCCTGATGATATCGCTTTGAAAGTGACTTTGAAAGGACTTCGCGGCGGTCACTCCGGTCTTGAAATCAATGAAGGCCGTGCCAATGCCAATAAGTTGCTGAATCGTTTCCTGGTCCAGCTGATGCAGAAATACGACTTGCATTTGTGTGAAATAGATGGAGGAAACCTGCATAATGCCATTCCACGTGAAGCACATGCTGTTTGTGCTGTACCGATGAAAGACAAAGAATCAGTACGTGTTGACTTGAATATATATTTGTCGGAAGTAGAAAACGAGTTTGCTGTAACAGAACCAAATCTTGTGATGGAGCTGGAATCGGAAAGCCCTTGTCCAGAAGTTATGCAGCAGGATGCCATGAAAAACTTCCTTCATTCCATTTATGCTGTACATAATGGCGTATATGCCATGAGCCAGGATATTCCGGGACTGGTAGAAACTTCTTCCAACCTTGCTTCAATCAAGCAGCGTGATGGAAAACTCGTTGTTGTAACCAGTCAGCGCAGTTCTATTCTGTCTTCTCGCAAGGATATGTCGCAGATGGTAAGTTCAGCTTTCCTGTTGGGATGAGCGGAAGTAACGACTGGCGACGGGTATCCG
>OGKF01000815.1_pt1 | contig 15832 bp, 19 predicted proteins | sample 1572391 | NCBI WGS metagenome assembly OGKF01 (sample SAMEA2582095, study PRJEB24529) | metagenome | biome: Human gut stool | place: China | collected 2011
GCTCGCGCGAAGGTACCAGTACCACAGCCTGCACGCCTTCCACTCCCTTTTTCAGCGAGCTCACCAGCGGCAGCAGATAGGCCAGCGTCTTTCCGGAACCCGTGGGCGAGAGCAGTATCAAATCGCTACCTTCTTTCCAGGCATCGATGGAAGCCTCCTGCATGGCGTTCAACTGGTCAATCTTCAGGTTTGATAGTATTGTTTGTATGTCCATAATTCTTGTTTTTTTGTGGGTTAGTTAGCAAAAGGAATTGCCGATTATTTTTAATAACTGCGTCTAATCGTCTTTAATATTCCAATATCTGCCTTTATACGAGAAATGGCATCATATTGTTCAAAGGCCAAGGCATTTTTCAATATATTTTGTTCAAAGTCCATTCCCGTCCCTTCACATAATTTCTTACCAATAGAAACCAATGAATTATACAAGCAATGCCCTCTTACATATAAATACACATTCTCCTTACGCAGTCCCTTAGTCTCATAATAAACAGATTCATCCGCCATATTAAAGCCGCATGTATCCTTTATATTTTTAGTAGCAGTCTGCAAATCCAAAGACAAACGATCTAAAAACTGTTTTCCATTATTCTTTTCATCGCCCCGCCTATATTGTAAAGAAATAATAGTTCTAAATTTATCCCGATCGAACTCAGTCAATTCATTCTTCAACTGATAAAGCATCAACAAAAAAGGCTCATAAACAACTTCAGAATATCCCGACAAGAAAACGCTGAAATCAAACTCCGCCCCTTTATGCGTATATTTATCAAACGTCTGTTGCAATTGGGAAGCAAATGCACAATGATTTTCCCATGAATAAGTATAAGTCTGTAGAATGCCATCTTCCGCGGAAATACCTTCTTCCAACAGATAGCGCAAGTCACTATCTATACAAACAAAAAATTTCTGCGAAAGAAAACCTCTATACTTCAAGCACTGAGTACATCCAGTATTGCGATTCCCTTTTTCATTTGTAGTAGCAGGCTTAAACTTATAACGTCCCGCACGGTATTTAGCAAGCAATTGTTGCCAAAACCAAATGTCATCTTTATCCTCCACATGTACAATGGAATCGACGCCGTACATAAGCGTCGACGCTGCCATCCCTCTCGCTGCAGCCTCATAAAAGGCCCTCTTGTCTGCATCCATAATTATCTTTCCTCTAAATCTTGGATGAATACAATCTTATCTTCCCAGCCATTGGCAAAAATATTAGGAGAATGGGTTGTCAATATCAACTGACAATTCGGATTCAATTTACGTATCAATTCGATAAGCCGATCTTGCCAAGTGATGTGCAAAGAGATTTCCGGTTCATCCATCAACAACACAGCGGGCTTCTCCTCTTGCAGAAACACTGTCGTAAGAATCAACAAAATCTGTTTTTCACCGGAGGAGAGCTGGTCTAATTGTATTTTTTCATCTTCTGCACGAATAACATCTCCATTAGCAGTCACAACTCTTTGCCCATCGGAAGTAATCAATGCTCCTCCTGTACTTTTAATTGAAAAGACCAACGTATTATTCTGAGGGTCAATCATAATTTCTTTTCCTGTTTCCTCAAACAATGAGTTAACCAACTGGAAAAAATTTTCAATCCGTTTCCGGATTATTCCCGCTTTTGCCGGAAAATTCAACATTTTCATTCTATAATCAAAGAATGAAGTTCCTTCTCCATTCTGATTAATAATATTTTTCAAAGCCTGAAGCAACATACTTTCCGTTTTTCTCTTCGCATTAGCCGGAATATCAAAAGAACGGATATAAGTAACAGGACTATCAATGGCAGTTCCACTGACAGCTTCAGCTATATTTTTTTTAATCTTCTGCCCAGAATAATAGTCTGAGATCAAATTAAGCAATGTTGTTTTTCCACATCCATTAATGCCGACAAGAATATTCACATCCTGATGAATATTATCCCACCGTACATCTACTCGTTGCCACATTTTTTGTACCTGGAAACTAGCTATGTATTTACTCTTTTCTTCCATGAAATAAATTTTAGTACACGAAAATACGAAAAATCTAACTAGAATGAGAGAATACACGGCAAAGAATATTCATGAATAACGAAAAATCAAGGAAATTGCCTTAATAACAAATAAATTATCAGTCAAAACCAGTTTCGTTTTAAAACACAAATACATTTCCTCTCAAACTCCAAAGGAATTATCTTCAAGCACCGAAGAGCTTTAAACAAAACATCAAAGAGTTTTCTTTCAAATGATGTTTGAACCTTAACATAACCCATCTTCAGAAAAAGAAAAAGAAAAAAGAACAAAGGAAAAAACAGACAAAAATCCACCGAAAAGCATATCTTTACAATCCATATTACAATCTATTCATAAACATTTATCTCATGCAAATACAACTTGTTTCAACTGACAAGAAACGTTTCCTCCCGCTCTTGCTTCTGGCCGATGAACAGGAATCCATGATAGACCGCTACCTGGAACGGGGCGACTTATACGTGATGTACGACAAACTGTTTACAGAACCGGTTGCCGTGGCCGTCGTAACGGATGAGGGAAAAGGAATTCGTGAGCTGAAAAACCTGGCTGTAGCTCCACACTGGCAACGGAAAGGATACGGACGGCAGATGGTGGAATACCTTTGCCAGCGTTACCAGAATGTGTGTCACACGCTGACGGTAGGCACAGGAGACAGTCATATGACCATTTCATTTTATCAGAACTGCGGGTTTGTTTACTCGCACACGGTGCCCGACTTTTTTACCCTCCACTATGACCATCCGATTGTAGAGGATGGAAAGGTACTGAAAGACATGTACTATTTCAGCCGCACTCTTGCCCAACCAAATGAAACTAGAAGATGAATCAGAATAAACCCTGCAAAAGTTTGCTCGTTCCGCAAAAAGTCGCGTCCTTTGTAATTGTAAATTCACAAGACTATGGCTGACAATTACATTGAACGACAATATGAGGCATACCAGGCACGGAAGGCGGCCTGGGAGAAAGAACGGAAGTACAAAAAGAAAAAGCCGGCGGCTCCGGCCGAAGCTCCCCATCGCTCAGGGGCTTTCCTGCAAAATCAGGTGAAGAAGGTGGTGGCTGTGCACGACCTGTCGGGTGTGGGCCACGTGTCGCTGATGGCGGTCATTCCGGTGCTTTCGTCCATGGGCTTTCAGGTGTGTCCGCTGCCCACGGCGGTACTGTCCGCACATACGCAGTACCCCACGTACTCGTTCCTCGACCTGACCGATGAGATGAAGCGCATCATCGAGAACTGGGAGAAGATGAACGTGCACTTCGATACTTTCTACACGGGTTATCTGGGTTCGCCGCAACAGGCACAGATTGTGGAGGAGTTTATCCTGAAGTTCCGTGGGGAAAATGACATGGTGGTAGTGGACCCGGTGCTGGGCGACAACGGCCGTCTTTACAAGGGTATCACCGAGGAGATGGTGACGGAGATGAAGAAACTGATTCACCTGGCGGATGTCATCACGCCCAACCTGACGGAGCTGTATTACCTGCTGGACATGCCGTATCAGGAGCACATCACGGATGCGGAACTGAAACAGGCACTGAAGACGCTTTCCGACCGGGGTCCGGCCATCGTCATTGCCACGAGCGTGCCGGTGAGCGGTGACCCGCGTTCTACGTCGGTCTATGCCTACAACCGCTTTGGCGACCGTTACTGGAAGGTAACCTGCCCCTATCTGCCGGCACACTATCCGGGCACGGGCGACACGTTTACGAGTGTCATTACGGGAGCACTGATGCAGGGCGACAGTCTGCCCATTGCGCTCGACCGCGCCACGCAGTTTATTTTGCAGGGCATACGGGCCACATTCGGCTATGAGTACAACAACCTGGAGGGTATCATGCTGGAGAAGGTGCTCCACAACCTTGACATGCCGATTCAAATCAGCAGTTACGAGCTGGTGGAATAAGCGGCCACGCGAATCAGTACATACGTATCTGCCCGACGGGGAGTTCCACTTCGCCGAAGGGTATCAGGGCATTGAACAGACGGATATGCCGGTAGTTTCCAAGGGAGGCGACCGGGATGTCCGTTTCTTTTATCTGTCCGGTGTCGAGCAGGTATCGGCGCTGGGTTCCGGCCAGCAAAGGCTGTGCGGGGGTGTGCCATTCGCATCCGTCCCAGAGGGCAATGTTAGCGATGGAGGTATCGGTGAGGAGTCCGTGGCGCACGATGAGCACGTCGTCGGCCGTATCGCGCAGAGCGAAGGCTTCGTCGAGCACACGGCGGTCAGCCTGCTTGTAGCGGTAGTCGATGTCGTCCTGCACCACCAGTTGCAGACTATGTACGGGGCGGACGTGGTAAGGAAAGTATTCCACGCGAATCACGTCGCGTGCATAAGTCAGGCGACAGCGGGTGCGTGCGGTGTAGGCTTCCGGACGGAGGTAGTCACACACGTGAAGGTCGGGCACGGGACCAAAGAAGGCACGGCGCGTGTCGTTCATGCGGCGGTCGTGCAGCGAGGCATACCACACTTTCCCGTCTTCGATGCGGAGGGTTTCAATAAAGAGGCACATAGACTTTCTGTTTCATTTCTTCGTATTCGTTTCGGGCTTCGCTGCGGAAAGTAATGCCTCCCCCGCTCTTGAACACCTTCGTGCCGTCGGGCTGCTGTTCCAGGAAACGGATGAGCACGGCACTGTCCAGGTTGCGGCCGTCAAAGTAGCCGGTCACGCCGGTGTAGAAACCACGGTCGTACGTCTCGGCCTCACGGATAATCTGCACGGTGCGGGGCTTCGGGGCTCCGGTGATGGAGCCAGCCGGCAGAAGGCAGAAAAACAGGTCGCCCAGTTGTGAAGGATAGCCTTCGGACAGACGGCCACGGATTTCGGAACTCATCTGGAGCAACGGGCCACGGTGGGTGTGCAGCTCATCGAGGTAGCGGTAGCGGGTCACGGTGACTTCGGTAGCGAAGCGGCTCAGGTCGTTACGGATGAGGTCGGTGATAGTAGCATGTTCGGCCGCTTCTTTCGGGTCGGCCAGCAGGCGTTCACGGGCATCAGGCAACGTAGCATCCATCGTACCTTTCATGGGATGGGAATAGATAAAGCCATCGGTTATCCGGACAAAGATTTCGGGCGAGAACACCACAAAGCTATCGTTTACCCACAGTCTGTAGGGAGCACGGGCATGGTCGAACACCTGCCGCAGGGTGAGGTCGGTATCGACGGGGGTGGAACAGGTGTAGTTCACCAGGAAGGAGTTGCCGCCATGCAAGTGACGGTGTACGATGTCGAATCCGCGACGGTACTCCTCAAAGCTCATCGGATGAGGCTCCCAGCAGAAAGAAACGGGGCGCGGAGTAGCGGACATTCCTTGCGGCACGTTCGTGGATCCCGGAAAGGCAAACAGCAGTTCCGCAGAAGGCAGACGGTAGGGTTCTTCCACCAGGCATTTCTCGGCGGTATAATCTATCAGGAAAAAGAAGGGGCGGCCTTCGCAGCCAAAGCGGTTCATGCGGGTGATGGCTTCCTCACGGCCACAAAAAGAGAGGGTATCAGTCATTTCGTTTGGTTTTGAGGGAACAGAGATAAAGGGTTACTCCCACGGCTACGGCAAGCATCATCGCTTTCAGCCAGAGGGCATCGAACATCAGGAAGATGCAATGCAGGGAGGTGAGCCACAACAGGCTCAGAGCGAGAATCTTGGCACGCAGAGGAATGGCGCGCGACTCACGGAAATCGCGGATATAAGGTCCCAGCAGCTTGTGGTTCAGCAACCACTGGTAGGCTCTCGGCGAACTGCGGAAAAAGAGGGCGGCCGAAAGCAGCAGAAAGGGCGTGGTGGGCAGCACAGGCAGGAAAATACCGGCCACACCCAATGCCAGCGACAAGAATCCGATGGGGAGGTAAATGTATTTCATGGCACAAAAATACAAGGTAAACGGCACACCGCAGGCAGGAGTTTAGTTAATAACCTCAAAATCGGAAAGGCTGCACGGGGATAAGCTTGCAGAAAAAGAAAGTTTTCATCATATTTGTAATTGTTACAATCTTGTTAAACTATTCAACTATCAAAGAATCATGAGAAAACTAATCTGGACTTTATGTGTGATGGTGTGGAGCCTGGCGGGCTTTGCACAGGAAAAGAGTTACCAACTTTCCAGCCACATCCTGGACATTCAGCAGGGGCAGCCTGCGGCAGGAGTGAAAATCAGTCTGTCGCAACTTCAGCCCGACGGCAAGACCTGGGTGCTGCTGGAGGAAAGACTGACCGACGAGAACGGCCGTGTGAAGGATTTCCTGGAAGAAGGCACGACCGACCACAAGGGCATCTACCGCCTGACGTATCACGTGGCACCCTACTTCGAACGGTTGCAGCAGGATTCGTTCTACCCGTTCATCGAAGTGGTGTTCGAAATCAAGGACGGCAAGCACTACCACGTGCCAATCACGCTTTCGCCTTACGGATATTCTACGTATAGAGGAAACTGAAAAAAGAATGGGAGCCTTTTCAAGCTCTCATTTTTCGTGCCTTGCGGGTGCAATATCGCTTGCACTGGGCACAGATGTCATAACCCAGCATGGCTCCCAATATGAAATCTTCTTCCGGAGTGAGCAGGTTCAGGGGACGTGTCACCATCATGCGGATGGCTTCAATGCATTCCGCCTTGCCGAAGAAGAGATTGATGCGCTCGTCGTCCACCGGCTGAATCACAAACTTGATGCGCTGGCTTCGCAGACGTTTCACGGCAAAGTCTTCATATCGCTTGTTCGTGGTGTACAACACCATCTGACGCACGCCTTTCTTCAGCTCATAGATGTGGTTGAGAAAGACTTTCAGTTCTACGGGATTGATATCGGGAGTCATCATGGGCTACGGATTTAGAAGATAGAGAAATGAGGTCGGAAGGAATCAAGCCAAATCGGCTTTGAGCATCTCTGTCCAGGCCGACACGCGGGCATCGGTCCGGTCGCTTTCGTTCACGTCGTCGAGGGCCAGTCCCACGAATTTTCCACCGGCTGCGGCCACGGAAGAAGCGTAGGTGTAATCGCTGTCGGAAACGGCTCCCACGAAGGTACATCCGCTATCTTTCAGATCTTCAAAGAGGATACCCATACCATCGCAGAAAGTGTCGGAATAGGATTCGGAATCGCCGCAGCCGAAGAGGGCGATGGTCTTGCCGGAGAGGTTGGCGTTTTTCAGCACCTTAATACCGTCGTACCAGTCGTCCTGCAACTCTCCGTCACCCCAAGTAGAGGTACCCAGAATCAGGGCTTCGTAACTCTCTGCCAGGGCAGCATCCAGCTTGCTCACATCGTGTACATCTGCCGGGGATACTCCCAGCTTTTCCGCTATCAGGCGGGCCACAGACTCGGTGGTGCCTGTGGTAGAACCATAAAAAATACCAGTTTTCTTCATTTTCTACATGTTTGATTTGACATCGCAAAGAAACGGCATCCGGTGCGGATTTGAAATACCTAAAAATTGGGATTTTAAAGGCGGCATCTGTGGGTTATTTACTAACTTTGGGCAGAAAAACAAAAGACCGGCCCTCTGCCGGAGATAAAGTATGAGAAGAAAGGAAGAAAAAAATACCATTATCGAGATATGTCCGGTGCGGAACGTGATTGCCCGCTTCGGCAACAAATGGGCTTTGCTGGTTATTCTGATTTTAAGTGAAAACAAGGTGCTGCGTTTCAGCGAACTCAAGAAAATGATTCCCGACGTATCGTCGCGAATGCTGTCGAGCACGCTCCGTACGCTGGAGGCTGACGGACTGGTAAGCCGGAAGGTGTATCCAGAGGTACCGCCCAAAGTAGAATACAGTCTGACGGAAACCGGACTTTCGCTGGTTCCCTTCATCGTCCAGCTGACTGAATGGGCGCAAAAGCACATGAAATCCATAGTAAAACACCGGGAGGAGTTTGAAGCTGCCGAAGAAGAGTAGCAGCTTCTTTCCTCGCGGAAGAATTACTTGCTTCCCGGTACTGGCAACATACCGAGCTGCATCAGCATACTGAAGAGGTCGGGTACACTGTGTTCGCGGACAATCTTGCTGTCCTTCAGTTCGTAGATGTTCATGGCCGTCACACGGACAGGTTTGCCGGTGGCGGGCATACCCATGAAAGGCTGGGTCTGAGTACCGCTCATCGTGAAACGAATCATCACCTTGTCGCCTTCTGCAATGACTTCTTCGGCATTCCACTGCACATCGGGCATGGCACCGCGCATCATGCGTAGCACATCCATGTAGCCTTCAAAGCCGTGCAGCGGCTCTGGCGAAGTGGGGGCATAGAAAATCACTTCGGGGGCGATAATGGTTTCACCTATCGAGCGGTCGCCCGTGTTGATGAAACGGATAAACTGTTGCATGACTTGTTTGTTTTTTTCCAGGACGGATGCCTGTTCGGAAGTTACTTCATTTTTCATCATCTTACTTGTTTCTTTAAAGAGTCAGACCGCGGAGGTTTCCGGTTCAGGAAAGGCCTGCCGGAAGCGGTCTTCTCAGCATTTACGGTACAAACTTAGCACTTTCTTTTCTGACACACAAGAGGTTACATTTCTTCTGCTTAGTAACCTTTTTCTCACTTTTGCTGGATTTCAGCCGGTTTTATAGGGAAATTTTGCTGTTATTTTCTGCGGAAGAAAACAAGCGACCTTTCGACATTTCTTTCTACCTGCACTATGAGGATAGAAAAGACGTCTCAGCACAGCCAAATTAGAAAAATGCTGTGTTTTCCATTTGCTTTTGATTTTTTGTATATTTGTCGCATAAAAATAAGAAACAACTATGAAACAGACTCTTTATGCATGGGCCAGCATCGTGGTGGGATGTACCATCCTGGCGGCCGGATTCGTATTCTTTATCAATCCCTATAACATTGTGCCCGGAGGAGTGTACGGGGCCAGCATCGTGCTCCACAACCTGTTCCCGTCCATTCAGGTGGGTACGTTCGGCTATATGTTCGACATTCCGCTACTCATCCTGTCGGTGCTGCTGTTGGGGGCGAAGTTAGGGATACGTACCATTGTGGCGGCCCTGCTCACTCCGTTGCTGATGAACACCATGTCGCGACTGGTCTACCCTACCCGCGAAGCACTGGAGAGTCTGGACCCGGCACAACTGCTGGGAGGCAGCATGAACATGACGGACCACCTGATGCTGACGTGCATCATCGGGGCAGTGGTCATCGGTGTGGGTACGGGCATCGTGATACGCAGTCAGGCTACCACGGGCGGAAGTGACATCGTGGGGATGCTGCTACAGAAATATGCGCACATCCGTTTCTCACGGGCCATTCTGCTGGTGGACGGGGCCGTAGTGTGCTTCGGTCTGGTGGTTATCGGTTTCGGACTGGGTACGGCGAGCGACTCTACGCAGCCTTCGTGGCACCTGTCGTTCTATTCGCTCATTTCCATCTTCATCATCTCGCGGGTCATTGCCTACATGATTAACGGGGCGAAGAACGACAAACTGATTTTCGTCATCAGCGACCATGAGTTGCAACCGCTTCACCAGTATATTCTGAAAGATTTAGACCGCACGGCTACCTGCATCAAGAGTTCGGGACTCTACACGGGCAAGGACAAGGAGATGATTTTCCTCGTGGTGAGCTACCAGGAGGTGCAGGGTGTGAAACTGAAAATCAAGGAGGCCGACCCGCGGGCGTTTGTGGTGGTGACGGATGCGTACGACACCTTCGGCGAAGGGTGGAAACAGCTTCCTTCTCCACACGAGATTTATCCGGAGTAACCATGCAATGCTTGATGTAAAAAAATCATAAATCTTCACTTTGTAATCTGTTCTTAATGAACATTAGTAACCTGGAAGTAACTTACTTACATTCAACTCCCTTCTTGTATGAGACAAAAGAATCGTCCACCTTTGCTGTCGAAATCATTAAAACAGTTACATTATGAAACAGACTCAGCAAATTGCAGAAGGCACTCATTTTTCAGCCTTATCTACAGGCTCTTTCAGCCAGTTGAATGACTATGTATTGCCGGTAGCTCCGGGAATGGAAATTCAGGGGAAAGTGTTCATGGGACAGACGTTGCAGACCACAGGCGCAGAAATCTCATTCCAGTCGTTCGCTCCGGGAAAGGAAACCGGTTTCCTTCATACGCACCAGACACACGAAGAATTATATATTTTCGTGAGTGGAAAGGGTGAATTTCAGGTGGACGGACAGGTTTTCCCTGTAGGGGAAGGAAGCGTAGTGCGCGTGGCTCCAGAAGGCAAACGTTCAGTGCGCAACAATGGTACGGAACCGCTGATTATGATTTGCGTACAATACAAAGCTCAGACATTCACAGCTCAGGATGCGGCCGACGGACAACTCCTGCAGGAGCCCGTGAAATGGTAACACACTGTAAGAAAGTAAACAACGGGGCAGACTCGGACGAGTCTCCCCTTTTTTCATATACAGAAAGCCCTTCCTGAAATCGGCCCAACCAAAATCCGACTTTTAAGACAGAAAATCCGACATTCTGAAAAACGTACTACCGGGATTTATGTCATACCTTTGCATAAACAAAAAAAACTTGCTTATGCACATTCTTTTTACGCATTTCCGTCGTTTCCGCTCCGGCTTTATACAGGTGTGTTTCTGCTTGGGTATTTTGCTGCTGGGCGGATGCGACATGATTGAATATCACCCGTACGACCTCGACATTGACGGAGAAACGGACGTGAACCGCCGGAACATCGAACGGATTGAAACGGCTACTTACGGAAAAGAGGAAATCCGGTTTGCCGTAATCAGTGACACACAGCGCTGGTACGACGAAACGGAGGATGCCGTGGAGGCCCTGAACCGGCGCGACGACCTGGATTTCGTGCTTCACACGGGCGACATATCCGACTTCGGTCTGAAACTGGAGTTTGAGAAACAGCGCGACATTCTCAGCGGACTGAGAGTGCCTTTCGTCTGCCTGCTGGGCAACCATGATTGTCTGGCTACGGGACTCGATGTGTTCCGCAAGATATTCGGCACGGAAGATTTCGCCTTTACTGCCGGTAACGTGCGTTTTCTGTGCCTGAACACCAATGCCCTAGAGTTCGACTACTCGTCGGCGGTACCCAATATCCAGTTTATCCGCGAAGAAGGTGACCACGTGCCCGAAGGAGTGGAAAAAACCGTGGTGGCCATGCATGCAGGTCCCTTCTCCGAACAGTTCAACAACAACATCGCCGAGTATTTTCAGTATTATCTCCGGGAAATGCCCGACCTGCAGTTCTGCGTCTACGGCCACGGGCACAATATCAGTGTAGACGAGTTCTTCGACGACGGTATCAAGTATTACGAATGTACCTGCGCCAAGAAGCGCTCTTATCTGTTTTTCACCCTCAACTCAAACGGCTATACCTATGAAGTGGTCAATTTTTAAACTGCTGCTGGCAGGAGGAATGGCCGGAATGACGCTCCTGCCCCTTTGCGCACAAAACGACAGTATCGCTCCGGCCGTAAAGGAACGTCGCTGGGACAAGCGCGAGCACCTGCGTTATGAACGGTGGGAACGCCTGAAGCCCACTCATATGAAATGGCAGTACGCCGGAGGAATGGGACTCAACTCGGTGGGCGTGGGCTGGGATTACGGACGCCGCTGCCAGTGGGAAACGGACTTCCTGGTAGGTTTCCTTCCGGCCAAGTATGCCGAGAAATTCCGTCTCACATTTACCGTGAAGCAGAACTACATTCCCTGGAGCATCTGCTTCAAAGAGCACTGGATGGCCGAACCCTTCTACTGCGGTCTGTACATCACCACCATTGCGGGCGACGAGTTCTGGAAGAAGGAACCGGGACGCTATCCCAACAAATACTATAACTTCAGTACCAAGATGCGCCCCTATATCTTCGTGGGACAGCGGTTCGGGTTCAGTCCCCACCACGACTTGGTGCGCCACGTCTCCCTGTTCTATGAGTTGAGCACCTGCGAGCTGTACCTCATCAGTAAGGTAACCAACAAAAGTCTCTCCATGCGCGACATCCTGCGCCTGTCGTTCGGTGTGAAAGTACAGCTGTTCAGAGACGAATAGACACAGCCTGCAAAAAAAGATAAAAAAGGAACGGCAGCCGTTCGCCGTTCCAAAGTTTTCGTTACCTTTGCCAGAAAGTAAACAAAGGGGTGCCCCACGGATGTGTCCGGGCTGAGATTATACCCTACGAACCTGATGCGGTTAATACCGACGAAGGGATTGTTGATTCTGACATCTATTTCCTTTCCCCGTCCGCGGGATGCTCTCTTTGGTTTACACCCTAAAACAGTATGCTTATGAAACTATTGGTAAACAACAAAGAGACGGAACTTACACAAGGTCATACAATTGCCGCACTGGCACAGCAGCTGGAACTTCCGAAGCAGGGAGTGGCCATCGCGCTGCATAACCGCATGGTTCCGCGTGCGGAATGGGAAAACACCGTCCTGAACGAGGGCGACAGTCTGGTCATCATCAAAGCAGCTTGTGGAGGATAAGGCCATGGACATGAATCATTTCAAGTTGCAGTTCATCACACATTTCACCGACACGTATTCGTATCTCGACTCGGCCCGGATGGCCCTCGAAGGGGGATGCCGCTGGGTACAGTTGCGCATGAAGCACGCCTCGGACGAGGAGACGGAAGCGGTGGCCGTAGAGGTACAGAAACTGTGCCGCACGTACGGAGCCACTTTCCTCATCGACGACCGGGTGGAACTAGTGCGCAAGCTGAAGGCCGACGGAGTGCACCTGGGCAAAAACGACATGCCGATAGCCGAAGCACGAAAAATCCTTGGAAAGGACTTCCTCATCGGAGGTACGGCCAACACGTTCGACGACGTACGAGCACACTATGAAGCCGGAGCCGACTACATCGGTTGCGGACCGTTCCGCTTCACCACCACAAAAGAAAAGCTCAGCCCCATCCTCGGACTGGAGGGCTACCGTTCCATCGTACAGCAGATGAAGGCGGAAGGCATCCACCTGCCCATCGTAGCCATCGGCGGCATCACCCTGGAAGACATCCCTGCCATTATGCAGACCGGTGTGACAGGCATTGCCCTGAGCGGCACCATCCTGCGGGCAGCGAATCCGGTGGAAGAAACGAAAAAAATCGTAAGTCAATTAAGAATGAATAATGAAGAATGAAAAACGGGAAACGAAGAATTTGTGGATGTGTTCATTTTTAGACAGAAAGAACAAAAGAAACATATTTTTCAAATCCTCCTATTTTCAAAATTTCATCATAAACTCCAACTCATCTTTGCCGGTAAAGAAATTCCTACTTTACCACAAAGAATAACGAGTAAAGGAACCAAAAAAAGAACGAAGCTCCGAAGCGATTTCGCCCCAAAGGAAGCCCCAAAGCAAAAAACGGATCAAAGAATAAAGAAGCAAAAACTCCCCACAGCGATTTCGCCAAAGGCGAAGAGCGACAGCCCCCCAAAAAATCCCGTCCTCAGTTTCGGACCGAAAAGCGGAGAAGCAGAGCACGGCGAAAAGAAGCGCAGGCTGTTTGAGCGAAGCAAGTTCCTGCGCTTCCGACGAGCGAAGCTTCGCAGCCGGTTCGAAACTGCAGACGGCGGTTTTTCTTTTTGTTACCTTTTTCTTTTTGCCGCCAAAAAGAAAAAGTAAGAACAAGCCAAAAGAAAAAGTAAGAACAAGAGCAAACAATAAACAAAATAGATAAAACAATGGAAAAACTAATCATTGCGGGAAAAGAATTCGAATCCCGCCTATTCTTAGGAACAGGAAAATTCAACTCCAACCAACTCATGGAAGAAGCCATCCTGGCTTCCGGCACAGAAATGGTGACCGTAGCCATGAAACGTATCGAACTTGACAACAAGGAAGACGACATGCTGAAACATATTATCCACCCCCATATCCAGTTGCTCCCGAACACCTCGGGCGTGCGCACCGCAGAAGAAGCCGTGTTCGCCGCACAGATGGCCCGCGAAGCCTTCGGCACCAACTGGCTGAAACTGGAAATCCATCCCGACCCGCGCTACCTGTTGCCGGATTCTACCGAGACCCTGAAGGCGACGGAAGAACTGGTGAAACTGGGATTCGTGGTATTGCCTTACTGCCAGGCCGACCCGACCCTGTGCAAGCGTCTGGAAGAAGCCGGAGCAGCTACCGTAATGCCGCTGGCTGCCCCCATCGGTACGAACAAGGGATTGCAGACACGCGACTTCCTGCGCATCATCATCGAGCAGAGCAACGTACCGGTGGTAGTGGATGCCGGTATCGGTGCACCGAGCCATGCGGCTGAAGCCATGGAAATGGGTGCCGCTGCCTGCCTGGTAAATACCGCCATCGCCGTAGCCGGAAACCCGGTGGAAATGGCCGTAGCCTTCAAGGAAGCTGTCATTGCCGGACGCCGTGCCTACGAAGCCGGACTGGGTATTCAGGCCGATAACCTCGTGGCATCTGCCTCCTCTCCCCTCACTTCTTTCTTGAATGAATAAATCCTGATTTTCTCAACCGGTAGGGACTGTTCCCTACCCGCAAACAAACCCCGATTTATATGGAAAAAGAAAAAGACCAAAAAGCATACGCCCATGCAGAAAAAGCCTACATGCAGGGCACCCTTTTCCCCTTTGTAAAGGTAGGCATGCAGAAAGTGAACCTCACCCCGACGGTAACCATAGTAGACGGCAAGAAGGTAATGACACCTAATGCACCGGTGTACGTGTACGACACGAGCGGCCCGTTCAGCGACCCGAACATTGAAATCGACCTGAAGAAGGGACTGCCGCGCATGCGTGAGAGCTGGATTACCTCACGCGGCGATGTGGAACAGTTGCCGTCCATCACCTCGGAATATGGCAAGATGCGCCGTGACGACCACTCGCTCGACCACCTGCGCTTTGAACACATCGCCCTGCCTTACCGTGCCAAGGAAGGCCACTGCTGTACGCAGATGTACTACGCCAAACAGGGCATCGTGACACCGGAAATGGAGTACGTAGCCATCCGCGAGAACATGAACTGCAAGGAACTGGACATCGATACCTACATCACACCGGAATTCGTGCGCGACGAGATTGCCGCCGGACGTGCCGTACTGCCTGCCAACATCAACCACCCGGAATCGGAACCGATGATTATCGGCCGCAACTTCCTGGTGAAAATCAATACTAACATCGGTAACTCGGCCACTACTTCAAGCATTGACGAGGAAGTGGACAAGGCGGTGTGGAGCTGCAAATGGGGTGGCGACACGCTGATGGACCTGTCGACGGGTGCCAACATCCACGAAACCCGCGAATGGATTGTGCGCAACTGTCCGGTGCCGGTGGGTACCGTGCCCATCTATCAGGCACTGGAGAAGGTGAACGGCAAGGTGGAAGACCTGACCTGGGAAATCTACCGCGACACCCTCATCGAGCAGTGCGAGCAGGGGGTGGACTACTTCACCATCCATGCCGGTATCCGTCGTCACAACGTACACCTGGCCGACAAGCGTCTGTGCGGTATCGTGAGCCGTGGCGGAAGTATCATGAGCAAGTGGTGCCTTATCCACGACCAGGAATCCTTCCTCTACGAGCACTTTGACGACATCTGCGACATCCTGGCTCAATATGACGTGGCCGTATCATTGGGCGACGGATTGCGTCCGGGCTGTATCGCCGATGCCAACGACGAGGCTCAGTTTGCCGAACTCGACACAATGGGTGAGCTCGTACTCCGTGCCTGGGAAAAGAACGTGCAGGCCTTTATCGAAGGTCCGGGACACGTGCCCTTGCACAAGATTCGTGAGAACATGGAGCGTCAGATCAGCCACTGCCACAACGCACCGTTCTACACCCTCGGCCCGCTGGTGACCGACATCGCTCCGGGTTACGACCACATCACTTCGGCCATCGGTGCCGCACAAATCGGCTGGCTGGG
>OGKF01000818.1_pt1 | contig 15816 bp, 13 predicted proteins | sample 1572391 | NCBI WGS metagenome assembly OGKF01 (sample SAMEA2582095, study PRJEB24529) | metagenome | biome: Human gut stool | place: China | collected 2011
TCTTTCCCTACACGACGCTCTTCCGATCTTATTTATTCGAAAAGATATTGTTTTCCCTGCAATATTCTAAAATGCTTTTTTGATCACTATGCTCTTTGCCCAGTTCCATATGTGAAACAAGTAGTATCTTTTTATCAACAGAGAGAGTGCTGGCCTCATCTATAAATCCAATCAATGAGTCTAAACCTCCTGAAAACAATGCAACCTTTTCAAAAAACTGAGGATCATATTCCTTTACTTTTTTAGTTGGATTATACGAGTATGAATCTGCCTGTATAAAGTGAATATCCCAATTGTCGCCCGTAAGAAAATTGATTGCTTTATTAAAAGCTTCACGACCTTTATTCATATCCTCAAGATTTATTACAGGAACATTCAATAATATCAAGTTTCGTTTCCATCCATCATCTGAATTAGACAAACGAAGTACAGCTCTGTCCACATTATATACAATCATGGATAAAACTAATAAATCAAAAGCAACAGATGATGTATCTCGTGAAAACTCCCATAACTGTTTGGGATTAAACTTTGTGTTGACAGAATGAATTTTTCCGTCACTTCCTTGAAATGAAAGAGTAAAAAGGCCAAAAACTTCGCTTGTTTTTGACGGAGTATAATTAATGTTTATTCTTGTTTCCATATATCCAATATTTCTGATGTTAAAGAATCCAGGTATTCTTTTCCTTCTCGGCTATTGAAGTCGATTTGAGTTAGTTCTTTGCTTAACTTCTCATCTAGTTCGTTATGAAGCCAACCTCTCATGTCCTTCTTTATTTCTTCGGGATTACTCCCTTTGTCAAATATGTGGCTTTGAAATAATTCTGCAGAATATTCCAGTATGTATTCAATTTCAAATGTTATAATCCATTCATGAAGATCGTCATCTGTTGCATTCTGAAGTTTATCTTCAATTTCTTGTCCGTCTTTACAATCTGACAACATATCATTCAGCACTTTATCCATTGAATCAGTTGCTGCCGCATCATCCATTGTAGAATCATTGTCTCCAATGATCTCGTGCAAAAGCAATTCCTTGAAATCATGTGGCGTTTTCGGCTTTTGTGTATCAGGCAGTCTATCAATGCCTAAACTTGATACAAGTCCATATTGTTTAATATTGTTTAAAACAGTAGCCAACCCTCTGACTGCATGTCCACCAGCACGTCCAAACGAACTGCCGCCTCTCTTACCTCCATGCCCTCCAATTCTGCCACCCCTATACAAACCATTGCCGAGCGCTATTCCTAAATTACCAAAAAACTTTGCATTTGAGGCAGGCTTATTGTCTGTTCCATTTGCTAGACTCGTCATGGCTCGTTTTGCTGCAGACCAATTAGGCGAAGATTTCAAATTATGTGATTGTGATGTACCCATATTTATTATTTTTGAATTTTTCGTTCGATAGCTTTTGTTAAAGGGTTCGCTTTTGGCAAACTATTTATATAGTTATGTATCTCATTGCTTAATGAAAGCATTCTAACAAAAAATATATCCGCTTTTGTATCTATATCTTCGGTCTTTATATTACTGAATAATAATTTTAATCTGTCTATTTTGTCACCAAATAATAAATTATTCTCATCGCAATTAAGTATTCTCCAACAATTTTCTGACTTTGGATCTTTTCTTAGGTTATCATTAATCAAGTGAATAATCATGTCTTTTTCTGAATCATCGCAAGCATTAATAATTCCAGGCAAATCTCGCTTCATCATACTGTTTGTTTGCAAGGTACATAATCTTCGGAATAACAGCATGACTTTGTTTGTAACCAACGAAGCTATTGGTTTTTCATTTTTCAAAGCATCTCGTGCTATCCAGAAGTAGTTTTGTAAATTTATATCTTTTAATGACGGATCTGAGCTTAACCATTGCCTCAAATAATCTGACGACCAGTTGTCTTTCCATTGTGGATTTTGAATACCATTTTCAGTTTTTGCTTCTTGCTCAACATCATCCAATGGCAAAACACCTCCATTTGCATTTTGAAGTTTATAAAGTTCTTCAAAACGAGAATTGTACAGTGTGTTGTACTCCAATACCATTAGTTTGGTTAATACTTCAGGGCGTATATCTGTAAAACCTGCTACCTCAGCTAACTCTTGACGTACATATAAGGTATTTAGAAAACGTTTTAGTTGTCGTGGATTACCATTTAAAAAACGCTTAATAAGAGGTACAGTTGGTAAACGATATTCTACTGCATGGAAATCAATTTTTTTATCTTTGGAGGTATTTGCTTTGATGTCATCTATATTATATTTGGAATGCTTGTCTGTTTTTCTGAACTCCAAATATTTCTGATGTATTTCATTAAAGTAGATATCATTTAAATGATTTTTGCATAGAAGAAGTGTGATATAAGTCTCTTGCTCGTTGTCAGACAAACGTGGCAGTTTGTATGGTAGCTGAATGAGTTTTTCCAAATAGTCTGAAAATGGACTGGATATATCTTCTTTCTTCATTTGAATAGGATAATGCTGACTAATAGCATATTCAATAATACGTTCATCTGCACCAATGATAAATGCGGTTTTCCTTACATTTACAAACAACTTGACGGCCTCCAGGCAACCAATAATTCTTTTGGGTTCACATCTATCCAAATCATCAATATAGACAACAACAGCCTTATATCCCATATCGTCAACCAATTCATCAAAGAGTTCTCTGAATGTTGCGATAAATTTTGATGTATTACCTTTTGCTACATCTTTAAGTAGATTGTTGTATTTATCCTTGTTTGTTATCTTATCAAGGTCTTCCTTTGTTGGCAACCATTTCTTCAGCCAATCAGGAGTGAGATTTTCATAGGCTTTCTTCAAGATAAATACGCCTGCTTTCAAAAAGTTGATTCGCTCGAGCAAATCATCTACCCGTTCAAATACATTTTTTCGCTTATTAATATCTTTGTCAAGTGCTTCTAATATACTTTCTATCATTGTCAGTTTTGTTGAGTCATAGCTTTCAAACTGCCAACTATTAAAATACACTTGAAGTATAATCTTACAACCCTTTTCATGTTGAGATTTTTCCCATTCATGCAAGGACTTTTGAAGCAATAGCATCAAACTACTTTTTCCAGATCCCCAATTTCCAAATACCCCTATGGAAATGGGTAACATATCATCATTCAAAATTATTTTTTTGAGTAAATCTGCATGGACCTGATAGCCAAGCAAATCTTGCGTTGTTTCATTATCTGACCACATTTTATACTCTTAAATTAAATTGTTTATATCAAGTGTGTCACATTAATTTTCTTATACTTATTCCCCATGCCAAGGGCAAAAGCCATCTGGTCTTTTATAATCAGCTCACCCTTTTGAAGTCCGGCTATAGCAGTTCTGATTTCTTGAAGTTCTTGACCACTCACGCCAAACAAGTCTTTGATGACCTTATCATCAATAGTCTGCTGCTTCATAATAAGTGGGTATTGTGCATTGGCATAAAAATCAAAACCTTTTGATTTGAAGCTACTCATGTTCTGAGTGGCAAGGATAATACTCAGACCTTTATTTCGGCCTACAGCAATTAGATTACGCAGAGGGCGATTGTCAAAGTCAAGCATATAGTGAGCTTCATCAATAATAGAGAAATGACGTATTTGTACTACTTCATCATTCACTGCTTGTTTATCCAATAACTCATAAATGTTATTAAGTTTAGACATCAGGAAATACACAATAGCTTTGGCTATAGGGCCATCTTTTGGATATCCATCCATCTTGATGATGTAGCTGTCATCAATCAAAGAAACTTTATCTTCTGATTCAAAGATATGCGCATTAACCAATTGCTTCAGAACAGAAGAAATACTATCATCATTATTTGCATCTTTCATTCGTGATTGATAGCATTTCAGCATTAATTCAAATGAAATAGGGGCGCCATTTGTCGATTTATAGGCTTCTACAATAGCTTCACTAAGACGATTGTTCATGTTGGCACTCGCACTTACTCGGTCTATGGAACATAAAGCAGAAGACATTTCTGTAGAGTACAGATTGATTTCATTGATAGAACGCCCAGTGAAATCCTTAAATGGAGTAAAAGGCAATGGCTGTGTCAATGGATCCAGAATACAAGAACGGTCCACATCGAAAAGTGATAACCAATGGTTATTCTGTATATCGCTGAACTCTCCTTTGTAATCAAACAAAAGGAAGTTCACGGGATATTGTGATTCTGTGGATAACATTCTGAATTGCTGAATCAAAACAGCCAGCAAATTAGTCTTTCCAGATCCTGTAGCTCCCGCAATGATAATCTGTGAGTTGGTAATGGAACGACTGTTTATGTCCAAAGTCGCTTCCATTTCTTCATCACCATAGTTGCCAATCAGAAGATTCAGCACTGGAATATCTTTTGTCATGGCTACTTTGTTGTTCATAGCGTATAAGAAGGAATCCAGATTGTTGTCAGACATCAGATAGTCACGTCCACGAAGCATTTCTGCTGCGATAATTCGAGAAAGAGTAGCGTTTTGAGTCCAATCAATATTCAAGTCTGCATATCTTAGCTTTAACAATGCTGAATATAAGGTACTTAAATCATGCATCGTGAAAAAACTTGGTATGATTCTGGCTGATGACACTGATAGCTGTATATCCTTATAATCATCTATGGAACGTTTTGTAGGCAAACTTAGTCCCACGATGAAGCAGATACGCATTACCTTATTCTGATTCAAGTTTATACGTTTCTCCCGATCAGCTGTTCTGGAAAGATTGATTTTTGATTCAATCAGTTCCTTGATTGGATTGATTGCGTCAAACAATCCTTCCATCTGGCGCGTATTTGAAAAATTTATGATGCTCATTTCTTTTACTGATTAAGAGTTAAACCAAAATAACCGTCTTCAACCGTAGTATTCTGTGCTTCTACATTGCGATGAAGTGTATAGGTTTTGGAAATAAACGGTTCCAGTTTGATGTAGTCGCTGTCTGTTCTGATTTCAGAGGTCGTACAAAGCAAAATCGTTTGTTCTGCCAATTGTGGAAAATATTCTTCCATCAAGGCATCACGACTTTCATTATCAAGAACACCCATTACTGTATCAATCATTACAGGTGGATTATAATCTCCCAGGTTTCGCAATACTTTCAATAAAACCTGGATGAAGATTTGTTTGGATGCAGCATTAAGCTGATTCAATGAAATCTCATTTCCGGCAGTATGATAGAGTTTTATATTGAATTGTTCAATGCTGTCGGACAACTCAACTTTGGCTACATGACCTTTATATGAAACCAGTAACTTGTTGAGTTGCTGTTGCATTTCACTTTCAATCTGGGCTTTTTTCTTCTTCAGCAAACTGTCTGCAATCTTTTCAAACAGAGGTTTAAGCTTGACCAAAGTGTCGAATTTAATATCAGGTTCTTGCTGGATTTGTACATCAAACTGATGAATCCGTTTCTCAAGACGTTGAATGTCTGCTTTCAGAGTCGCTTCCTGACCTTTCAGTTTCTCTATCTGTTTTTGAGCGGCTTCATAATTTTGAATTAGATATTCATTACCACCGGCCTGTGTTTGTTCCAAGGTCTGTTTTTGCGAACGTAAGTTATCCAACGTGGAAAGTTGAATTTCCAGTTCCTGGCGTTGGCGGTCAAGTGCAATGAACTGATTGGAGCCAGTTCTTTTTACCAAGTTGGATAAAGCGGTTACTTCCGCTTCGTCAAGATAACCAAAAGGATCTTCTTTATTAGTACTATTTTGGATAGCTACAATATGAGATACAACCTGTTCTTCATCCACAGATTCACTGCATAGTGACAAATCTTTTAAGTAAGTTATAATTTTATTTGTCACGTCTTTCAATGTCTCCAACGGATAAGCACCAGTATTCTCTTTCTGAAGTTGTTCCTTTATGTGGAGGATATTATTGATTTCTTGTGCCAGGTTCGAAGCTAATTTAGGTAAGAATAAATCAATTTCTATGTTATCAACAAATGCTTTCAAGTCCTCAGCATACGTTGCTGCACGTTTTACAATATCGTCAATTTTACTGGCAAGTTCCTGTATCTTCTTATTAAGGGCAGATGCTTCTTGGGCACCGTCTTTTGCCCGTTTATATTCCACTTCTACCGACGCAAGATACTTATATTTTGTATCTTGTTCCGCTATACACGTATTTAAGTCTGCGGTCAGTTTGTCTTTTTGTGCGCATAATTCATTATATTCCTGTGCTTCTTTTTCTGCTTCAAGACGTTGCTGTGCCCATTCTTGCTGTAGTTTTTCAGCAGCACGCTTTAACTGAAGGTATTTTTTGAAGCCCAACACATTCTCAAAATTATCACGAATGGTTTGGGCAAATACATTTTTCTTCAGCAATTCACTCGATTGCATTGCATCAAACAGGAAATACTGGCTCAGTTCCTGAGGCAGATTAGCTTTGATGATTTTATTGATTTCCTGTTCTGCTTTTACCCGGTCTTTGGGAGCAGTCATTGTACCGTAAACATACATGTTCCCGTTCATGTTCAGCGATACGCTTTCCAATGGCTTGCCTTGCGGATTTAACTGATAAACACGCTTTAATATGTACTTCTGTTGCTGGCCGAGTACTTTCCCTACAAATGTTATTTGTAAGGAAATCTCAGGTTTGGCTGTATTTAAGGCTCCCTGATTGAGCAATTCCATGAAATGCTCTTTGTTTTCAATTTTCAAACCATAAAGAGCTCCGCTTATGGCCTCGAATAAAGTAGTCTTACCGCCACCATTTGCACCGCCAATCAGAATAATAGGGCGATCGTCATCGACTGTCAAATCCAGATCAAGTGACAAGTAAGTCTTATAATTGCTTATTTTAATTCTCTGTATCAGCATAATCGTATTTATTGACGTATTTTTTGGATTGCATTACGGATGATGTCTTCCGTTTCATTATCACTCATTTCTATCACGTCAACCTTCTTGGCATGATAGGCCTTCAGAATATCTTCACTTAACCAGTCAAAATCTACACCTTCCGCTTCACAGATTGCTTCTATCATAGCTAAATCATCTTTGCGGATGCCGTAGTGAACAAATTTCGGATCTATACCTTTAGCCATAATCTTTATGCGTTTTCAGGATAAAAAGCATCCCAGTTTAACAAATCAGTAGTATTCTCAATAGGTAGTTTGGAATATAGCCAGTTACTTCCATCTTGAATGATAACTCCTCCATAAAGAGGTGTATCTTTAGTTGAATATTCCTGGATATATTGCAACAAGGCATTATGTTTCTCCGGAGCAGTTACATCACTTCCGGCACTTTTCGTATCGAAAAGATATACATGTCCATTCTTCATACGGATAACAAAATCAACGTAAAATAAAGATTTTCCGTATGCAATGGCATAATGTTGTTTTCCTTTGTCCCCATTCTTATACCACCAGTCAATCCATTGTGAATGTTCTTCCAAATATTTCACAAATTCCTTCTCTGGATTAGAAGCTTCGTTAAGTTGTACGAATGGCAACAAAGCATGATTTTTTGCAGTCTCAATATGGTTGGTTTCACTGTCATAGACTCTTTCTTCCGGAACTTCCCAGTTGTATTGTTTTAATTCTCTGGCAGCGGCAGATCTTCTTTTCGCATGTTCTCTTTTACGGGCGTATGTTTCTAAGGCCATGTCCAGCAAACGGTCAAACTTTGGTTTGTTATCATAATAAAGGACTACCTTTTTTGCATCAGTATCGAAGACTCCAAAATAGTCAGCAAGCATTTCAAGCAGGTAGTTGGCTATTTTATCAGCTCTACCTTTACTCTCAAATTGATGTCCTTTACCGCTTATATATGCCATAAATACGCGGTCTATTTCAGATGCTTTACGGGCAAAGCGCACTTGATCTACTTTCAATATCTGTTCTTCATTCTGGAAGTGTACATCTTTCGGAATCTCCACATTGATTGTCTTGACATCCAAACGAATTGAATTCTTTACCCGTCTTCTGTTTTCATTTACTAAATCGTCATCACTTTCCGGCAACGGAGTAAATTCAGCATTATCATTTCTTAAGGTGGCCAATTCTGCGATAGAAAACAAGCCGGCACCTCTTTCCAGTTTCCAGAATTCATCTGCTACTTCATACAATGTTTTCTTGAAGTCTGGCCCCAAATAATTTCGTTCCACATTAGGACGTTCTGAATAGTAAGCCGGTAGAGACACATTCTCAAGATTTTCACGTCTGCATGCCGTAATTGTATTTTTCAGGATATAGTCAGAGTCGGCTGTGACAATCTGAATTTTATCTTTTGCAATATCGGTATAAACATAACCGATATTAAGCTGTTCTTTCGGATAATGTTTCTGTTCCGGCATTCTCAGAATACGTCCTACGGTTTGTATTGTAAACTGGTCGCTTTGCAATTTTCTGAAGATCAAAAGAACAGCTGCACGAGGGCAGTCCCAACCCAAAGCAATTGCTTCTTTGAATAGCAATACTTGCGTCATATTATCGGGACGTTCCAGTCCGGCGAGATTCTCTTTTTCGTTGGCGAGCCATACGGCCAATAATCCATTTTCGGCGGTTATCCCGCATATAGCTTCCAAATAGGTTTTCACCTGTTCTGTGATAGCTTGATCTTCCGAAGTCATGGTTTCCTTCACATCGTTGGGCAGCTGGATAAGTAATAGGGGATTGATTTTGACGCCCAATTCCTGATAAAGCTCAGCCAACTGATTACGTTTTGCCAATGCCGCCTTAATCAGATTTTCGTTCAGTGTGCGTTCTTCACTGAAATCCAGTTCTATATCCGGATTCAGCACGACTTCTTTCTTAATCATTTCAGCCGCAATAACATCCTGTCGGTAAACTTTTACTTTTTCATCAGGATGAAGTGTCTTGGGAGTGGCCGAAATACGCAGTTCCACAGCCGGATTGATACGTTCCAGCACTGCTGCCGATTTATCGGCAGTTTTTGACCAAAACATGTGTTCCTCGTCTATGATGGCAACAATGGGCAAATCGTATTCTTCTTGTGTCCGTCGTGCAATTTCATACAAAGAAGCAAAGCTTTCGTTTTCGCGTACCATGACATTACTTTCTTTGTTCACACTTTCCCAGTTGACAAACAATATTTCTCCAGATTGTATGCCTTCACTCTGGTCAATCTCGTCAACCATTACAGGCCGAAGTTTCCGTGTTTCGCCAAAGGCATTCTTTAAGCTGACATAACTTTGCAGGTGAAGTTTACGAGGTGCAAACCAAATATAGGCAACTTCCTGATAACGGCTGTCACCACGTTCTTTCAATTCGTCGGTTATATTTGCCAAAGCCTGACAGGTCATGACCGTTTTTCCCGCACCTGTTGGCGCTTCACACACAATTTTGTGTCGTTTGCCACCGAGGTTTAACAGACGGATTGTTTTATCGGTCAGTTCATTGACAGCGTTCTGTTGGTATGGTATATTTTTCATTGTTTTCTTCCTTTTTTATTCTCTAAGTTTTTCTTTTCTATCTCTTTCATTTCCAGTAGGAAACGGTCATAATCAGATAAAAATAACTGATCTTGTATGATTCTGTACTTTTCAAATTCCGTTTCTGCATGCAAACGTGCAATTTCAGCAGTCACACGTCCGGCATCATTAAGAAGACCGTATTCAAAGAGATTGATAAAACTGTTCAAACGCTGTTCCCAGTCGGCCATAGTCAGAGGAATGTGACGCAAAGTCATTGATTCTGCAAAATCCAGATAGGCAGTAACCATGCGTTGAAGTTGTCCCATTTCTGTATCTGACAAATAATTTTTAGCTATCACTACATCGCTTTTCCGTATTTTCCCATCAGGAGCATCAGCCCATGTAGTCAATCCCATGTGTTCTTTTGTGGCATCTGCACGTTCTACAATGAGTTCCGCTGCAGTATGTCCATGAACAGCATAGTGCATCTTATTCTGTACTGTAGCATAAAAACGTCGAGTAGCCAATGCTGTCTTGTCGTAGTCTACGGCTGTTGCATATAAATCCGTTATTTTTTGATAGAACAAACGTTCACTGGCGCGTATCTCACGGATACGTTCCAGTTGTTCATCAAAATATTTATCAGTAAGAAAAGTTCCGCGCTTCAATCTTTCCGAGTCCATAACCCACCCTTTAATGGTGTACTCTTTGGCTATTCCATTTACCCATTTTCTGAATTGTACGGCCTTTTCTGAATTAACCTTGAAACCAACAGCAATAATCATTTCCAATGAATAATGATTTGTGTTATACTGTTTCCCATCCGGAGCAGTTATTCGAAATTTTCGAATAACTGAATCTGCTTGCAATTCACTATCTGCGAATATCTTTTTGATATGATAATTGATGGTATGTACTTCTACACCATATAGTGCTGCCATCAGTTTCTGGGTGAGCCAAATGTTTTCATCTTCGTAGCGTATTTCTATTTGCTGTTCATCATTTCCCACGCATGCCACATAGTTCAAGTATTCTGCTGCACTGCTGCGTACAGTTACTTGCTCTTTTTTCTTTTTATTCTTATCTGACTGCTCTTTCATGCTTCCTCCTCATCTGTAAAGTTCAACATTCCATCAAACAGGTCTTTATCTTTTTGAGTGGTTGCCAGAGCATCATCTTCCGGCGCAATGATGGCATCCTTTTTCTTGGGAAGAATTCTGCGGTAAGTATTGTATATGGCTTGTGGCAGAGCGCATAGCTCCACCTTGTCGCTGACATCATCAAACGAACCTTCCCAAGGGTCTTCACTGGGTGAGAACACATAAACTTTTATTGGTTGAGGTATGTCCATATCATAGATTATATCAACCAATTCATCGATGGCTTCTTCACGATAAATTACAAGCATCTGTTTTTTACCATCATCGAAATAGCGGAAGATACCTTTATAGGTTTTCTGACCTCCAAAGGTGTTTTGTTCCGTATAAAGGTCTTCTTTGATACAAAGCATATCTGTAGCAAGATTAACCAGTTTTCGCATATTCTGCATCGAGCGGTTGCGACCAACAAATCCGGTACGGTAATAGCGGAGATTGTTCTTTGTTAAACCTGCTACCTCTTCGCCTTTTGCGTTTGTATAACCTTGAATTACTCGCCTGTTTCGTTCGTAAGTAACTTCTTCACAAATGTTGTTTTCATTATTTGTAACAAGAATACATTGGCGGTGACCTCCATCTTCTGCATTAAGTTGCATAGTGGCATGGAGGGTAGTACCACTTCCCGCGAAAAAGTCGAGAATAATTCCTTTTTTATTGGCTATTAAATTAATAAATAATTTGATTAATTCTATAGGCTTCGCATAGCTGAAAGCCTTAGAATTAAAAATAGTTTTGATATCATTTGCTGCATCTGCATTTAAAATACCACTTATAAGATTTTTATAAGGTACAGATTTTTCTATTGCATTACCTTCATTATCAACATTTAAATATATCTTATATTTAACAGCCCAACCATTTTTCTTTTTGTTTGTTGGTACAATCTCAATAAATTTGTTTTTGATTCCCCATTCAACTTTTTCTTTACTCCATTTCCAAGTCCATCCATCATTAACAAAAGAAAGTCTTCCATTTGGGAAAATCATAGAGCCATCAGGTGCTTCAATTCCGTAATTAAGTCCATCACTATATTGAATACTACCTCTATCTAAAGAGTCGTAATAAAATGGTCCTCGTATTTTCTCAAATTCATCAGTGTATCTATATCTTTTTATATCAAAAGCATTTTTGTTATAAGAAAAAATATTTTTAGCATTTTGAGGATCGAGACAATATACAAGGATATATTCGGTAATTATTGCTATTCCATTGGCATCTGCTGCACCTGTTTTTTTTTGCCAAATTAAATTAGTAATAAATCTATCTGCTCCAAAAATTTCATCGCAAAGCAACTTTAACTGCGCTTGTTCATTATCATCAATAGAAATAAAAATTACTCCACGGTCAGATAACAACTTCTTGGCAATTTTCAAACGACGACTCATAAATGACAACCATTTAGAATGGCGATAAGAATCTTCCTTATCCACATAACTGTCGTTATATATAAAATCTTTATTTCCTGTATTATATGGAGGATCGATATAGATTACATCTATCTTTCCCTCATGTGTATAAGCCAAAATAGCAAGAGCTTCCAGATTATCTCCTTCAATCAGAATATGGTTTGGTGCATCATTATCTTCACTAATAATGACACGTTCCGGCACCTCTGTCAAGATGGGCAGTTCTTCGCGAAGACGTTCTTCTACGTCCTCCGGCTTATCTTCCCATACCAGACCATAAGTTTTATTTTCTCGTAACAAACCTAACAAGTCACTACGTTCTTTATCGGTCAGTCCTTCTAGAGTATTGATACGTTTTATGAGATTGGCTCTATCATTACTGTTCATAACATTACTTGGCTTTACTGTTTTTGAATTCTAACTAACTGAACATCGTCACGTGTAGAGTTCAGCAGTTCTTTAATATCTACATCCAGAACACGCGCTATCTCCAGCAGCGTTTCCAGTCCGGGTTGTGATGTGTTTGTACACCACTTCGATACCGTGGCAGGGTCCTTTCCTAATTGTTCGGCCAACCATTTGTTGGTCCGCTTCTTCTCCACAAGCACAACCTTGATGCGGTTTATGTCTTTTTCTTTTTCCATAAGGATTTTCTTTCGTTCCATGCAAAGATAAGAAAGCCTATCTATTTTTCATCATTTCAATAGGACTATTTGCAATAAGATTTGCGAATTAATTCAATTATATAGACTAAAAAGATGCAAAGTCGCAAACTATGACTAACTTTGTTTTTAAGTAGGTTGAATAAACATTATAACAATGAAAATACCCGAATTAGAAAGAACAGGAATTACTTGCGAAGAATCGTTTAGAATAATTCTAACCACACTAAAGTATGAAGTGATGTTCTTAAAAGGTAACTATAACTCCAGTGACATAAATTCTGTAAAAGACTATTCTTTAGTGATAGCTGAACGTATTGTAAAAACAGCTGACACTTTACATTCAGTAATAGAAAGAGATAGAGACTATGTGATAGCAAATATGATCATTCGTTCAATGGCAGATAGTATTTCATCCTTTATTCTTATTTACAGAGAGGAAGATATAAATGTAAAATTATTGCGACACTATCTTTATATAATAGATGGACTACAAAATCGTATAAATCAATTATCTAATAATCCTACATATAATGAGAGTATTAGTAAGGAAGATTATGAAAAATTGTGCCTACAGGTTAAAGCAGCCAAACAGAATTATCAAGAGGCTTGTAATTTTTCAGTATGTCAGATAAAATCATTACCTATTTATGCAAATAATAAAATGTTCATCGATAAACTAATAGAAGGTCATAATTGGAGATTTCAGTCGCTTCGTTCTTCTCCCAAAAGCCGCTTTTCATGGGAGAAAATGTATGACTTAATGGGCTTTAAATGTCCTTCATCTTTCTTTTCATCACTCTCTGATTATGTTCATGGATTAAGTACAAGTAACCTAAATCTTGAAATGGAAGATGAACTTTTTGATCCTGTATACAGTTTCGGAATATCATTACTTGGAAAGTTAATGTCTTCATTAAAAGATATTTTCCCTGATGAATTTTCATCGATACTATCAAAAACATTCTCTTCTGTATTATGTGATCAGAATATTCCCAAACACTATATTCAAAAATTTCTTCAAGGACTAAATTTTGAATATAAAATATAAGACAATATGATTACCTGGAATATAAATTTATAAAAATAATGGTGTTTATACATGTAAGAAATGTAATTACCATTACATTATTTTAGGGGTAACGGTAAAAAAGGAGAGGAAAATCCTCTCCTTAATAAAGACATACACATTACACCTCCAACTCCTTCAACGGCATCCATAATTATATTGTCTGAAAAATCCTCTGTGGATAAGTTTCAAACCAAGGGTCTGATAATACTTGTAGTCATCATCTTCGGTGCAGAGGTATTTGTAACCATAGCATGGGGCGTACTCCTTGAAGAAACGGGCAAGGTCTTTCAGATTTTCCTGCTGGTTCAGTTTAAAGTTGCTGCGCACAATGATGGTGCTTCAGTCGGAGATGCTGCCAACACCACAACCGTATTCCCCAAAACGGATGTATAAATTCATTTCGCATACATATTCGTTATCCGTTCTTTGGGCTTATTCTCATTATTGGAAGCAATAATGTAGTCGAACATCTTATCATTATCCGAACGCCGTACAAGCGTTTTTCCATCAAATCTTACCACTTGGATTTTCGGGGTTCTGATATACCAATAAATTGAGGCTCCCTCTGACGTTGAATGCTAGTCTCTTTACCCCGCGGTCTTGTACTTCAATTGTTCAAATCTACAATTTTGCTATTTTATAACTAATAACTTTGGATAGTTTATCTCTGATATTCATTACCTTTGTATTCTGAATTAACATATAAATATATGGAACTGAAAGATTTTATAAGCAATACCATTGAACAAATATCATTAGGTATATTAGAGGCATCTAAGAAATGTAATCAGTATGGCGTTATTGTAAACCCTAATATTACAATTGGGGAACAAGGAGATTTTTGTATTCCCAAACAACCAGAACACGTTAATATCCAAAGACGAGTACAATTGATAGATATGGATATCGCTGTTACTGTTATTGAGTCAGAAGAAGGAAAGATTGAAGGCAAATTAGGAGTATCATTTATAGGAGTTGGTGGAAAATCTCAAGAAGGTAAAAGTACATCAAATGAAAGTAGAGTGAAATTCTCGATCCCAGTCTGTTTACCTGTAACAAATATAATTGGGAAGTAATACATAAGCTTTTTATAGAGTAGGAGGTATTTTAGGGTAATGTCGTAAATAATCACTTTATTTCATTGGCATATCTAAAGGAACATCCAATAGTCAAAAAAGGATTTCGCCAAATGATGTTTAGACTTAAAGGTTGGTTGCCCAAAAGAGTTACAGGAGCAAAAGCTATTTTTCAAGCATGGACAGAGAAATAGACGCCTTTGAAGGTAAAAAAGGCTAAATATAATAATGCAGCAGTTGCTGACTGGAAAGATTAGATTGATTTAAAAACGAGATAGGATAAAATATGATTAGAGCATTAAATCCAAAAATTCTGACTTCTGAAGATTCCTCTTATAAAACGGTTAAGGAATTAAATGAAGTAATTGAAGAAGCCTTGAAAAAAGGAGAAATAAAAAATATAGCTCTTACTGGACCATTTGGCTCCGGTAAGAGTTCAATTCTATTGACTCTCAGGAAGAATTTTGGTAATTATGAATATCTCCCTATTTCATTAGCAACTTTAAAGGCAGATGAGGAAGAAAATCCTCCCCAAAAGACTGATGAAGAAATTGAAAAGCTAAACAGAAGAATTGAATATAGTATATTACAACAACTTATATACCGGGAAAAAACTTCAACAGTCCAGAATTCAAGATTTAAGCGAATTATACACATTGATGAGGGGACATTAAGAAAAATCTCATTAAATGCTATCCTGTTTTTTATATCGTTTTTAATAGCTTTTGAACCAAAATGGTTGAGAGTTGAAAGTATATGTAATGCACTTAATTGGGGTGATTATAATATTATATTTGACAGCATAGCGATATTATATATGCTGACAATCCTTTATTTTGTTGTGGAATATTTTGTACGATCATATGGTAATTCAAAACTCAATAAGTTGAACCTTAAAGATGGAGTTATTGAAATTAAAGAAGAAACTTCAATCTTTAATAATCATTTGGATGAAATTCTATATTTCTTTCAAGTAACTAAATATAATGTTGTTATTATAACGTGAGTTCGAAATAAGAATAAATATATTTCACTTATAATTAGAAACATAG
>OGKF01000825.1_pt1 | contig 15707 bp, 7 predicted proteins | sample 1572391 | NCBI WGS metagenome assembly OGKF01 (sample SAMEA2582095, study PRJEB24529) | metagenome | biome: Human gut stool | place: China | collected 2011
GTAGGTAACATGGCTTGATAAGCTTCAATAGTAGCCATATGCTTTTCCTTGGCCAGTCTCTGCATCAATTCCATAGCCACTTCGTATCTCAGAGCGTCACTGATAATGACTACCTGTTTCACATTTGGATCAGACTCGTTAGCATAGAAGTCTTCCTGATGCTTCAACCCCGTTTCTGTAAACCAGGTGCCTTTTTCTTCCACACAAGTCAACCATTCGAGGTTAAGCAGGTTGGCTATCTTGGCATACTCCAAATCCAATTGTCTTTTGGCAGCATTCAATACCAATTCGATAGGATTCTCTTTCGTGAGTAGCTCATGATAGGCTTCGAGTGTTCTACGATAGAACATATCTACCTGATAGAACTCCGTAATATATTTATTTACGTATTCTTTTGTACTGTTTAATTTCAGTGTGCCAAGGCCACGTATCTGCATATAGAACAGAGCTGACTGTCCGATGAAGCGAATGACAATCTGGATGTAACTGTCAACAGGTAATTTCAGAGCCAATTCTCGCATACGATCGTTTACGTCCTCTGGATCAGCCATGAGTTTCTTTTCTAAAATCTCCTTCAGAATCGGCCAGCAAAGTGCTTCAGTAAAATAGAAGTAGTTTGCATCAATACCATAGATGTTGATGATTTCCTCTTCTTTAATATCTGAAGACAATATTCTCATTGACTGGATAAATTTCTCGCTCAGCATACGGTCGTGGGTGCCCCACTCATAAATCTTGTTTACCTGGTCAAGGATTACCGAATTGCTGATTTTATATTGCTTGTACGAATCCCCTGGCATAGCATCAAGTAATTGCGTGATGCAATTGTACTTCATGCATTCTGCAACGCACTTCATCTTTTGTGGCAAATTCAGATTATAACTTACTCCAAAAAGTTTTGTCAATTTATCATTGATTGCTTTGCTGGCATCTACGTTCTTTGAAAGTTTATGCCAAAAATCAGCATGTTTTTTCCCTTCCGAAGTAACGTCAAGAACAACCATCTTTACAATGATTGTTTCCCAATCCAACAACTTTTTCTCGCCGAGATAATTGGAGATGAAAGCACGGCAAACCAAATCCTCACTAAAGGTACTTGAATCAATATGCCCATTAAGAATATTATGGATTTTAGAAGACATGATTTCCGCAATATTTTTCTTGATAAAACTACGGAACCGTTCTGGCAGATTATACTGCTGCATAAAAGAGGCATAATCATCTTCCTTATATTCCATGTTGGCTTTCAGCATATCAAGCAATGGAAATTGTAGTTGCTGTTCCTCTGAATGAGGATAGGTTTCCACAGGAAAAAGCAGAACAATGCGTTTGTCTTTCCAAGTATTTTCAATAGCATATTTTGTATTGAACCAGGCTCCATCGAATACTTTATATATATATCCGTCAGCCCATTCCTTCACCTCTCCAAGCTCTGTCTGGATAATATCCATCCGGTCGAAGATAAAGAGCACATGAAGCTGTGGGTTTCGTTCAAAGTAGTTATATATTCTTTCTTGTACCATATTCTAATATACTTAAATTCCAAATAATATTTGTCCGAACTCTTCTTGCTTTACCTCTATTCTCTCTGAAGGGAAGATTGTAGAAGTTGCCAGTGAGGTTTTTCTTGATAGCAAATCGTCCAATATCTCATCGAATGTTTTAATGTCAGATGTAACTGCCATAGGATAATATACATACACATCCTTTGTTTGTCCGATACGATAAGCACGGTCTGTAGCCTGGCTTTCCTTAGCTGGATTCCAGTGCCTACTGTAGTGGATAACATGATTTGCGGCAGTCACATTCAGTCCCATTCCTGCAGCAACGGGTGACATTATAATTACGTTAAATCCATCAACAGCTTGAAACTCATTTATGCTCGCTTGTCGAGTTTGCCTGTCAAATGAGTGTCTTTTAATAATAGACGGAGTATCCCCATTAATGATTTTACATATTATGCCATATCTTTCATTGCAAAGCTTTTGAAGCATTTTCTGAGTCTCCTTACGTTCAACAAATATGATGACTTTTTCTTCCTTTTCTTTGATTGAATCGAGAAATTTGATAGTAGCCTGTAATCTTGCACTTGTACTAACCAGCTCGTTTATGTCATGAGTCGTTAATGCCGAGTCGTAGAGGTAAGGATGTTCTGAAACCTCCCGCAAGTTCATTATTGTAACAAGCATATTGGGTTGAATACCATTCATATAGGCATTAATGACTGATGTATATGTCTTTTTTTGTACACTTGGCATGGCAATTTTCTCTTTGAGTTCATGTTTTAAAGGAAGATCTTTTGCAGCATCTTTCTTTAATCTGCGCATAAAATATATTCCAAGCTTTTCATGAATTTCATTACCAAGAGCGACAATGTCAGTGTCATCTTTTTTTAACGGTGATTGATATTGAGCAGCAAATGCTTTCGCATTACCTAATAAACCAGGAACACAGAAATCCATGATACACCATAAATCAAGAAGTGTATTCTCAACAGGTGTACCAGTCATAGCAATTCTGAAATTGCATTTCAATGCCTTGGCTGCGTTGGTAACAAGCGTACCGGGAGACTTAATCTTTTGTGCTTCATCTAATGCCACGATGTCAAACTCCACCGCGCAGAAATTTAACTGTGATATACGAAGAGATTCATAGTTAGTTAAGACTATGTCCATCTTTTGTATTCTATTTACAATATCTTTGTCAAACTTTCTTGGCACATCCTTAGAGGTAAGCATATTAATAGTCATTCTTGGTTGCTTGAAGAATCTTTCATATTCATTTTTCCAATTTTCTAACAGTGAAACAGGAGCTACTATAAGATACGGTTTGTGATCAGCATATTTCCTTGAATGCCAATCAATAAAATAAAGTATCTGTAAAGTTTTTCCAAGTCCCATGTCGTCTGCCATTAGACACCCACTTGCTTTACTTTTATATAAATGCTGTAGCCATGCAACACCTTCTTTTTGATGTTCTTTTAGTGAATAGCATTCTTGAAGATATGGATTGGTGAAAAGGGTATATTTTTCGCCTCTTTCGATAACTCTTTCTTTTACAGCAAAACCAAGTTCTTCTGCATTTTCTTCTATAATAAGCACTTTTTTGTTATCAACAGATTCTGCATTAAATGGCTTAGATGGTGCCTTTAACTGCTGTGCCGCACAATCTGCAAGAAACAAAGCATCTTCCATGTCTATTTGGGCATTTTTATACTCAATAATAGATTTGCCATTCTCTTTTGCTTTATTAATTTCTTTTCTGAGATTTTCCAATTCTGTCTCACTTGAAATTGTCACTTGGCTTGTTCCATTTTGAGGACTTTCAATTGTAGCACCAGCAATCCAGCATGATTTGTAGGGACAAATAAATGGATAGAATTTGGGCTTATAAACACCAATCTCAATTACGCGGTCACTATATAGTTCCGATAAATCAAAAGCATCAGGGTCAAAAAACTCAGTAGGTTCTTCTATAATTTTTTGAATTTCTTCGCGCGTTTTGTGTCTTCCGCCTTGACTTTTAAGATGTCGTAGATTTTCCTTTTGCTCTTCATTGAGTACAACGCGAACACGTTCGCCATTTTCTCTTTGAATAGGGTACTGTCCCTGTACTTTTCTCATTCGATCAAAATACTGCTGAAATTTTTTATTTTCATCAATGTCAATGGCAGGATCAATGGTAAACCCATCTTCATCACGACCAACTTCAATTTTTATGCGTTCTGGAACGTAAACATTCTCGTTTGCTAAATAACTGTCTAATTCGCATCCGGCTTGTTCTGCTAATGCTTTTATCTCTCCAAAATTACGCAGGTTAAAGTCTGTAGTTTTTTCTTCCTCTGGAGAAGAATTAAACTCATGAATACGATTTATCAATTCATATTGCGCTTCCGATAATAAATATTTCTTTTTGTTGACTATAAGTATATTTCCGCATTGTTCATATGATAATAATTCTCCATCTGGCACGTGGCTAAGAAATTCAACCTTGTATTCAAAATCAGATGCATTTAACATGCTTGTTCCAATGAGACGCATGGCCATATTATAGGGTTGGGGGACACCTAGAAGTAACTTATCCTCCTCATCTAACAGATAGATATTTTCATAAGGGACAAGACAACCATCTTTTGAAGCATAGGCATACCCATTGTCAACCAAAGTTGAAAGAGGCATATAATATATACTATCGTCTGTCGCTTTCCATTCTTGGAAATGAAGATCATGTCCATTGAAATTTACAATGAATAGTATTCCTATTTTATTTACTACCTGAGTTAACATATGCTTCTTTAAATTTTAATAGTCATATAATCTGTTTGTTCTGATCTCTGCTTATATAAAACAGTTCCATTTGTTTCCTTCAAATATCCAACACTTATTTCTCGTCCTGAGTTTGAGTGTACAACCTCTTGCCATCCATTGTCATTTCTTGCCTTTCTTATCCATACACTACCAGTTGGGGTTGCTCCGCTAATTAGTGGACGTAGATGAACAAATTGATTTCCAGCGGAGAAGTTAAGGTAGAAACCTTTATATCCACAAACAATCCGGCATTTACCATTTGATATCCATTTACTTGATAAAGAGAAACGAATATTGGCTTCATACACGGTCTTGATTGGCCTATTAGACGAAGTCCTCGGGACTGAATTGGATGATGGTTTAAACTCTTCTTTTTGAATTGGGGTTGCCTTAAAAAGATTATTGTCTTCAGCATCCTGAAAAGATATGCCAATGTTATTTGATGAAATGACTTTTTGTTGCAACCAACCGCTTAAACGTCCTTGCCAATTTCCCCTATGGGTCATTCTTCCTTCCTCGTAATATGTATTGTAGTACCAATCACTTATATCAATCAGACTTCCCATAGATGTAATCTTCAGATCTGCAGTGCTTGGAATATACCGTTTTTTCCCTGTCACCATCTTAACTTTTTCATGGTCCTGGTTGTAAACGTACAAAGCACCGGTATCAGAGAACTCAACAATCATCTTATTCTTAATGAACAATACAAGAGCTGATGTCTGTGATGCGAACGAATCTGTCTCAATGAAATGTGGCAGGAAAATACCGCTGACTCGGTTATCTCCTTGTAAGATTCTTTTCGTTGTAGTAGATCCAACAATTTTGAAACTGCTTACATATTCCACATATTTTAGCCAGAAGTCCTTTCTATCCCTGTCTTGTACACAAACTTCAAAAAATGTCTCAATTATCTTTTGACTAAACCATAGATTTACATGTTGTTTTGCCTTTTTGAGCTGTTGGGCTTGTTTTTCAGTTGCGCCTGCAAATGGAGCCCATGTTGCGCCAAGCGTAATATCGCCTAAGATTCGATTGGCATACTTGCATAGTTGAGTACGTTTTACATCATCACCTGTTTCATTTACGCGTAAAACTAAATCTGCAAAAATAAGTTTTTTGGTTCTATCATATTTGTGAGCATTTAAAACAGATTCAATATAGTCAAAGTCTATGATTTTATTGCTACTGATAAAATTAACAATCACATCAGAGTAATATGATTGGCTTATTGTTGACAGTTTGTTACTAAAATATGCAGGGGCATTCTTTACATCCTGTTTCTTTTGAGATAATAGAGCGCATAGTCTTAGGGGACCAGCTTCATCAAATAGATTTGCATGGTTCTTCATTACCATGTATTTCTTGTTTGAACCATTGTATTGTTTTAGCTGCTTGCTGAGCAGATCACAAGTCAATGAGCGAAGCTCCGGGTCAATCATGTTCCATGAGTCAAGACAATAAAATGATAATCCGTTAAAGAACATGTCCCTCCAGTTAGTCTCTAGAATATGAAGCGCATACATGTATGCCTGTTCATTCCCTTGAAGTTTTATTAAATAATAAGAAACAATACGAAGTTCATGAATGCTCCAAATACTTGTTTCTTTATTTTCTGTTTTAGCATTCTCTATGACTTTCTGCATAATTTCATCAATAGTCTGTTGAGAAGCAATAACAGTTCTGTCGGTCATCATGCGTACCTCTATTTCCTGCAAGGTACGCATATTGCGACTGATGGCCAACTCAGTCTGATGGTCAACAGTACGTTCTGCAAGCAAGTGGAAATCTTGCAGAAGATCTTTGTTAATATTTAGAAGTGCATAGATGTCTTCCATTATTGTTTATGTATAAAACGTTTATTTGCTATATCCTCCAATTGCTTTTCAGCATTGGTTCTTACTCTGAACTCTACACGTCGTGATAAATCCTTATCTTCCTCGCCGTTCATTTTCAGTATCAGGTGGCTTGAAGAAAGTCCGTTTGCTGTTACAAGGCCTTTAAGCCACTCTTCCAAGTCGTCAGACATAAGACTAAAGCAATATTGTAACACGGCTCTTGTTCTATCCTGAGAAAGTTCCATGTTTGAATAATAGCCTCCGTTGCTGTTGGTGTGGCCTTCAATACGAATTTCTTCAATATTATCTCGGTATTCATCACGACTAAGTACGGCTATATATCTTGGGAAAAAGTCATCAAGAATATTCTTAAACTTAGGTTTCAGCAAGGACTGTCCTTCATCAAAAAGCATTGACGGTTCTTGGAAACGAATGCATAAAGTCGAGTCTATTGTAGCCCTCCAAACTGCAAGATCATCTTTGAACTCCTGCTGCAGATCGATGTAAAGTTGTGTTTTGATTTGGTCGTATCTTTTCACAATTTCCTCGTCTTGTTCTGCCTTTTCTTGCACTTGAAGGAGCGCTCCCATCAGCAGCAGTATAAAGATGAACAGAAGACTGGCCATTAAGTCACCTGTGGAGAGTGCAAAGGCATTCTCATCTTTACTTTCGTATTCTGTACGTTTCTTCTTCATTATCGTTTATTACGTGTAATTGTATCGGTCAACATTTCTGTAACTTCATTCTGTCGTTCAATAGCTGAAGCAAGCGCACCTGTAGTTTGGGTTAGGCTCGTAGTGTACTGAGCAAGGTATTTGTCAGTACTTTCTTTTATTGTTCGGCTGTATTCAGATAACCCGTTCTGTAACTGAGTAAAGATAGTTCCAAGTCCTTGTTTGATAATCTCAAACTTTTGGACATAATCCTCTGATAACTGACCTGAGTCTCTTAACATTTCAGTTACCTGATCAATACCCCCTTGGCTCATGGTTTGAAGTTCTGCAAGCCTTGTAGCATAGTCGTTCTGTCCTTTGTTGAACAGTTCTGTCGCTAATTTCATGTCACCAGATATTGTACGTAGATTACTTGTGCTTATCGTTATTTCTCCCTGAGCCTGTCTGAAGCCATTCATAGTTCCTGAAATGTACTCGTTCATCTTCTCCAAACGTTCCAATCCAATATTGAAACTGTCAAGCAGTCTTTTTGTCTGGGATGTAGTATCTTCCTGAAGTGCGATTAGGTTGGCTTGTTTACTATTTACATCATCAGTGATTGACTTGACGGATTCTGTTACAGAAGATGATAATGTACTGATAGTTCCAGTAAGGAATGTGCCCATCTTGTCCGCAGCATCTGCCAGTTTGCTTACCATCTGGTTACTTTGCTCTTGGGATGATTGTGAAATACCAGACATAACTTCTTTAACTTCATTAATGGCATTACTGATAGCACCAGTAGCAAATGTAATTTGTTCTTGCATTTGTCTCATTGCCATAGAATTAGTATTGGCAGAGGTATTGGATATTTCCGAAATGGAATGCTTAACTTCTTCAATTGTAACTTGTAATGTTGCTGAAATATTTTCCATGTTTTTCGGAAAATCGGCCATAGCTTGGGTTGCAGAGCCTAACTGATGAGCCAAATTTTCTAATTCTGTTGTAGCCGATCCGGAAAGTCCTGAACTAAACTCATTCATAAGTAATTTCATGCTTTGCTTCAGTTCATCCACAACTCTCTGCATCATGTCGCTTGCCGGAGAAGATACAGTTTTCGCCATTTGATCAATATGTTCAACAACGGTTTTAGTGGTTGCATCGACACTTTCCATTAACGGAAGAATTTTTTGTTGCATCTGTCGTGAGAGAGTCTCATCAAATCCTTGATTAAGTTCTATAGCCAGGTCAGTAGAGAATGATTTTAGAGCTTTTGTTTGCTGGGCGTTCTCAGAAAGAATTTCTCGTACAGCGTTGGCCACAGGTATGATAACTCCAGATTCGTTTGTGTATGATAGTTTTCCACTAAGCTCATTAAAGGAGTCTTTTATGGTATTGGTTTGTACCTGAAAATCGGACTTTAGTGCATTGTAAAGTCGGTCAATTATATTCTGCTGATTAAGATTGGCCAATGCTATGTCATCAATATAATAAAGGGCATCTAGCTTTTCTGTCAGTCCATTTACGTTTTTATACAATCTATGTCTTAATGATTTATCTATAAATGTAAATACAATAGACAGAAACATACCAAGAAGAGATGTCAGGAACGCTGTGCCCATACCATTCAATAATCCCTGAATACTTTCATTGATTTTATCTGTGTTACTACTGTCAAATCCTTGAATACCCAAAGTTAAGCCAAGGAAAGTGCCAAGAAGTCCTAAACCGACAAGCGTACCTGATGCTGTATCAAGCATACGTAAATTTACCTTGTTGCATTTACACACGCTGTTGTCATATATAAATTCAGATGCAGGTATATTTGACTTTTTCCCGTCTTTTGTATTTACGATAATAGTTTTTTCATATTTTTCCCCAAGCGAAGCTATCTTGGAATTGTTTAATGAATCCAAGATATTCTCACTATTAACAAGTTTTACTAAAATTTCCTTGATGCTATAAAGTTTTCTTTCTTCAAAACAAAAGAGTAAGAAAACCAATATAATTACTGCACCAGATGCTAATGTTATAATATCAGACATGTTATTTTTTATTTGCAGATTCTATTGTTATTATTTTATTAATGTTTATTCTATCAGATTTTTATTATATAAAGTAAATATCCGTTCTTGGCAATTCGAGAACTATTATGATATTCGTTTAATCAAACACTATGACATCGTCAAGCATTATTTTCCGAGTATCATCACCAACTACATAGGTTAGCTCGGTGTTGTCATCATACTTTTTGGGAAGCATAATCATACAATTCCAGTATGACGTGTTCGAGATGAGAAAGCCCGGATCTATGCAAAACAATTTAGTTGGAGTATCTTCGAACTCATCGGATTCTTCCACACCAATGCAGACAATGGCGTGTCCGAAATTCTGATTATTAAAAGAAATCCCTAAAATTGCAGGACTATTCTGATGAATATTGTCGTAAATGCGGTCAATATAATCTTTCCGAATAGCTGTGGCTTTTATATTGAAGTCGGATGTATTACTAATTTCCTGTGCCATAGTTTTAAGATTCCACCCGGACATATTCATACCGCGTTGTTCTAGAAGTTTGCTAAGAAATTTTCCTTTCGGACTACGCTTGTCCACATTTCCGGAGTATGAATTTACATCCTCAATGTTGATTTGCTGAAGGCACATCAAAGAGATGATTGTACTATAAACAGCGCATGCACCGTCAAGACTTCCTTGGTGCAGGGCTATACTTTTTATGCTGCCATCAGCTTGTGTCGTTTTTACTCCTGTTCTATAAAGTCTCACAGAAGGAATGATTGTTATTGTTGCCATATATATTCTCCTTTCGTATTGTTATTTTATCAGAATAGGCCTACATTATCTCTCAACCAACGTAATTCCTTTTCAATGCTTGGATTATTTAAACCTAAACTTTGCGCTTTTTTAAGGCTTTGAAAAGCCTCTCTATACCGTCTTACAGACGAGAGTGCCATACCCATATTTGAATAAATCTGAGCGTCTGTAAATGGCGTATTGGGAATGTATGGTTCATTCAAAGCTTTTTGGAATGCATCTATTGATTCTGTATATAACTTTTGCCTGTAGTAGTGAACTGCTTGGTTAAAATACACAGTTCTGTTACCTGAAAGTTGTTTATACCATTTCAATCGCATTCCTACTTCCATATGTTCAATATCGATAATTCCGGTTCTATCATTTGGTTTTGTAAAACCACATTTTTCAGCAACTCTCTGAGAAGGCTCATTATCCATACTAATATCCAAGATTACTTGTTGGAATGAAAAGTTTTGTAGGAGGAAATTCGTTAGTCCATTCAATGCTGATGAAGCATAACCGTGGTGTCGATGAGAGGGATGAACTGCATACCCTACATTCCACACAGGCATATTAGTTGTTCGGTTCATGACAGGTTCTGCTGAGATAAAACCAACCTCTTCACCATTATTATTGAAAATGATAAAGTTTAATGACTCTCTTTGGATATTTGCATTAACAATATATCTGCAAAAGGCCTTTATGTTTTCAGCATGATCTTTACGTAAAACATAGTATTTCTTTACGTCTTCGTAGCGGAATAGTTCTTCTATAAACCAAACATTATTTGAGTTCACGGGTAACAGAGAACAAATTCCACATTCTATTATATTTGGTATTGCCATATTAAATATCTTATAATTAGGTGTTTATTAAGGTTATTTGATTTTCTGTAAAACGTCTCCGAACTTAGCATAATTCACTGTGACACCATCGTCAAGATTGAAGCTGATGGCCTGCTCTGCTACAACCTGCAAACGTTCGTGATATTCACGACATTCATCCAATTGCTTCTGAAGCGTTTGGAGCTGTTTGCTTTCTTTAGTCGTAAGTTCTGCCCGACGCAAGTCAAGTTTGTTGATTTCCTGTTCCAGATGTTCAATGAAGGGGAGGAGATATTTTGCTCGGATGCGCTCAACTGTATAGGCATTCATACGGTGCATGTAAGCTATTACTTGGAAGGAACCTTTCTTTGATGCAAATAGCCAATAGATTGGACGGTTCTGATACATCTTTTTATGGTCTTTCCAAAAGTTCTTTACGAAATATTGCTCTATGGTCTTACCTAAACATTGCTCCACGTAGTTAAGATTCTCCACATGAAGTTCTTCACCCAGTACCACACGTAGGAAATCAGCGAAACGATATGATGCGTTGTCACTGAATCCGCAATCATTTGCCATCAGCGGCATAATGCCGTCGTCATCAATTTCCCAAGACTGTCCGTTAAATGTGTAAGAAGCAGTTTCCTCATCAGTAGGATTGGGGTGAGCGATATGCAATCCTGGCTTATCAAGACGATAGCGTCCCAACATACAACCTACAGCAAAGCTAATAAGTTGCTTCATCAATACTTCGTCGTTCCAACTGAGACTGTCATCTGCAATATTGATTTCTCCTTGTTGCAGAATGGTTATCTCAGAGAGTGTAACATCTGGTGTAAGCTCATCTTGCAGACCGTATATGTCAATGAACTGACGGTTGAGCTCTTCTTCGTTCTCGTGAAGCTGCATGAAGAGGTGTTCCCACTTTGTCTTGTATTGCTCCATACGCCATTTCAGACTGCCAAGTTGCGGTGCGGCAGGATTGATACAGATGTGTTTGTCTGTTTCTTTTTCGTGCAGCTTTTCCTCGTGGCGGATATTGTCGATATAGGTGTTCTCGTTTACAGCTAATAGGGGATTAGTTTCGAAGTCCCATGAGGTTTCATGATTGTCCCAATCTTGTTTGGAAATGTTGATGTTTTGTTGAACACAATGATTTATATAATCATTATTTTTTCCTATATATGGTACTTTGAAAGAATCTCCAATTTGAAAAGATAGAGTTGGACATAATATAAATAGCAATTGCTGCATAACCTTTGAGTTTAGGAAGCCCAAAATATACTCCTTCTTTTCTTGTGGGAAGCAAGAAGGGCCATTACAGTCAAAGATAAATCCAGGTTGTAATATCCTTGCATAAAATAGATTTGAACCAATTCTTGGAAAAGTTATTCCATCTGTGAAATAATATCCGGGATTCCTTATAACAGCAGGTTTAAATGATTTTAATATTTCTCCATCGTTATACCAATCAATGATGTTTTCACTGAGGCTCAAACCGTACCAACGTCTAACATCTCCACCTTTATTATATGGGAACCATTTTAATCTGGATCGAGCCGCTGACGCGGCATTTTCGAAGCCGAAGCCTATACGGCTTCGGCTGACCTCGAACCAGCTGCGGAGAAATCTCGCATTGTCAGCAGTTTGCAGCCCAACACAGGGGCTGGCAACTGCTGACAATGCGAGATTTGATGTAAATATTTTTAAGATATTGGGTGAAACCCAATAACCAATCGGACATCCCGGGATTTTCTCAAAGTTAGATTGAGGGACATTTGGGTAATACACCTTGGCTGTATGTTCCTGCAATGCCTGGAGGAACATATCTTTCTTCTCTGCGCAATTCTTACCATCTACCAGTCGGAAATACACACCACCTTCATCAGACTTATTTTTAGCTACAACAAAGGAAGTGTTTTGCACCACCTCACCACTCAGCTCATCGAAAGTTCGAGGGCCCAAGTGAAGCATGTTTTCAATATGATAGTTCTCGAGTAAAGACGTGCGTAGTTTTTCGAATGAAGAAAGGAACATCCAGCTCTGCATGTTAATCATGCTATATTTGCCGTTGTCTGCAAGTCTGTCAATAGCCAACAACATAAAGGTGGAGAATAAATCTCCTTTGCCTTCTTCATAATTTGCCTTCACATACTTACTCAGCACCTCATTCATGTTGCCACCACCCATATACGGCGGATTCATTACCAAAGCGTCATACTTCTCCGTCAAAGCCAAAATTAGCTCAAAAGCTGGAAGTTGCAAGCGCACGGCATCGGGCATAATCTCTTGACTGCACCAGTAATCAGTAGTCTGTTTAACCAGTAATCTTGTGCTGTCGCTAATGTCGAATTTCATGATAGAACCCAGCGAGTCTGCATTATGCATCAGTTCAAAGCAAGCGGCAAGTTCTTCATTTTGTGAAGAAGTGTTCTCTCCCTGGAAATAAAGAGAAAGGAAATCATTTAAGTTTTCATCCGTTTCTTCATTCCATGGTTTCGGCATGGTCAGTATATTCGGCAAGCAATGCGCATCAGCAAAAGATGAATCCTTTTGGCATGCTTTCAACAAAAGGGCAAAAGTTGCTAATTGTTTTGCACGATTATCCAAGTCAATACCTGTAAGGTTATGACGGAAAATGTTTTCAATGGCTTCACCACGGCCATAGCCTTCAGCAATATAAAGGTCATAAAACAAGTCGAAGCACTCGTTTAGAATGTGTCCAGAACCGCAGGCCAAATCGGCAACCTTCAGGTCGGTAAGCTCGTTGTATTTCAGTAAATTTTCTGGAGTCGGTTTTTCTGTCTGGTTCACTAAGTATCGCCACTTCTTTTGAAGTGTTGTTTCATAGGGATTATTATCCAGATAGATGCGACCCACTGTGTTCTGCACCATATATTTCACTATCCAATTGGGTGTGAATATCTGTGTAGCTGCCGGTATTTCGTCAGCCTCGAATTTTCCTTTCTTTGCAAAAACTTCGTCTTTACGCTCTGATATATAGAACTGATAGAGCCAACCAATTAGTTCCGGAGACTGAAACTCTTCATCGGTAATAAATTCAGTATGGTTCAGCATATCCATGAATTTACCTTCTGCCAGAATATCGTTTGGTAGAAGTAGCTCGGTATAGTCGGCCATAGAACCGAAACACTGGTTGAGGATGGGATTATCGTGACACCATGCTGTAATAAGCAGGGCAAATTGTTCGGTGACCTTCGTATCGTCATCCAAAAGCTCGACAATACGCTGACGAAGGTCTTCTTTCATCTGTGGAAGATGACCCTGGCGTGCTTCGTCCACAATAATTGGGGTACGTGCAGCATCGGCATACTGAAGCACAGGAGAACAGAGATTGTTCTTCTGCAGAATACGAATAGCGCACAGACGATTGAACCAAGTATACGCTGCCTCTTCATACACTTCGTTGATGCCTTTTTGCTGAATACGATTATAGAGGGACATCCACTGATAGTAGAATCCCTCTGTATAAAATTGTCCGTTCCAAAGTGCACCTCCTTGCATCAGTTGTGGACGGTGCTCTTCGGCAACATTACCTTTCTTGTCGAAGCCAAGTGTAGTTATCTTAGCTGCAATGCCGGCTTTTAATATATTGCGAGCTTCGGTAGCGAAGCGTTTTATTCTATTGGTGTCCATATAATCTATTGGTAATCTTTATTTAATAATCATCACTCCGTCATGGTCGACAAGCAGACGTTCAATCTGTTGACGCAAACCTTCAAGATAACGGTCTATGTCTTCTTCGTTTGTAATAGGTAACTTTGTCCTTGTTTGCAGTGATGCCTGACGAATTCTCTTTTCTCGTACAGGAGGTGTTGGAGGATCAACTTCATCATTATCCTTTTTAGTAGGCTTAGGAGGAATATACGACATAATCTTGTTCACCTGCTCCTGATAGAATACATCGGTAAGGATATTGTTTCTCAGTACAAGTATATTTGTTGGCGCAGTTTTAAGCTGTATGGTTGCTTCACGGTCGGAAAGTACACTTGCCGGGACATTCTGTTTCTCAGCTACTTGCAACAAATAGTCAAAAATATCGTTATAAGCCGCTTTAATTTTATCGCGAAGTTGATTTCGCACATCGTCCAAACTGCCGGAAAGCTGATTCCTCAATTTTATATAGCCACGGAATGTGTTACCCATTGGCCAAAGGTCATCCTTCACTTTTAGGAACTCATCAACAGCTCCTATCATCTCTTCCGGAACAAACGAGAAGTTATATGTATTCTCATCAGCGAACTGGATGAGCTGTTTATAGGTAGAGAGTTGATCATGGGTAAATTGTACCACCTCTTTGCATTTGTCGGTAAGCATCCTGGCTTCATCCTTTGATGAGATGATGAGATTGAAGAATTTCAACGGATCACGTTCATCAAGCCATGATTCGAAGAGATCTATGGCCTTACGGATTGGTTCCACAAAAGGATAAGCTATAATCTGTTGTTCTATGTCCTTATAGCCTTTGATTAATTTGGACAGGCTACGCTCACTCTCTATGTCACGACACATGCGGAATAGCTGGGTACTGTCTGTAGTTGTCGGAGCGGAAGAGATTCCAAATACTTCCTTCCATGCAGCAATGAAATTCTGAATTACCTGCGGTGAAATAACCTGTGCCTGTCGTAGCGTAAACTTATTACTCTCTGATACAATGCGGTTGGCCACTGTAGATGTTTCTACATTGGGATTATTGGTGTAAGTGTAGTCACGGTTGTGACGACGTACCAGTTCATTAATCACATATAGGGTACAGATATTGTCCCATCCATAAGGAGCTTTAGAGAATTTGGTAAGTACATCGGTTACATTTACCTCAGCAAACTGCTTATTCAGATAGATTTCCACTTCATGCTCAGCATCTGTAAGAATCGCCCCCATACCTTCGTAATCTCCAGGATTCACATTACGCAGAATGGCTTTCTTCAATTGCTCTGTAGTGCGTGGAATGCTTGGAGAATCAACCAAATTTGCTTTAGGATAGATTCCTGCTAAATGTTTCTCGATGGCAACACGATAACGGTCATTACCACGTTTCTGTCCAAGCTCTGCATCGTCAATCACGTATAGTCCGGAAACAATAGGACAGGTGTCCAAAATCTTTTCAAACTCTTTTTTAATAAGTCCTTCGTAAAGTTCCTCGGCACGCTTGGCAAATTCCTTACGGGTATTGGCATTATCCTCGTTTGGGACGGGAGTGGACATATAACGTTCTGCCTGACAGTACCAGTAAAAGGCGTTGTAAAAACG
>OGKF01000833.1_pt1 | contig 15580 bp, 16 predicted proteins | sample 1572391 | NCBI WGS metagenome assembly OGKF01 (sample SAMEA2582095, study PRJEB24529) | metagenome | biome: Human gut stool | place: China | collected 2011
TATAATTTTAATCGGTACCTCATTTCTCCCATTTATAAGTACCAGTTATAACAGTTCAATAAGTACAACTATGTATTTACCTAGTATTACATTGTGTGTTCTTTATTGTGTTATAGTGGTGCATTAAAAAGGTGCTAACGTTAAAGTTAACACCTTTATTATACTACATAATTTATTTAATCGTTTTATATTTAAGTTTAAGCAATTCGATTAATAAATTACCGATGTATTCGCAACCCATTTCAAATTTTATAGGCTCATAAGCTAATTCTGACCAACCGCTTAATGATAATTCACACGTAACAGCACATAAATCATAATTAGTTTGCATATAATTTCTATATGTGTTAATACCCGGGTCTGCCGGTGATGGCAAATAAACCGTTTTACCGCCACTTCCAAAGTGTCTTTTACAAAGGTTTGTAATAACTCTTTTACTTGCTCTACTTGCCGGATTCTCGTCTGATACTGCTATGCAATAATTACCGTAATTTGTGTATCTTCCGCTTTGGTGAATATCAATAAATATACTAGCTTCATTTCCGTATTTAGAATAAAACTCACGCATATTTAATGTCTCTTGTATAGGCTTTTCAGTCGGATTTATAGGTGTTCCAGCAGTTATATTTCTTTGAACACTTATGCCATCGCTATTTTTATCTGTGTGTTTTTCTTGTGAAGCACCCCACACATTTACGCAAGGAACTATTACAATTTTACAGTTATACCATAAGTAAGAAAGCCATTCGTGATTCTCATGCTGTTCAAATAGCAATTGTACAAATCTAGCTAGGCACATCCAACTAAATGTTTCACTTGCATGTGCACCAGACTGTAAAATTATAGTTTGTTCGTAAAATTGTGGTTCATGTATATAAGCATACATTGGATACGTGTTACTTGCGTCATATCCCGTCCCTATATTAACTCGTTTTAATTCATCTGGGTGTTTATCACATAATTTGTCATAAATTTTTACATATAAATCATATCCAGTATCCGTGTAAAGGAAGAAAGGGTTATCAAATTTAGTTCCACCAACTAATCCGTTTATAGGTTTCCAGAATAGAGATTTTGGCTCAAAAATGTCATTAACATTTAATAAGGTGTTATTTTGTTTAATGTAAATTTTACTGTCACTTATAGAAAAGTTTTTGAAATTATATTCTCCAAAATATGCGAATATTTCATAGTCATTATCTAACGTTAATTCATAATTGCTATACTCTCCTGTAAGCATTACAAAATTTTTATCAAATTCACGTTCATATGTGTTTTCAGAATTTACGCCACTTTGAAAACCTAAGTACCCACTGATTCGTAAAATTGTTGAGTTAGGGCAGTTGAAATAATATGTTATACCTTTAAAACATTTCATTCTTATAATATATGTTTGGTCGGTTGCTACAAAATTATTATTGGAATCAATAACACCCTTTAATATTTCATAATTAACGTTAGAGTTAATTCTAGATTTATATTCGCTGTAAATATCTGGTATTTCAATTGATTCTGAATATTCTTTGTAAAATGTTACGGTTGGGTTATTTTCTAACTGCACAATTTCATTTGCTTCACTTCTCCAGCTTAATCTTATCTTTTTACCGCTTAATTTTGTTCTTAAATGAATAGGAAAGAAATATTTGTTTGAGCCATCTTCAATGTCTGGGTCTGTTGATGTAATATTTTCAATATAATCAAATCCTGTAAGTGTGTAGTTTTCATCGTAAAAAGCTATACACAGATGAATACCTGTACCATGTGAAATACTGAATATCCACTCATTATTTTCGTTTATGTCAACGTCGTAAAAGTCAGTTATAATACTGTTAGGGTTACACAAATAACTACCATTTTTTAAAACTGCGTTAAATTCAAACCCTTTTACGGTTCTTTTATTGTTGTATTTATTTCTTGATGTTACTTTTGAATTAATAAAACTAATATCAGAGCCTATTATACTTTTTTCTTTTATTGCACCATTATAATTATTTATTATAGCGTTAAATTCTGATTCATTTTGTTCTCTGATAGCTGTTCCAATATTAGGATACTTGTTCCCAAGAAATCCGTCTCTACCATCTATTAATTCTGCATCACCTGTAGTGCTACCCTCATTTAATTTAGTGAAAGAATCAATTCTAGTATTAATGTTAGAAATATCGTTATTAATGTTTGTTATAGCTTTATTTACTTCATTAAAGTTTGTGTTTACTAACGGTTTTAATAAATTAGATAATGACCCATCTTTTACCATACTATCTAATTTATTATTAATTTCTTTTTGAACGTCTAACGATTTAAAATAGTTGTTAACGTAATTTTGTAGTTCAATATACGCTGTGTGCAAGTTTGTTACGTCTATATGTAGTGTTTCAACGTCTTCCATTGTTTTATTTAAGTAATCAACAACTTTACAAAGAAGTTCATAGTAACTTAAACTATCATCATAAACTAACGGTAAAACTTTTTGACACCAATACCTAAAAGGTCTTAAATTTTTATAATCTCCTAAAGGATGAGCATAATCTGCTGGTGGGTTTGGATTAATTGTTCTTTCTTCCATTGTTTATCACTCCTTACCATAATAAAAAGAAAAGGTCACTAAATTCATTTATTACTTGCATATCAATATTTAACATGGTAGTTCTGTATTCAATTAAATATTTGCTATATGTGCCACTTCCTTGTTTGCCTCTAACTGTTTCGTTGTGTGTTTCGTTATCTTTGCCGGTAGTTGATTTTGTTGATATTCCATTATCATTATAATTATTATCTGTTGTTGTTTTTCTTGCAGTGGTCAGATAAGTTCCATTTTCAACCCCAGTTAAACCGCCTTGTGGGGTATCTGAATAGCTATCCCTTGTTGTGCTGTTATTACTTCCGTTGTTACTTGTTGTTCCGTTTTCTTTACTTTCGTTTGCTTTTGCTATTGTATTGGTTCTAGTTAGGTTTGTATCTATGAACGGTTCAAACTCTAATCTAGCACTTTCATATAGTTGATTATAATAAGGCATGATTTCTTCTAGTTTTGTGTTCATATAATACACCCATTGCCCGGCAGTTTCCATACCTATTTCTCTAAAATAATAATGCTTTAAAATCTTAGAACAAAGAAATTGTCTGTATGTTTCATCGAAAAAAGCTATCTTAGTGGTAAAAATTTTATCCCAACTGTTAGCAATAATATCGTCAATGCTGTTACTACCTTTACTTTCTTCTAGTCCGCTTTTGCTTTCCAGAATAAAACGGACTAAAGTAGTATATTTACTCACTATAATCACCGCCCTTATTCAATTGCTCATTGGTGTCAATAAAGTTTACTTCAATGTCAGTTCCAAACATGGCGTTAATGTGTTCAACAGCTTCTCGTCTACTGTTCAGTCTGCTCATTCTGTTTGCAATAGTACCGCCTTGACTTCTCATAACCTCATCTGTTACCATTCGCTCTTTTTTCTGATAAGTCACGTTAGTTATACCTAAATACGTTAATGCTTCATTCCATATTTTAGTTTTTAATTCGTAAAGTTTATCTGCCACATATGGCGCTTGTGTGCTTAAACATTTAAGAGCATTTAAGTCTAAAGTTTTATCACCAAAAATTACCGGTGTATTTCCATCATATTCTTTGTACAAGTTAATCAAACTTAAACGTTGTTTATCATTTCCTTGTACCAAAATAGGTGTTTTTTGCGCATTCACGTTAACATCAATAATTCTATCAATATTGCTTAATCTTCTAGCAAAGCCGTCAATGTTAGTTTGGCTATTAGTGTGCATATAATTATTCCAGATTATAACACTGTTTTTGTCGTCAAGAATTTTCTGGTACTGATTATATCTACTGTATGCACGTCTACTAATAGGATATCCGTAAACGTTAAGTTGTCCGTTGGTTATGCAATTTAGGCATAGATTTCCTATTACTTCATCATTGAAATAAACTAACGCACCACTTGTAAATAGTTCCATTTCAATGTATCGGCTATCTATTGTTTCGGGCAAGTTTTTCCACTCAAAGCTACTAATCGACAACTCAATTAATAAGTTTAAGTATTGTTGATAGGTTTTAACGTTCCGGGTTAAACTTTCCTCGAAATATGTTTTTCTTTTTCCCACAATATCACCACCTTTTATACTGAATTATCTAATGAATAGTTACCAATTTCAGAGCCATTTTTCCAAAATGTTATACCTTTATTGTATATACTGCATATTTTATTCATATCGTCAGACGGGACGCTACCAGTACAAGTACAACCTAACGTTTTAACATAATTCCAGTGAGGTCTTGAGTTTCTTTCTGGTACTTTTACAACTTTAACAGCATAACCAAACATGGTAAAATAATCGTCTATCATTTTTGCGTATTGGTGTGTAACACAAACACCACCGCCCCAAAATGACTGGGTCTGACTGGCTACGTTAATACTTCCGTTGTTTAGACTGCCCTTACCAATATCTGCACTAATACTAGCTTGATAACCTTGACTTAATATACTTGTTGCTCCGGCAAGTGCACCACCAATAGCCAAGCCAGTACCGCCAGTAGCCAACCCAAGTCCTGTAAGTGCTACAGCACCGATTCCGGCTTTACTTACATATTCACCAACAGCGGGAATGGCATTTTGTGCCAGCCACGCTCGATATGCGTCTGTACTCCAACTACACATTGGAAATCCTGTAATAGTTAAAGCTTCTGTTACACAACGGTTGTCTAGTGAGGATTTATAGCCAACAGGACGTAAACAAGCTTGTACTGGCATTGTCATAGATACGTCCACTTTAAATTTCGGTTGTTTTCCTCTGAAAAATTCGTACCTGTAAGCATGAGTTGAACCACTTGCGTTAGATACTAAATAATAACAATATGGGTAAGTGTAAAGTTTTTTATTTTTTGGTTTATATCCGTTCAATGTATTATCTGCACTTATCGCACTTGCTGTCAAATCAAAGCTTTCAGCTATAGAGCTATATTTTACTTGCACACCACCATTAGGAATACCTGTTTCGGATATGGCTATAACAGGGCACATATACATTCCTACAATTGCGTCCGGTTTTTGATTATACGACTTTACTTTATTTGTAGCGCTCTCCCAATCACTAGAATTGTAAGCGAATATTGTGCAACCACCGTATACACCGTCATATAATGTCCCATTCGGGTCTTCTGACGTATCATTAATCATAACAACTATTGCCATTGGTTTTAGAATTTCTGTTAAATTTTTATAACTCTGAAAAACGTATTCCCCGCAATCAACACTTTCCGGCTCGATATGTTCTCCAATTTCATCAGTTTTTGTATGTTCTCGTTCAACAAAGCAATGGTCAATTGTGTAATTAAAGTGCCATGTCTGTAAAACATCAATTTCAAAATGTATTTCACTGCATTCATTATTTTTGTATGCAATACTTGTAATAAAAGCATAAAACCATTTATTACCAAAAGCTGTGTTTTGGAACATCATATAATTGCAATCATATAACCTATCAGCTTCAATTCCAACTAAGCAAATACCGTTATTTACTCTTTGGTATGTATAATTATTTAAGTCATATTTTTTCTTATTAGCGAAATACGTTGTTTGTGCGTTAACCTCTTCAAAATAAATTGTGTTGGTATATGTGTTATCAAGTGGAACGCCTTTCAATAATTTTATGTTTGTTGTTGGTTGAATATACATTTATATCACCTCGAAAGGGTGGTTTTAACCACCCTTGTTATTTTACTGCTTTGTTAAGTTGACTTTATCTCCTACGTTGCTTGCAGAAGTAATTTTATCCTTGGTATTGGTGTAAGTTTTACCGTTAATTTCCGCAACTAGAGTAATTTCTGTTTCGTGTTTACTAGCTGGAATCAGCAACGCACCGAATGGGTGAACACCTATGCCATCATTTGTCAACTGTTCTGTCTGAACGAATTTAGCTACATTAGGTTCGAGCGTTGCTCCATCCACCTCGCACTGTAATGATAATGTGATTGCTTCTTCACTAGTACTCTTGTCAACAATTTCAGCAATAACTGTTGCTGGTTCTGTTATAGTTGCAGTGTCTAAGCAAAATACAACGGCATTTGCGAACGGACTACTTGATACAGTTTTCCAAGTGTGATAGAAGTAATTCCAGTACAAACCACTAGCAACATATTTTTCAGTGAATTTGTTGTTGTTATCGTACACCTGGAACCAATTCTCGTCTAAAATGACAGCCTTTACATTTGATAATAATTCAAGTTCTGTTGTTGTAACTTCTTCGATTCCGTCTGAATTATTTCTAATAACTTCAAATCGTTCGTTGTCGAACGTTGTCCAGTTATCAATTAAAAACAGCCGTCCCATAAAATCTGCCTTATCCATGTTAAATGCACTTGCAAGTACCTCAACATCAAATTTAGCGTTAAACATGGAATCCATAAAGATAACCTGTCTATCTTTAGGTGTGTTTGTTTTTACTCCGCTTGCGTTGTAGTCAGACGACATAAAAGTTAACATATTAGAAATACCTCTGAACGCTGTAGCGGACTGTTTGAGATCTGTACCGTCACCGATACTTTCCGGCTTCATTTTGCCGTGTGAAATAGCTTTAATTAAAAGGTATTTAAACAAAAGGAATTCATCGTACTCAGCCGCCGTATAAATAGCATCTACAATTTTTGCAATAAGATTCTGTACACCGTCAATCGACAAGAAAGCTGTTTTAAGTTCTTCGTCTTGAATAGTAACAGGATACATTACACGCCAATTTCTAGCGTGAAAAGCGGACTTAACATCCGGTAAAGTGCGTTTAAATTCTCTTTCGTTACCTTTTTCTACATCGTAGTCAACTACTTTTGCAATATTTACAAAAATGTCTTCTACAGTTTCTCCAAACTCTAAATAACCTTTTTTCATGACTGAATATGGGTTGTTGAAGTTAGCACTTTGCACCCTCACAATTGCAATCCTGTTCACCAAAGCGTTAATAAACTGGTTAGCAAAAGCTGGTGTTCCGTAAATAATTTCTCCCACTTTAGGGATATCGTTTTTTGTTACAACCTCAGGGACGTTCTGCTGATAATCATAACTGGCATTCTGTCTAATAACGTTAAGAATATCAATAGTACTTGCCTGTAAAGTTGATACTGCAATTCTCTTAGGCATTGATTATCACTCCTCTTTAAATAATTCTTCAAATGTTTTCGGTTTTTCTTCATTTTCAAGGTCTTTCACGTCTTCAATCTCATCATCTTCAATGTCTTTATTGAAAAAACGTTCAGTGTATTTCTTTCTCCACGATGCGTCATTTTCTTCATATTTAGATTTCCAATCTGTGCTATCACCTACAGCTTTTGTTTCTAAATCATCAAGAGTGTCTGTTACATCTTCTAAAAAAGAAATATTTTCATCGCTATTATCATCACCAATTCTAGTTTTGATAATTTTCATTAGTTCTTCTCTTGTTCTTATTGCCATACTATCACCCCCCTTATATTTTAATATTTATATAAATGTTTCACGTGAAACATTATATATGATATCTAATCATCATCCAAACAGGCATACGATTAATGCGTGAACCCGGTGTTCCACCACCACCGCCACCAGCAGATAAATACCTGTACATCATAACGGCATTTCTTAACGCCTGTTGTCTTGAAAGATATATTCCCCCGTTTTCTGGGTGAATTTCCCAACTATTTATATTAGAATTATTTGCATTTTCTGATATAAAATCTAACGCGTCATTTGCAAATTCTATTCGTTCTTGTAATGCTGGAACACCGGGACGTTCCCAGCAATTGCAAAATGCTGTTGTTAATAGTGAGATATCTGTACTAGGTGATTGCAAAAAATCAGTCAACGAACTAATTCCGCCACTTGTCCCTATCCAATCATTTTCTACAATTAAATATTGTAATTGTGCGTCACCGTCTATTCTTGAATAACCATTACTACTTAGCCAATTAAACAGTGCAGTTTTTCTACTGCCGTCCCACTGAAACATACCATACGCTGTTCCACCTATTTGAGATAATGCTGGATTAATATGCGATTCTCTCCAACTGTTGCCAGCTAAAGCAGATACAACGTATATACTAACACCGTAGCCAGTAGCACCACCAGAACCATAGCGGAATAAACGTGGAAAACTACGTTCGTAGTTTGGGTTTCCACCAGAACTACCTATAGACACTTGGTTAGCCAACGGTGCATTGTCTGTATGTGCACCCATAAAAACGGCTTTACCTGTCCCGCCTTTATAACACATTTCTGTGTGCCCTGACGAAAGCCCTATATCACCCGGAAGTATTTCACCGTTGGCATTAACTTCTGTAAAACCCAACCGAATTAATTCACTCGCTTGTGTGTAAGTTGTAAAAGCATTATGTGACGGCGCATAACTAGGTGTTTTAAAACCACCAGCTAATAGTGCAAAATTAATAAATGAGGAGCAATCATAGTATGTTATTCCACGTATTGTTTGCTGGTTTCTATATTTTTGTGAATAGCCAACCTTAGGAGCATTACAGGTTTGTATTGCCCACGTATAAGATTTATTAATATCCGGCATTATTTGACATACTCCTTACCGTTATAATTTGCACATATCCAACCACTAGGAATTTTCATCCAGATGTTTCCATTATGTACCCTTGTTTCTTGACATGTTACCCTTGTTCCATTCATTAATTGTCCTAATGAATTACAATATTTTCTAGCGTTTTGTGTTAATTGTGATTTTGACTTAATCAAGCCGTCTGGGGCTGACCTTACATTAAGATTATTAACGCATACGACATATGTATTTCCAATAATAAACCCAGTAGGGGAATTATTACCGCCATATCTATAGTGGCAGTCCCAACCTCTACTATATTCATAATAAGGTCTAACGTAAATTTCTCTACCTGTTTGGTCACCAGTTTTTCCGCCTTTTGTCGTACCTTTTTCATTAATTGAAGCTGTTACAACATTATAAGAATCAACTGACATAACCACATGATGCGCTTTGTTTAGATGAATATCACCTTTTTTCCACGGTTTTGTACATTTTTTAAAGCCGTTAGCAATCAATTGTTTTTCAAGATTTCCTGTCCATGTTTCACGTGAAACATTAAAACCACCCTGTATTAATGCATTAGCAATTAATGAACTACAATCGTAGTCTTTTCCTTGTCTATACACTTGGTCATACCCATGTGTATTGTCTTTTGCAATATTTACAGCCCATTCAACTGTCTTATTAATATCTGGCATATTTATCACCTCATTAATCTTGATGTTTCACGTGAAACATCTGCATAAGTTTATCTGGTAAAATATCCGGGTTAATTTTTGTGATATTCTCTAATATAGATACTAATTCCGTTGTGCATACGTATAAAATGATAACTGGTAATATGTCAACTGGTAATTTAAAACCTACAATACTACCGTAATTATCCATAATCCAAGCAAGAAAATAACACAAAATAAAACCTACCTTTTTAAATAAGCCGTCACGCAACCGACTTGACTTTAATTCTTGTAATCTAATTGCTGAGATAATACCCGTTAACAAGTCAAGACCGTTAAACGATAAAGCCACTATAATAGGTGCGTAAATTTCCACTTTTATCACCTCACTTTTATTTAAGTATAACATAAAATTTGACATTTTGCAATAGTTGTGTTATAATAAATATAACAAATAGTTGTTCTATTACTACTATAACAGGAGATTTTAATATGAGTATGTATTATGACGGAACAAAACTTTTATCCATGTTAGATATTAATGGGAAAAAACCAGAACTATATATGTGTACAACCAATAGAACAGGTGGTAAAACTACCTATTTTGGAAGATATTTTGTAAATAGATTTTTAAAAAACGGGGAAAAGTTTGGTCTATTATATCGTTATAATTATGAATTAGACGATATAAGTGTCAAATTCTTCAAAGATATAGGTAGCTTATTTTTTAATAATTGTGAAATGACAAGTAAAAGACGTGCTAAAGGAATATTCCACGAATTATTTATTAATGACGTAAGCTGTGGTTACGCTTTGGCGTTAAATAATGCAGATCAAATTAAAAAATATAGCCATTTATTTTCAGACATTAGTCGTTTATTATTCGATGAATTTCAATCAGAAACAAACCATTATTGTAAGGATGAAGTTAAAAAACTTCTTAGTGTACACACTTCTATTGCAAGGGGGCAAGGTAAACAAGTTAGATATGTCCCTGTATATATGCTAGGTAACGCCGTAAGCATAATAAACCCTTATTACGTCCAACTAGGTGTTTGTACTCGTTTAAAACATGATACTAAATTTTTAAAGGGTGACGGTTTTGTTATCGAACAGGGTTATGTCGATAGTGCAAGTAGAGCGCAACAATTAAGCGCATTTAATAGAGCCTTTTCTAGTTCTGATTATGTTGCTTATGCTAGCCAAAGCGTGTACTTAAATGACAATTATAGTTTCATCGAAATACCAAAAGGAAAAAACAACTATTTATGCACAATTAAATATGAAAACTGTGAATATGGTGTAAAAGAATTTCCAGAATTAGGAATTATATTCTGTGATGATAAACCAGATACAACCTTTAGATTCAAAATTACAGTAACGACAGAAGACCATAATATTAATTACGTAATGCTAAAAAAGAATGATTTCTTTATATCAAATTTACGATTTTTATTTGAACGTGGTGCTTTTAGATTTAAAAATTTAAAATGTAAAGACGCTATATTACACACGTTAAGCTATTAAATGTTTCACGTGAAACATTATATCGGTATCTTCATGAGTGTACCGCATTGAAGTAATAGGGTAGCACATTTGAAATATAATGCCTATATACTTTATCGTAATTGCAATGCGCTTTGTTGGTCTCTCATGTTATAGATATAGAAAAAGAGGGTGATTATCACCCTCTTTTAGTTTATTCCGGTTTATTCATGTAGTTCTCAAATTCTGATAAGCATTCACTTTTAAATTCGCACAATAAACATATATGTCTACACTGTTTATCTATCCACTTTATTCTAAAAATTTTAATGCATTTGATAAGTTGTTTCAACAAGTAAAATCCCCCCTAATATTCTTTTAGGTCTTAGCTTATCTGGTACAGATAAACCAATTTTAAAGTCTGAAAAATCTCGTTTAATTGGTTTATTATTTTCGTCAAATAAAAAATTACGCTCCTCATCTGACCACGTTTCGTTATAATTTGCTGTTCCTTGCATAGATAATTCAAATAAATCTTTGCATTTTTGTGGCATACCAGCGCATTTAATGTTATTATATGGTTTTTCTATAGGTTCTAAATCTTCTGCAATTACATGTTCAATATAAGTTTTCTGTCTTGTAAACACTGCCTTATCCCAACATGATTCTAACTTCCAGCAACAAAAATCCTTTGCGTGTACTTTTATTCCTTTTATCTGAGCTGGTGGTAAATCACAATGTATGCTATCAGTATCAGCATATATGAAGCCGGGATTGTTAACCCCGTGATAATTTTTTTGAGCCGCTCTAATAGTAAAATTACGTGCATAGCTTGTTATAGCTGAACCGACTGGAATATAACCCGGTTTTTTGTTAAATTCTGATACTGGTAAAAAACCTATAGATTTATCATCTTTTACATATGCCAGTTTAAATGAACTGTCTTTAGAACTCGCCATTTTTCCATATAAATTGTTCAGAAATAATTTAGCCAATTCTCTTTTTGCTCCTTTTGATATTTGTTTCTGGTGTTTGTATTTTTGGATGTACTCGTCAAATATACCGATTTGCGTGTAAAACCAACAACCGTCTAAAATTTCAAAGTCGACAAGGTCGTAATGCTCTTTAATTAAAATAAAGTCTGTCATTGTTAACGTTAACTCAACACGTGTATCAATCAAATTTCCGTTTAAATCCCGATAATGGGTATAATACTGATTAGTTTCGTTGTCGTAGATGTCAGACGTTTCAAGAGATTCTGTACCTTTATATAATAGATTGCCCTTTATTTGTATAAATGGTAACTTATCTTTTTTAAGGTAAAACCTTGTCTTAATTCGTATGAAGTAATAACGATTATCCTCTAACGCTTCGTCGGGTATATAATTACCAGACCAAAATGTTGGCTTTCCTACTGGGTAAGGGTTACCGGATTCACTACTCATCATAGACGGGTATAATGAGTTTACATCTGCGGTTGTCCCGTTATAGTATATCTTATTTTCTTTACCTTTAACCAGATAACACCAACCACCTTTATAAGATTTTTTCACCCATTCACCAGCATTATCAGATTTATAGATATTTTTGTCTATCGGTATATCGTATATATCTGGGAACATTTCATTGTAATCAAGTTCATTTTTTAAAGAATGTTTACAAATATTTTTATATTCTGACAGACAACAAGAACCTATAGTTAATTTATCGTGCCCCTCATTAAATAATATTTCGAGTGCTTCCTTGACAACTAAAACGTCATTTGCAATATACTTTTTTTCTTCGTCAGTTATTTCACACCCGGGATATCTAAAACCAGTATATTCCATTTCAAGCTTACGGTGTTTAGTCTTAAACGAATCTCCTATACGTTTGACTGAAAATGGTAACAGTTTAAGAGAGTCTCTAATCTCGATAAAATGATTTTTTACTTTTATAATTATCGAATACCATTGTCCCTTATCAGATATAGAATACTTAAATGTATTGTTTTCCATCTCTTTTTCTTGCAACCACTCAACGTTGTTTTCCTTATCGCCATTTTTTCTGTATGCCTGTTTATAGTGCTTATCTATTAACAGATATGAAATCCAGAATGAGCCGTCAAATTTTAAGTTATGGTAGTATGCCACTATATTACATTTTAAATCTATAAAATAATCTAACTGCTCTTGGATAGAATGAAAAATTTTTACTGTATCATCCGTAAACAATTCTGTAGACGCACTCGCCCATACTTCTGTAGACTGTTGACCTTTATACACGGTTGTTTCAAAATCGCACATAAAATATCTATACTTTTTTATTTTCATTTTATATCAACTCGTTATAATCTTCTTCAAGTTCTAAGGCATTCATTAAATTTTCTTTAAATAATTCGCCTTGGTCTGGTAAGTAGTCAATCATGTTAGACATGTACTGATATAATAGGTTAGTGTTATACGCTATTTGATATGTAACAATATTTCCATGCTCCGCACCGTCTTGCAACATTGTTGCAACGGAATGATCATCATTTTCGTTTAATATCTTGTCCAACCAGCTTAACAATAATTCTGACGCCTTAGGGTTAAATTGTGAAACGTGTTCACGAAACCCAGATATAACAACACGGTCAAAAAAACTTGTGTCTTCTGATATATTCGTTGGTGGTGTGTATGTTGTCTGTATTGGTGTTGCTAACGTTTTTAGTTCTTTTGACGTGTACTGTTTTAGCTGATTAGTATATTTTGTAAGTTGTGTTCCTTTAATTCCTTGTTTTCTTAACTCGTTTTCTGTAGGAAAATATAAGTCTATTCCCATCCCTTTTTTACGTAATCGTCTCTGATATGCCATAATTCGATTACGGTTACGGGTATATGCTGTTTTCCTTTTAGCCATTTAGTAAACCCCCTTTTACAATGTTTCACGTGAAACATTTTTAGAAAAAAACATCGGTCACGGGTGAGTGTGTGACCGATGTTTTTTCACCTGTTCATTTTACTTTAATGTTTCCAGGTCTAACACGCAATTGATATAATCTCTTCCAGCTTTTGTCTTACCCGATGTTTTAATAACGGTAAACTCTTTTCCATGCATAATTGTGGAAATGTCTTTAATCGAACGCTTAAACGTTGCTGACTGACAGCTATATACTTTGTTATCTGGTGTAAGAATTGAAAGAATCTCTGATTCCTCTCCTGTATCTTCTTTAACATCAATAAAATGTAAAGTTGCTGATACTGGAATATGTGTACCGTCTGGCACATCTTTCATGCTTTCAATTGACGGTGAAATCGTCATTAAATACTGCTCAACTTCTGTTAACTCTCTACTTGCTTCTTTAATTTTAATCATGGTTTTTTCTCCTTTTTATTAGTTATTTTCTGCTTCTTTTTTTTGCTTCTCTAGGTGGTAACACTGTTGCGTGTTCAATAAACTCCTGTTCTGCCATACCGTAGAGGGCCTCAACTTCTATTTTATCTACAATATGTACTGCCTTAATAGTATCAGTTTCGACAATTTTTTTAACCTCTTTAAGAAGCTTTTCATCGTCTTTGAATGTGCGTGCTAACGTGACGTCTTTATTGGTTGACTCTCCCTTTTCAACGTCTAAGCACATAACATTAACTTCTGTTCTAGTGATAGTTCTTGTTACCATTGGTACTCTTGCCATAATTTTTTACTTCCTTTCGTGTGAATGTATTAATTTTTGTTTCTATACAGGTAATACCTGTAAAGGGTGCAACGGGAATCGAACCCGTATTAAATAGGATGGAACGGGAAAAATTTTTTGCTTTACCATTTAAGCTATGCACCCGTGGGGTGGTGACGGTAGAAAAAGAAATTATGAGGAACCGCCACCTATGGCTAACGTAATAGGTTAATTACTTATTACATTATTTATTATATCAAAGATTTTTTAATTTGTCAATAGCTTCTTTATAATTTGTTGAACAAATTGTTATTATGTTTTTATCAAAACCAATATCAACAATATAACGAATATTTTCTATTTCCATAATAAAACGTTGAGTAAAAGTTTTAGAATTATATTTTATTATTCCGATATGCCTTAAATACACTGAATTATCATACTCAATACGCTTCATATATAAAAGATTATTAGAATATCTTACTACTTTCTTTTTACAAGGGTTCTTATAACATTCATATAATGTCGAATAACATTGCATTAATTCTATATCAGAAGCATTCCTAAAATTATCAAACGCTATATAGTCAACAAATTTGCCATCTACAATTTCAAAAACTTTATCTTTAATAATTATGTTTTTTGTACGCATTAAAAACTCTCCTTTTAATTAAATATATACCATACAAATACCCGTGTTTAGTAAGTATGCCATACAGTTCGTCATATGTAAAAAATAATACCTCACCATAATATTCTACTTTAAAACAATTATCAGTTATCTGATAATTAATCTTATAACCTGTACCAATAAATTTATCAATCAACGTTGATATATTGATAACTTTATTATTGCTAATCAATAATCTACTCATATTATCACATACTCCTTTTTAATGTTTCACGTGAAACATTATTTGCTTAAAATCTTGCTAATAAAAGCCACATTAATATATTACATATTAGCCAAATTACTAATTCCATTATAACCACCCCCCCTTATAAACTTGAAATATAACAAGATAGAACATACAGAACTATTAGACATCAAATATAAACAATTTCTTTCATTTTATAGCACCTCTTTTCTATATAAGTAGTATAACATTTTTTTCGATAACTGTCAACACATTTCCGAACATATTTACAAAAAATATCAGTATAAGATTTGCACCACATATAAGTTATAACTGGTACTTATCAATGGGGGAAATGATGTACCGATTAAAATTATATGGGG